>Ga0101944_10001161_pt1 | contig 59581 bp, 60 predicted proteins | sample DewCreD2012metaG_FD_75245 | JGI IMG/M metagenome (GOLD analysis project Ga0101944, IMG submission 75245) | Hot spring sediment bacterial and archeal communities from British Columbia, Canada, to study Microbial Dark Matter (Phase II) - Dewar... ...
GACTCAGTTGTGTTCGTTGATCATCAACGATGTCGATCTTAAGACTGGAAAGGTCACCATTCGCCACGGAGTGGCTGGTGGCGCGAAAGGTGGCAAAGGTCGTACCGTTTACCTGGCTAAAGGTGCCCGAAAATCGGTCAGGCGTTATCTTGCCAGCCGAGAAGAAGGTAATAATCCCGAAATCCCCTTTTTATCAGCCATGCAGATCGAGCGTTCAACAAGGATAATTTGCATGTCTTGATCAATCAATTTGCCGTACTCGATACCAGTTGAGACTGCTACCGCCATTCCGATCTTTCAGAACCCCAGCCAAGACCTGATTAATTCCTGATTCTACATCAACAAAAAAACAAGGCGTTTTCAGGCTTGAATACCCAAATTCACCTTGTTTCATCAATAAGAAATTTAAAAATTTATTCCCAATCCAACAGAGGTAATGGACTGTTATCTCTAATTCGGCGGGTAATTTTTATATCAGGTGTGGGCAAGATCGAAATTTCCGATAAAGTAAGAATGACACTACCTTCTTCAAGATGACCACCGTAAAATTTACCATTGGCATCCATCAAGGATATATGAATATGAGGTTCGTGGGCAGCAATCACCCCCCTGAAACCGACTACTTCCAGAGGACCTGGAAGATCAAAGAATCTGTCTGTGGGCGGCATCGAATTGGTCACCACCGCGTGTATCCTGCCAAAGTTCAGACTCCCAATTCCGGTCATTACCACACCGGTGTGAATATCCAGCTCGCACGCGACCTGCCGCAGGCTTTCTAACAAAAGATCCCCATGCCCTAAGGAAACAATCACTACACCTGTCTCCTGGCTAACAAAATACTTAAGTAACATTGACTGCCCTCCAGAGAATTACATTACTTTTCGAGTTGCCTTCAGGCGCTCCACCAGGAAAAGGTCGCGTTCTTGTTTAAGCTGATCGACGCTACGCCTGCTCCAATCGTAAAAACCTCTCCCCGTTTTGACACCCAGGTCGCCTTTTGCCACCAACTCTCGAATATAGTCGCCAGCTTCGGTTGAATTGCAAAGATCGGGCAACACGGTAGACTGGACGGCTAATCCCAGGTCTAACCCTACGACATCCAGGTGCTCCAACGGACCATAAACTGGAAACCGAATACCCATCCCACATTTGACCGCCGTTTCGACATCCTGCACACTGGCAATGCCTGACTGCACAATGTAAACCGCTTCACGTATCACCGCCTGGAAAAGGCGATTGCAGATTTGACCCGGGGTGTCTTTTCTTCCAATAACGGGCTGCTTTCCGCAGAGCTTTAAAAATGAGTACACACGCTCAACCGTTTCATCGGATGTTTTTTCGCCCTGGATCACTTCGACCAGCGGCATCAGATGCCCTGGATTCCAGAAATGGGTCGTCACCGCCCGCTCGGGATGCTTCATCAAGGCTGCAATATCAGAAATGCGCAAGCCCGACGTATTGCTGGCAAGAATGGTGGAAAGCGGGCAGATCTCATCGACATGTTTAAAGAATTCCTGCTTGACGGGAAGACGCTCAACGATGCACTCGATCAACAAGTCTGCTTGCGCTGCCAGTGATAAATCAGGCACAGGAAGCAGGCGTGAACGGGCAGTATCTGCTTCAGCAGGAGTAATAACCTCATGCTCAACTAAAAAATTTAGGTTTTCGTTAAATTTTTTTACACCTTCTGTCAGGCTGGCAGGGACTATATCGGTCATCCAGGTATGACAGCCAGCCAAGGCAACCGACATTGCAATACCTGGACCCATTTGCCCTGCACCCGCGATAAATACCTTTTCGATCGCATCAGACATAGTTAACCTTCTAATACTGCCAAATGCGCGCGCATCTTTTTCGCCCGGTTCTGCAGCGCGGCGTAAATGCCATCTGCATGTTCTTTCACTGTGCAGTGTGTATTGGTGTAGGGGTTCGCGAAAGTGGCTTTATCGACCTGATCTACCCACTCCGAAGGTACTGCGCCAATTCCTGACAAAGCACCCGAAAGCCCACCTGCCATAGCAGCCAGACAGTCGGTATCACGGCCAAAATTGACGCCGTATAAAATGGCAGTTTTAGCGTCGCCTCTCGCAAACGAGAACACAGCCAGTGCTTTCGTGACGGTCTCGCTGGCGGTTGATGCGGCGTAAGGAATCCCACCACCGTTGTAAATAGTGTAAAACTCATTGCGCAGCAATTTATAGTCTGTGTGGCGAGCAGCAATTTCGAGACCACGATTAATCTCGCGTTTCATCATATCTGTAGTGGCAAAGTTCAATGCTGTATCGAGCACCGATTGCACGGTAGCGTTGGGAATTAGTGCCGCCGCTATCCCGGCATCCAGCACTCCCGCCCAGACCAGGGCAACATCATGCGGAGAAAAGAGCAGCCTGCCAACATCTAAGGCATCGCGGAAAGCTCCCTCAGGGTCACCGGCGTTAATCAAACCGATAGGGTGGCTGGCACGTGCCATAGCGTTCAATCCATGCCAACCACTGAGCGTACCCACGTAGGGCGAAGGAACACCAGCTTTCATGAAGTGAACAAGCTTGATGTCATCGGGCTCGCTCATGAACCAAGCTTTTGCAGGATCAACAACTTCAACGGTCGTCTTTACCATGTCTTCAACAGTAATCCGGTCTTGCTTGGAGATGATCGCGCGGCACATCAGCTTTTGCCGTTCAATACCATCTTCTGTTGTACCCGGCATTCGTACCCAATCAATACCTCGATACTGGTAATGCGTGTAACTGTAAAATTTATCCACAAACCCATAGGTTTGTTCAATGCGCTCTGGGCTCCATCCCTCAACAGCAGCACCCATTGATGAAGCAACCCTGGACGCAGCCAGACAACCATAAATCTTTTCATAAAGTGTAGGCATATTTCCTCCAAGAAATATTTTAAAAAATTATGTATTAACTTTCCAAAACTTCCAACTGCGAGCGGATTTTTTTCGCCCGGTTCTTCAAAGCGGAATAAATTCCGTCGGCATGCTGTTTAATGGTCCATTGGGTATTGGTGTATGGATTCATAAAAGTGGCTTTATCCACCTGCTCCAACCATTCTTTCGGCACTGCGCCAATCCCTGAAAGCGCCCCGGCAAGACCACCCGCCATCGCTGCCAGACAGTCGGTGTCGCGGCCAAAGTTCGTGCCGTATAAAATCGCCTTCTTGGCATCACCTTTGGCAAAAGCGAACACTGCAAAAGCTTTTGTGACGGTCTCACTGGCGGTCGCGGAAGCAAACATGACGCCTGCACTGTTGTAAATGGTATAAAACTCGTTGCGGAGAGTCTTGAAGTCGGTATGAAGCGCCGTAATATCCAGGGCGCGTCTAATCTCTCGTTTCATGTGGTCATTGGCAAACGAAAGTGCTATGTCAAGTACTGATAGAAGGGTAGCATCAGGCAATAACGCTGCAGCGATGGCAGCATCTAAAACCCCAGCCCATACTAATGCGAAGTCGTGGGGAGCAAAGATCAACCTGCCCACATCCTGCGCGTCGCGGAAGGCGCCTTCGGGGTCACCGGCGTTAATCAAGCCAATCGGGTGGCTTGCGCGCGCCATGGCATTTAACCCATGCCAGCCGCTGAGCGACCCAACATGCGGATACGGGACACCCACCTTCATGAAATGGACCATTTTGATGTCATCTGGCATACTCATAAACAAGGCATTTTCTGGATTGACGACTTCGACAGTCATTTTCATCATATCTTCGGCTGTGATTCGGTCTTGCCTGGCGATGATAGCCCGGCTCATGAGGTTCTGGCGTTCGATTCCATCTTCGGTTGTACCCGGTTCGCGGTCCCACTGGATGCCATGCATCTGAAAATGGGCATAACGGTCCAGGTGATCGAGAAATCCATACTTTGCTTCGATTTCTTCGGGAGTCCAACGCTCAACAATGGCTCCCATCGCAGAACCAACCCGCGATGCAGCCAGACAACCGTAAATTTTTTCATACAAGGTTGGCATGAAATGCCTCCTGGTTTCCGTTGTTTATACTGGCACCCCACGCAGGCTTAATTCCCTGGCGCGATGGCAACTTACAAAATGACCGGGTTTGATTTCTTCTAATTCGGGCGATTGCACCCGGCAGCGCTCAATTGCATAGCGGCAGCGAGGATGAAAATAACATCCAGAAGGTGGCTTTCCGGGATCAGGCACCTCGCCTTCCAATACGATATGATCTGACACGATATCCGGGTCAGATTTTGGCACCGCAGACATCAGTGCCTCGGTGTACGGATGGAGTGGTTGCAGGTATAATTCTTCGGTCTCCGCCATTTCCACCAGTTTGCCAACATACATCACCGCCACTCGATCACAGATATGTTCAACGACACTCAAATCGTGGGAGATAAAAAGATACGTAAGCTTAAACTCAGCCTGGAGGTCCTGGAGCAGATTTAGCGTCTGGGCGCGGACTGAAACATCCAACGCAGAGACTGGCTCATCACACACGACCAGCTTCGGTCGACTTGCCAGGGCGCGCGCTATACCAATTCTTTGGCGCTCCCCACCACTAAAGGCGTGTGGATAGCGGCGCATATATTCGGGGCGTAAACCCACTCGTTGCAGCAGGTCGGCAACCTGCTCTTCAAGCTCTTTCCCTTTCGCCAGGTGGTTTACCACAAGAGGCTCACCAACAATTTCGAGTAACGTCCAACGAGGATTCAAGGATGAATAAGGGTCCTGGAAAATCATCTGCATGTCTTTCCGAAGCAGTCCCAAATCACGTTTGTTCAGCTTGGCTACATCTCTGAGTGTTTCTGTTTCATCCAAAAAGATGATCTCGCCGCTGGTTGGCTCAATTCCACGTAAGATACATCGACCTGTGGTTGTTTTCCCACAGCCACTTTCACCTACCAGTCCTAATGTTTCGCCTTCTAGAATATAAAAATTGACCTTATCCACAGCTCGCACATAACCGACCGTACGCCGTAAAATGCCGCGCTGGATGGGAAAATATTTACATAAATTTTTAACATTCAGCAGAACGGGGACACTTTTTTGAGGGGAGGTTGATGAAGTTTGTTCACTCATGATTTTTCAGCGCCTCCGTAAAGAAAACAGCTAACCTGGCGTTCACCACCTAACGAAATCAATGGCGGCTCTGAGCGGTCACACACCCCGGGCATAAAGGCAGGACAGCGCGGATGGAACAGACATCCATTAGGGCGGTCATAGGGATTCGGCACCATCCCTTTCACCGATTGCAACCGCACCCTGGCTCTGCGTCCAACTTTTGGAATCGACTTCAGGAGAGCCTGGGTATAAGGGTGTCGAGGATCATGAAAAAGCGATCGGACATCAGCAATTTCTGCCACCCTGCCTAAATACATGACAACCACCCTTTGGGCTATTTCTGCGATGACTCCCAGATCATGGGTAATCATCACGATGCCCATACCAAATTCACGCTTTAAACGCATCATCAGCTCAAGGATTTGAGCCTGGGTGGTCACATCCAGTGCGGTAGTCGGTTCATCTGCCAACAACAGGGAAGGCTGGCAAGATAACGCCATCGCGATCATGGCGCGCTGGCGCATGCCGCCCGATAATTGATGAGGATACTCGTCCACCCTCCTCTCCGGTAGCGACATACCCACACGTCGCAACGCATCGATTGCCTCTTGGCGAGCCTGTTCATTGGTGACTGGTCGGTGCAACTGGATTGCTTCAATTATCTGGTTGCCAATAGTGTAGACCGGGCTTAGGGACGTCATTGGCTCCTGGAAGATCATCGCGATTTCTGCGCCGCGGATGGCGCGCATCTCAGGGCTGTTCGGGTTGATTTTTGCCAGGTCGATCACTTTTTCTACATGTTTTCCGCCATCAGTAAAACCAGCGTTGCGGTGAAACAAGATCTGACCATCCACAATCTTTCCGGGAGGGTCAATAATGCGCAAAATGGAGCGGGCGATCATGCTTTTTCCGCAGCCACTCTCGCCCACCAATCCGAGAGTTTCACCACGGCGAATATTGAAGGTGGCTCCATCAATTGCCTTTACGGTGCCTTCATCGAGCTTGAAATAGGTCTTGAGGTTATTAACCTCGATAATCAGTTCCTGGTTGTTCATGGCAGTGGTCTCCTTATCGTCCGTATGGATCCGCCGCATCGCGCAACCCATCCCCCAAGAAATTGAGTGACAACACCGCCAGAACGACCGCTGCACCCGGTATCATCAACCAGGGTGCGGTAGCCACCGCCCGGATATTTTGGGCTTCTTGAAGTAGAACACCCCAGCTGATCACGGGGTAGCGCAGCCCAAGCCCGAGAAAACTCAAGGCAGTTTCACTTAATATCATTTCTGGCACTGCAAGAGTCAGCGCAGCAATAATATGGCTCATAAACGAGGGCACCATGTGCCGTAGAATGATACGCATTTCTGAGGAACCAGAGATTTTCGCTGCCATCACAAAATCTTCCTCGCGTAGCGCCAGGAACCTGCCGCGCACTACGCGTGCCAGTCCAGTCCACCCGATGAGAGAAAGTATGATGGTGATGCCAAAATATACCTGAAGCGGGGGCCAGTTGGGAGGTAACGCTGCACTTAATGCCATCCACAGCGGGATAGTCGGGATAGAACGGATGAATTCGATCAACCGCTGGATGACAGTATCAATCACAGAACCGTAATATCCAGAAATTCCACCGATTAAAATTCCCAACACGAAGCTCATCACAACTCCAACCAGACCCACTGACATAGAGATGCGCGTACCATAGATGGTGCGAGAAAACATATCACGCCCCTGACGATCAGCGCCGAATAAAAAGAGACGCGCTTCTTTGTCCTCCACACCAAACAAGTGCAGGTCCATATCAAAGATAGACCAGAGTTTATACGGGTCGCCCCTGGTGAAAAACCTCAGCGGGTATATCTTGCTGGTATCCTCTGTGAAAACCAACGATAGGGTTTCCATATCCCTCTTTTGAGAGGTGCCGTAAATAAATGGTCCGTGCCATTTTCCCTGTTCATCGAAAAGGTGGATGGTAGTTGGCGGGCGGAAGGCATATCTAGCATCTTGTTGCTCTGGATTGTACGGTGCAATAATTTCAACAAATAATGCGACAAAATACAAAAGGATAACAATTACTCCGCAAATCATCGCCAGTTTATGCCGCTTAAATTTCCACCACATTAATTGCCATTGGGATGCGACATAAATATTTTCTCCCTCAGCAGGAGACCGGCTGTTCTTTTTTTGATTTTTTCGTAACCCGGAAAAGATTCCCATCAGCTCATCCTTATTTGATTTGGCTTATTGGATACGAATACGCGGGTCCAGCCAGGCTAAGAGAATATCCGATATTAAAGTACCGACCACAGTTAAGATACTCAGCATTAAAACAAATGTCCCTGCCAGATACATATCCTGAGACATCAACGCACGTAGCAAGATTGGACCCGTTGTTGGCAGATTCAACACAACGGATACTATCACAGAGCCCGACACCAAGCCAGGGAGGGTCCAGCCGACAGTGCTGACAAATGGATTAAGTGCAACACGTACTGGATGTTTCAAGATTAATTTTGTCTCAGGCATTCCTTTTGCCCGGCTGGTGGTAACATAAGGTTTATGCAGCTCATCCAGCAAATTGGCGCGCATGATGCGAATAAGACCTGCAGTCCCTCCCATTCCTAAAATGATCATTGGAATCCAGAGGTGTTGGAGGAGATCAATTACCTTGGCAATACTCCAGGGAGCATCAACATACTGCTGTGAGAACAACCCTCCTACGCTGATGCCAAGCGATGAAAAAGCAAACCACATGATGACCAACGCCAGGAGGAAGTTAGGAATACCCAATCCGACAAAACTCAAGAAGGTGAAAAAATAATCTAGGGGTGAATATTGTTTGATAGCCGAATAAATTCCAATTGGAAAAGCAACCACCCAAATAAACAAAAGAGACGCAAATGAAAGGGCAAATGTCAGCGCCAGCCGTTCCCAAATCAGTTCAGCGACAGGCTGTTTCCATCCAAGCGACATGCCAAAATTACCCCGCAAGATGATGCCGCTGACCCATTTGTAGTACTGAACATAAATGGGCTGGTTTAAACCATACTGATCCATGAGCGAGTCGATTAATGCCTGATCCACTAGCTGCCCCTGACTTTCGAGTTGTCCAATGTAGGAGGTTAGAAAATCTCCGGGGGGCAGCTGAATGATAACAAAGGATATGATGGAGATAAGAATTATGGTTGGAATCAACAAAAGCAAGCGCCGTCCAATAAATTCAAGCATAGTTTTGCCTTTCTGAATAACAGATGAGTAGCCGGCATGAGGAAATCCATGCTATTCACATTTTCAAAATTAGGCTTTAATCGATGAGTCCAGATCTACAATGACCTGTTTGGATCTTTCTATCTCATTCAAGACGGCACGATACAAGCCGTCAGCAGTTTCTTGACATGAGAGGTGTGATACGGTATGCTCAGCAATTTTCTCGGCATTATCCACCATGTTAATCCAATCCTTAGGGATAGATGCCGTCCCAGCATAGGCGCCAGCGAAACCAGAGGCAATCGCTGTGACACAATCGGTATCGCGGCCAAAATTGACACCACCGACAATGGCAGCACGCACATCTGGAGCGGTTACATAAAAAATCGCCAAGCCTTTGGCTAATAATTCTTCACCGAAATCGCCGGGAAGACCCGAAAAGAGCGCGTTCATATCATTCCGCATAGCAAATGGATCTTTGTATCTCAATGCGATCTCCAGACAGGCGTCTACCTGTTCGCGGGCAGCCTCGCCAGCATAATGGCGCACAACCTCGACAATCGAGTCTTTAGTTGAATTGGCTTTGCATGCCTCTGCCAGCCCGGCAGCAAACGCGGCTGCAGTTGGTAAACCGGTGCTGAAGGTTGGCTGGTACAGCATGCCTACTTCCCAGGCATCCATGGCTGCTTGCTTGGGATTGCAGGCATTTACCAACCCGATCGGATGGCAGGCACGAGTAAATGATACAATACCCGGCCAGTGTGAAAACAAGCCAACATAATTCGGCGGCAGACCGGCTTTTACCAATGGATAAAGCAGAGCATCACCCACCCACATGCGGTACCCATAATCTCGTTTTTCATCGACGTCGCGGATTACAATTTGCGCCAAGTCATATGCGGTAATACGACCTCTCTTTTCGATAATCGCAGTGCAGATGAGCTTTTGGCGCTCAATCCCATCTTCTGTCTCTCCTGCTTTCATTTCGTAAGGGTAATGCCAAAAATACCTTTCTGACCAAGCCTGAGCACGACGGCGCACCGGTTCTGAGCGACGAGGAGGTTGATCTTTCAAATATTCAACTTTTCCATACACCTGTTCGATTCGCTCAACGCTCCAGCCTTCGGTCAACGTTCCCATCGACGAGCCGATGCGGGAAGCCGCGATGCAACCATAGATCTTATCAAATAATGAAGCCATCCTAATTTCTCCTGAAAGACCTAAACACTATTTTGTACTTCTTACTCGGGGGCGGAAAGTTTTCCGCCCCCTGGAATAAACAGGTAATTCGGGGAAAAAACAACCGAATATCAGGATTTGAAGAACCACTGTTCCATCGAGTGGGATAACCAGAACCAGTTTGCCGCGCCCCACCAAATCTTTCGGGTCAAATTTGCGGGGAAAACATTCTCCACATTGTTCTTGATGACCAGCGGTTGAGGACCATGACCAATGATGCCGATCACCCACAGGTTTTTAGCAACCAGGTCATACACCTTGGTACCTGCTGCAACGTATTCTGGCGTGCCCATGACAGTACGCTGCCAGGCTTCGAATGCATCGTAGAGGTCTTTTGCTTCTTGAGGCGGCTCTTTACCAGCAGCTCCGCCAGAAATGATCCAATCGCGCCAGGGTTTTGCCCACAAGATGGCAGAGTCACCGCCGGGACCAAGTTTCTGAGTTGACCCATATGCCCACGCCGCGCGCTCCAACTGGCGGTCGACATGCCATCCACTCATATCATGATCAGACGCATTAAGGCGGGTGATCAAGAAGTTGCGGTCGCGAGCCTGGGCATCAATTTTTAAGCCCAATTTCGCCCAGTGTTTAACCACCAGTTCACAAGTTTCCTTTTTGGGTCCTTCGTGGGGCAGGTATTCAAGCTGAAATGCCAACGGTTTACCATCTCCGCGCAAGCGGACACCATCTGGGCCTTTCTTCAACCCTAAATCATCCAGCAGCTTGTTTGCCTGGTCAAGATTGTAGATGGCATAATTATCTGCCCATTCCTTCTTGAAAAATGAAGCGGTTTCGTTGATCGTAGCAGCACGAGGAACACCCTGCCCCAGGAACACCAGTTCGTTAATTTCTTTACGGTCAATACCCAATGAAAGCGCCTGGCGGAAGCGGACATCGTTGAAGAGCTTGAACAATTCGGGATCTTTATGCTGCTGGTTGAGCGCCAGGGCAACATCTGAGCCGCGCTCGGAGTAGACCAGCTTGACTGTATAATCGCCCGCTTTTTCGCCCTGCTTGAGTACTGGGTAGTTGATAAGATAGATATCCAAACCGGCGACACTCAACTCGCCTGATACTGCCTTAAGATTGGCTACTTCGAGGTTCGCCACATATTCAACCGTGGCTTTATCCACATATGGAAGCTGGTTGCCCTCGGTATCAACTTTCATGTAGTAGGGATTGCGCTCGTAATACTGGCGCTGGCTGTCAGCCCGCACCGGCCTCCAGGGCATGATCACAGGCAGTTCAGGATCCATCAGCCCATACATATTCATGGCTTTGGTAAAACGAGCTTTCCAGTCGTCAAAACCTTTATCCTTCGCTTCTTTGTCGGCGTTGGGATTATATTTGATATGAAACTTTGAAGCCCATTTCTTCTGGCGGAAACATTCGATGGGAGCGCCAGACCAGTTCACCAACGCGAACGCCGGGTTTGCCACCTGGAACTCAAATTTAACGGTCAGGTCGTCGACTTTGGAAAAGGTCATTGGCTTTTTTCCAGGCTGCCATTGAGTCGCCAATGTGGGTGCCAGATCTTTATTGAATTGCCAGTCTTCAAAATAGAAGATGATGTCATCGGCAGTGAAGGGCTCGCCATCGGACCATTTCAATCCCTTTCGCAACTTAAATGTACAAGTTTTGTAATCGGAACTGAACTCGAAGCTCTCAATTGCTTCAGGGGTGGCAGTCTTAAGGTCGTCCGAAAAGCGCAAGACCCCTGTGACCATGCCAATTTGCAGGTCAGACGTGGTTTCGGCTGACATGGCGGTACCGGTAAAGGTTCCACCATATTTTCCAACCCTAACAGTTGGTTTTACAACTACAGGTACAGCAGGCAACCGCTGGTCAACTGGCGGTAATTTGCCACTTTTCACCAGGTCTGCCAGCATAGGCGCTTCTTTATACTTCGAAGCAGGCGCTTGAGTAGCGGCGGGAGCTTTGGTGGGTTCCGGTGCTTTGGTAGCGGCGGGAGCACTTGTTGCCGCTGGCTTAGGCTCGGCAGTAGGGGTAGATGCGGGGGTGCAGGCTGCCACGGTAGCGCCTGCGATCAGGCCGGTGGAAAGGGTTAAAAACTCTCGACGGCTGATACGTTGATTGTGTTTCATGCTATTCCTCCTAAAAAAAAACGAAAGTAGACGGATCGATCAACCATAGGATAGCGAATGCCTCCTAAAGTATCAAATGAAAAAAACGAATATTTATTGATCAGTCGACACCTCCTTTTCCTGAACTTAAATCGAAAAACCAACTGCATCAAGGTTCACTTGTCGAAACAAGGATTGGATTGTGGTTGCGAAGTAAGCTGGTTGGAATATTGTTTTTTTAAGGTACAAAAATTTTGGCTGGTTGTCAAGATTAATTGGATTAGTTTACTCTAATTTATCTCCGGTTAATTCATTCAGCAAACAAACTAATCTCGATTGCTAATGTTACACCCAATCAGGTAATCGGTGGATTAAAAAGCCGTCTGAGCACCAGGCTGGCAGCTCCCCGCGCCCACATCGTGTTATCCCAGGGTTCAATTGTAATTTTTACGCCTTCCCTCAGGTTGGGCATGGCATATTTTTCAATCATTTCGTTCACTTGCTGCATCTGCCAGGGGCTGAACTGCATGGCTTCGCCTGTCAGGATGATGCACTGTGGGTTGAAGATGTTGATTAAATTTGCCAGCACCCGCCCCAACACTTTGCCAGCCCGGTTTAAGATGGAGATAACGGTAGGGTCGCCCAATTCTGCCATGCGATAGAGTTGCGTGGTGGTCTGGATGGTTTGCGAAAGCTCATCGTGCTGAAGCGCCAGGTTGACTTCACGAAGAAGCGAATAATTTGCCAAGTACGCCTCAACGCAGCCCTGCTTTCCACACATACAAGGGGGACCATCCGGATCGATCAGGGTATGCCCTACTTCGCCTGCTCCACCATGAGCTCCGTTGTAATATTGTCCGTTCACCACAATGCCCATACCCACGCCATTACCAATGGCGATAACCAAAAAATTGTTGAATTGGCGCCCAGTACCAAACCATTTTTCTGCCAAAGACAACGATTTCTCGTTATTGTCGATATAAACCGGCACTCCTACCTGTAATTGAATGAGATCACGAAGGGGTAAATCGCGCCAGCCAAAAAATGGCGACCAACGCAGCAAACCCTGGTTGGAATCGACAATACCAGCCATGCCAACCCCAACTCCTAACAAGGAAGACCTGGAAATCCCAGCCTGTGCAACCAACCGGTCAACAATATCCGCCAGGATGCGAACCACACTGGAGGGATCCTTGGTAGTGAGCGAGACATCGTAGCGGGCTATGATTTCGGCGCGCAAATCGGTGAGAGCGCCCACGATCTGGTCAAATGAAATTTTAAGACCCACCACATACCCGCCGCGAGGGTTCAGGCTCAACAGAATTGGACGCCTGCCGCCGCTGGAATTGCCATATTCCTTTTCGAAGACCAGCTTTTCATCGATTAATTCTGCGACAATCGAGGTGACTGTCGCCGGGCTCAACCCGGTGATTCGGGCAAGCTCAGCACGCGGGATAGGGCCGCGGTTTTTAATCTCGTTCAATATTAGCGAGTTATTGATTGCTCGAATTAAATCGCGGTTGCCAGTAAGGGATGTGCTGACCATTTCTTAGTTTGTTTTGTAAATAAAGTTACTTAACATTATAGTGATTTCTGATCCGAATACAAGGTTTTTTTCTTAAAAAAGCTGGAATCCAAGTATTTTTAACATTCCGGGTTTTCTGGATGTTAGGTCGCATACGTATGAATGACGCGAGGAACGTTTCGAAATTGAGCCTATCCGCTTTTTGCCATGTCATCTAAAGATACGCTACTTCTCAACAAGTGACTCTAGACCCGTTTCAAGTACTGAAGTTCGGACAAAGAGGGAAGGAAAAGTTTAGATCGGGCAATAAACAAACAGCAATCCCACGTAGAACAAATGATTGCCCTGACTTTATTGGCTTATGTCAACTGATAAATGGCTTCTGGGTTGGAAGCAAGCCGCCTTTGCAGCATAGTCATGGCAAAACCGACTGTACCACGGCGCTCCGCTTCAAGGTTATCCGCCCGGTTGAACTCATCTGTAACATATTTTGTTACCGCCTCATAGGGCGCGGCTTCCTCTTCTGATAGATCGTAATCAACCGTATAAGCCCGCCGTTCCGGAAACAACGGTTTGCCATCGAACTTAAGCAGTTGTTCTTTCACCAGCCGTCGCATCAAATCGGAAGAATCTACTGTATGAATACCCTCGCGGTATTTTCCTTCAAAGCGATCTGAGTCTAATAAACTCATAAAAATGCGTAATCCGGCGCAAGATGGCCAGTGATTCCGAAACATGGGAGCCACCGATTCCGATGCAAGGCGGCCATCCATTCCGAAGGATGACAGCCACTTTTTGAGGTCAAATCGGAATCCAAGTAAACGGGGGTGAAACAGAAGTGGTTAATCTTTAAAAAATGTGGCATCCTAATCCTTTGAAACAAGGAGGCGGAAATGCCACAGGAAAGGTTAACCGTGCGAAAAATCAAAGAAATCTTGCGACTGAAATGGGAATGCCAACTCAGCGAGCGGGCTATATCCCGCAGTTGCCGAATATCACGAAGCAGTGTGGGGGAATACCTACGGCGGGCAGAAGAAGCTGGTTTGAAATGGCCACTACCCGAGGAGTTGAGCGATGATCAACTGTACAAACAGTTATTTCCCAGAGTACACCAGCCTAATCAAAAAGCCGCATATGTTCCGGACTGGCAAAATATTCATCTGGAGCTGCGTAAAAAAGGGGTAACCCTGCGCCTGCTGTGGACAGAATATCTGGAAAAACATCCCCAAGGGTACGGATATAGCCAGTTTTGCCAGTTATACCGGGATTGGGCGGGAAAGATCCAACCCACCATGCGGCTGAAACACAAGGCGGGCGAGAAGTTGTTTGTAGATTACGCCGGGCTAACTATGCCAGTCATCGATTCCAATACCGGAGAAGTCCGGGAGACACAAATCTTTGTGGCCGTGTTGGGCGCATCCAGTTACACGTATGCCGAAGCCCAGTGGCATCAGGACCTGCCCAACTGGACGGGAGGTCATGTTAGAGCTTTTGCTTTTTTAGGTGGGGTCACCGAATTGGTGGTTCCAGACAACCTCAAAGCTGGAGTCAGTCATCCCAGTCGTTATGACCCGGAAATAAACCAGACCTACCAGGAAATGGCCGAGCATTATCACGTGGCTGTGATGCCCGCCAGAGTGGCTCACCCGCGGGACAAATCCAAAGTTGAAGTGGGGGTGCAAAATGTGGAACGCTGGATATTGGCCAGATTACGCCACCAGAAGTTTTTCAGCCTGGCCGAACTCAATCGAGCCATTCGGGAGTTTTTGGAAGATCTCAATAACCGCCAGATGGAGCATCTCGGCAAAAGCCGCCGCGAGTTGTTTGAAAAGGTGGATCAACCCGCCTTGAAACCTTTGCCTGCCACACCGTATGAATTTGCCTTGTGGAAAAAAGCTAAAATCAGCATCGATTATCATGTGGAATACGATGGGGCATTTTATTCAGTTCCATGCCATCTCTACCCGGCAGATGTGATGATCCGGGCTACCGAAAAGAGCATTGAAGTCTTTTCCAACGGCAAACGAGTATCCCACCACCCCCGTTCGCACCATCCAGGCAGCCATTCCACTCTCAAAGAACATATGCCTTCAGATCACCGTTTTTATGGGGAGTGGTCCCCTGAGCGTTTTATCCATTGGGCTGAGAAAATCGGCCCCTGCACCACCCAGATTGTGCGGCTGGAACTGGAATCCAGGCAGCATCCGGAACAGGCCTACCGCGCCTGCATGGGCATCCTGGGTTTTGCTCGCAAATACACTCCCGGCAGGCTTGAAACGGCCTGCCAGTATGCGCTGGCCAATGAAATCCACAGCTACAAAGGTATAAAGCATATCCTGATGAACCATCTGGACCAGTTTGCTGTCCAGGAGAATAGTTCCCAGCCTTCCTTGCTGCCGCCCCATGCCAATATCCGCGGCAAAGACTATTACAACTAAGGAGATTTAAACGATGTTATTACAACCCTTGATGGACAAACTCACTCAGCTTCATCTACCTGCTTTTCGCAAAGGGATTGAGGAGCAGATCACCAACCCAAAATATGCGGAGTTGCCCTTTGAAGAACGGTTATCCATGCTGGTGGATCTGGAACTGCTTCAACGGGATAACAGCCGCATGCGCCGCCGCTTGAAGAAAGCCCATTTTCATCTGGACGCTGTTATGGAGAATTTTGATTTTTCTCCAACCAGAGGCGTTGATCGCACCCAGGTATTGGAGCTTGCTCACGGCGCCTGGATCACCAACAAACTGAATATGATTATTACCGGGCCAACCGGAGCCGGAAAAACGTATCTCAGCTGCGCCCTGGGACATTCTGCATGCAGGGCTGATTTCTTTGTCCGTTATCTCCGCACTCCCCGTTTCCTCCAGGATCTGAGGCTGGCCCATGCGGATGGTTCTTATCCCAAATTACTGGTTGCCCTGGCCCGTTTTGATTTGATTGTCTTTGATGACTGGCTGCGTGACACGCTCACACTGGCGCAGGCTCAGGATTTGCTGGACATTCTGGATGACCGTTATGGACATTCCTCAACGATGGTTGTGACGCAAATCCCTGTGGAGCATTGGCATGAGCGTATTCCCGAGCCTACACTGGCAGATGCCATCCTCGATCGGCTGGTTAATAATTCCTACCGCCTCCAATTGGCAGGTGAATCACAAAGGCGGCTGCGTTCCACTATACCCATGTCGGCCACCTGATTTATAATGACCATACCGGTTCTGTTTCACTTCGTACTGGCCGCCATCGTCCGGAATCACTGGCCGAATTCACCGGAATACGCAACCACCAACCGCTCGTTTTGTGCTGCTCGGGCAAGCGCATGAAGCAGGTCTTCCCAGGTAGAGTAAACCGCATTCATTTGGTTAGGGCCAAATAAAGTCGTATTGACCGCAACGGAAAGAGCCATCCTGAGCGATATTTCTGAACCCAGATCTGAAACAAAGAAAATCGCGCGCTTACCTTCACAAAAACGAGCCAAGAGTTCGGTCTTGCCAACCCGCCGGCGTCCGTAAAGCACAAACAATTCTGCTTTGCCCGAAGCAAAGTGCTTTTCTACTAATTCGAGTTCTGAGACGCGGTTGACAAACATAGGAACCTCCGCGAGTAGTTATAGGCAGGACTTGTTAAGGAAATTCAAATTATGATAATTTAAATTTCCTTACTTATTATAGCATATTATGTGAAGAGTTATTTTCTCGAAGGCCGGAGCTATTTTGTCTCAATAGAAAGAAATAATGCATTGAACACACTTTGACGAATATCTTCATACCTTTGACGAATGATTGGAAATGCACCAATATTGTGAGCGCCGTAGTTCCGCAGACAATAGACGACTCCAAAATCGCACTCTAGTTTTGATGGTTTAACCCCATCAGGATAAACCAATATTTGTCCTAACAGCTTGTTAATGGTCCCTTCAAAATCTTCATCTTTCAAAGAATTAATGTATCCAAAGTGATCTCTATTCCTAACTGGGTCAGGCGAAATGCTTGATTTTACAAGGACATGGCTCGCTAAATTAATAAACTTCCAATCATCTCTTGCCGGAGTTAGAATACTTGAATAAATTACAGAATCTGTTACCAATACCAAGTCAAATAAAGAGTTCAGTTCAAATAAGCTGGTAAAGTTGCCCCTTAGAATGGAAGATGGTAATAAATCAAAATCGTAGAACCTGGCTAAAGAGAATGTAAACGAAAATAAAATATCCCGACTGGGAGGCTGTTTTAAAAACTTTGCTCTGAAGTCATCTAAAGTGAATTTGCTTCCGGTGTGCGTTTGATACATAGATATCAGAATTCCCAGATAATTAGCCCAAGCTTCTACTAGACCATAAAGCAAATTCCCTTTTACAGAGTAATCTAGAGACACTGTACTAAACGCAGGCGTACCGGGAAGTTGATTATTACTCGTAAGAACGTCCTCTTCGTAAGCGCTATGAATCAGGAAAAAGCCCTTATCAAGCTGCCCTTGAAGTATCGCCGTCTGGCTCCAGAAATAGAACAACGAGCCTTTATGAATACGTGAGTTACGTGACCTTTCCCAACCAAGCACTATATTTAAAATATCCTGCCAAAATTGTTGTGCTTCCCCAACACGCCCATTGTTCTGGTAGTTTTTCCAAATGATAGTCAGGTTGTTAAACAAATAATCTTGCCCACGTGGATTGTTTATCTTTCCATCGAAGTATGTATGGATGTTTGATTCAAGTTCTTTGTACAAATCACGAATAAAATCTGGGTATGGCCTCGGGATTTCATTAAAAAATTTGGTAAACAAAACCTCCAGGAAGGAATCCATTGGGTCACCCAAACTGAGGACGTTAATTTTTATCTTGCTATCAGTTCCTTCGAAATCCATATTTATCTCCGTTGACAAAGAAACAACTTACAAATCTTTACGAGATCGGGACCATGAAGACAGTTGCTAATCATTTATAGCATGGTTATTCTTTTCAATGGAACAAACATGAATGATGTCTTTTTACATTGGCGCAAGGGGGTAGGTTTTAGATTTGTAATCCTTTGTAAGAATCATATGTCCAAAACAATTAATCAGACAATTCACAAAAAATATGTACTCGGAGGTCTATGGTTCAGTGCACCTCCGTCCTTCGAGCCAAGACAATTCTATTCAACCGTCGTCCTCCAGACCCAGACAATTTAATTCTTGACAGCGTCACATAAAATCGGTACCATTGACATCAATAGTCGTAACCGTAGACCTTCCGGCCCCGTCAGACCAACGACCCTAGGGCTACCCCAAAAGTGGGAACCTGAGGGTCATTTCTTCCGATTTCGGGGAAGCAGCTCATAACCCGAAGGTCAGTGGTTCGAATCCACTCCCCGCTACTATTTTCCAAACAACCAGCAATGGTCGTTTTTGGTTTTAACATGCGTTGTGCTCCCATTTTTAGTTGTTTATTACAAATTCTTGACCAAGGTACTTATCATCTATTCGAGCAGCCTTATTTTTTCAAGACAAATATAGAATAACACTGTGATCTGATGCTTCCAAGGTATCAATCTTGGCACCTTGTTTTTCATCAATGCAATGAATTAAGAACAACCTCTATTTTCTGGGTCTCCAATCTATTTTCCGTGAGTTCGGGTGTAAGGTCTCATAAACATGAATTTTCTCATGTTGGTTTTCTTGTGGCTGGGTGTGCACCCGATCGCCATGCGTCCTGGACTTCTAACCTCGGTAGGCGCGGCGTATACACCCGATGAATTTCGCAAGCTGCTCTATCAGACCCGGCTCAAAGCGGCAAGGATCCGTGTGAATGTACTCGGCCCCGAAATTTCAGGTGTGAAATAACAAACAGCTCGATGGTGAAGAATCCACCAGTGGGCTTATGCTGAAAAAAAATACTCTACGACAACGTTGCCACAAAAGCCAAAAAACCAGGCTGCCTGTCAGCACGTTGGAAAACACGAACAGTCAATGAAGCGCCTCCAGAAATCCTGAGGGAGCTGATGCTTCAAATGAAAATTGGTATATGCGTGCTGAAAAGAGATAGGTTGGAATTCGCTTTCTTTCTACGGAACTTTCAAGTCGGTGATAGCGTTCTATCGCTCGAGTCGAAGCTTGGGGATTAATAAATTAGGACTGATAGAATTTTCTTATCGTTAGAAGATTTAATTTACAAACGATATGTTGGTGTGTTTTAATTCGTTTTCAAACCTCCCATATCGCAATCAAAATTCCCAGGCTGATCAACAAGCCAATCACGCCCTGGTCAGGCAGTACATGGAATTTGCCATCCCAAAACAGCAGGTAAATCAACACAGACAACCCCGCCGCGCCAAGGGTCAAGGGTCGCGCCCAACCCGCCGCGATGAATAACCCCGCAGCGGCGGATAAGAATCCCAGCGCCACCAGCGCCAACGAAACAGCAGCCAACCAGCGGATAGCTGGCTCACCGAGCAGGAAAGAGAAAGCCCAAGCTCCATCCGGCCACGCCAGAGAGGGACGCAGTTCGAAAAAGCGCAATGACTGCCCGGCATAGAGCAGGTGGACAAAGGCGTGCATGACAAGAAAGATTCCGAAAATAATGTTCATCAATTATTCCTCCTTCAAAAAGGCTAGCCCCTCGGGCTCGAATTGTTATGTAATCTTTCGCTCCATCACATGCCAGACAGCCAATACCACGGCAAAGCAAAGGTGTTCGAAAATCTCTAAAAGCCAGTCTCATAAGAAAGCATACAGGTCTGGCGCGACCAGCACCACATTCCCCGTCACCTGTCCGCTTTCGAGCAGGGCGTTGGCTTCGGCAGCCTGCAAAATCGGAAAGCGGGCGGCGATGACCGGCTTGATTTTCCCCTGTCCCAGCAGACGGAACAGCGCCGTCCAATCTTCGAGGTAGGGCTTCTGTTCAAACAGGAAATAGGACGACGTGCCGTAGAGCGAAAGCGATTTGCCGCTCCCCGGCAGGTTGGTACGCAAGCTCAACCACAGGATACGGTATAGCTCGGAACGGTTAGCCGGTTCGCCAAAACTGACCATGCGCCCGCCGCGGCGCATCAGCAATAGAGCCTTGCGCATCATTTCCAGGCGCATCATGCCGTCCAGCACCACATCCAGCCCGCCCGGTTCACGCTGGCGGATGATTTCGGCGAAATCCTGAGAGCGGTAGTCAATTGGCGTCACCCCATATTCGGTCAGGATGGCGTGTTTTCCCTTTGAAGCTATGGCATACATTTCCAGCCCAGCCAGATGACCGAGCTGCAGAAGTGCTGTGCCAATCCCCCCACTGGCACCGATGATGAGCGCTTTTTCGCCAGATTTAACCCGTGCTTTGCGATGCAAGACCTGGTACGCGACGATGTAGTTGAGAATGAGCGGTACAGCCTGGACAGGGTTGAGGGCAGCGGGAAGAGGAATCAGGCGGTCGGCGCGCCAGTACAACACTTCGGTGTAACCACCTATAACCGTCAACACGCCCACCTGGTCGCCGGGCTGTACCTGCGTCACGCCATCTCCCACCGCGTCCACCTCGCCGATGACCGAATAGCCCGGCGTGAAGGGCAGTTTTTGACCGAGGAAAGTGCCGCTATATAGGGCTTCACCGCGGCGTGCGGTCACATCCGGTCGCGAGACGGAGGCTGCCAGGACACGAATACGCGCCTCACCTCTCTTGGGCAAGCGCAGTTCGTTTTCGACAATTTCTAATACTTCCGACCCGCCATGCTTGCGGACAATCAGGCTGCGGTACTTCATGACTTTCTCGCCAGAATATAGAGTACCAACGCACAACAAAGCACCAGCAGCACCGGCGCAACGCGGTGAATGGTCAACATCAGGACATAATCCAATTTTCCAGCGCTCATCAAAGCTCCGCTGGCGAAAAGGGCTATCACGCACAGGAATCCGATGACGAGTAAGCCAACGATGAGCGCTAAGGAATCAACCGGCATGGATATTCTTGAAAACCGCAGAACCGCCAGGATGACCGCGCTCAGGGCGATTAATTTATGGATATTGAACAACAGACCATTGTAGGGTTTCCCGGCATGGCTCAACCAGAAGCCGAAAGCGAGGGTGAGTGCAAACAAAATACCGGGAAAGGTAAACTTCATTATTGTTTCCATGAGATACTCCCAAAATATCGTTAACCTAATCATAGTCTTTCCAGGCGAAATTGCCTATGACCTTTCCTGCACGAAATGTGACCATTCACGCAAAAAAAATCAGGTATGATTAGCATATGAATTCGCCTGAACCCATCATCGTCTCAGCCACTGTATTGGCACAGATGTTCCTATACCTCGACTCTCTCCAGCTAGATATCGACGCCTTCCTGCGCTCGCTGGACATCGAACCGGAGACGGTTCGCTCGCCGGACTCTTATCTTCCAATCGAGACCTACCTGCTCATCCAGGACGCGGCGGCAGAGTTCGTGAATGACCCATATTTTGGCTTGCACATGGGCGAATTTGCCCAACCCGGCAGTTGGTCTATCCTCGGCTACCTGATGATGAACTGCAAAACACTCGGCGAAGCCTTCGAGAAAACGGGACGTTACCAGCGCATCATCGGCAACATGATTAATGCCCGCGCTGAGTTGGGACTGGGCAAGGTGCGCCTGGTGTATTTCACGCCGCCGCACGCCCCGCAAATGTCGCGGCACTGCTTCGAGTCGACCTTTTCCAGCAGCGTGCGTCTGGCGCGGACTCTCTCTGGTCAACCACTCAACCCGCTCGAAGTGACTTTCATCTATCCGGAGCCGGAATCGCGCGCTGAGTACGAACGTGTGTTTTGCTGCCCGCTGCGCTTTGGTCACAAAGACAATTCGATGACCCTCGACCCAAGTCTGGGCAGCCTGCCTGTGCGCATGGCAAACCCGGCATTGCTGGAGCATTTTGAGCAATATGCCCAGGATTTTCTTTCTAAAATGGAACGCTATGATGCCACCACCCAAGCCGTGACCAAAATTATCCTGGCGCAGTTGGATGACGAGTCGCTGTCCATCGAGAAGGTCGCCCGCGAAATGGCGGTCAGCGTGCGTACCCTGCAAAAACGGTTGGAAGCCGAGGGCGTGGTCTTCAGCGATCTGCTGCGCGAGATCCGCCAGCGATTGGCAGAGAAATACCTGCGCGAAAACTACTCGGTGGAGCAAATTACTTACCTGCTGGGCTTCTCAGAGCCAAGCGTCTTTCGCAAATCGTTCAAGAAGTGGCTGGGGGTTACGCCGCGGGAATATCGGCAAGGTTCAGCACGCATGGCTATGGGGTAATTTTTTTGCCGCCGCCCCATTGCGAATATCGCTCGCTGATGGCTCGTTTCAAATATGAAGTGCAGGCAAACCAGAGATGGTTTATATACAGGCGGCTCAATCTTCCAAAATTTGTTTAGGACGCGGCGAAAGCGTCTCCGCCCCGTAGCGGCGGACAATCAGGATGAATGTCAGGATGACTGCCGCAGTAAGCACTGCCGCCACCGCACCTTCACTGCCTGCGACCGCCGCATTGTACCCGCCATGCCACAGGATGGTTGCCAACAGACTGCCACCGGTGCTGTTGTAAAGCCAGGTCAGCAGCATGGCTCCGGCAACAATGCTGACTACAAAAGCCAGCACAGAAAACAGCGAGAGTTCATAATTGTAGAAAAAAGTCGGCGCGTGCCAGCCCGCCCACAGAAGCCCTAAAATGAACGAGGCGTCGCGCGCGCTGTAACGGAATTGCAAACGCGGCAGGGCAAAGCCGCGCCAGCCGGTCTCTTCTCCCAACCCGGAGATGAGAATCCATGCCAGCCAGCCGGTCAACCAGTTCAGCCCGTTCCACTCAGCAACCTGACCAAAGCCGCCAGCCGCCTGCCAGGTTCCCGTGAGCAGGCGCATGACGAGGATAACCCCGCCGAAGAGGGCTGCCGGGCTGAAAGCCGCCACCGCCAGCCAGCCCCAGCCGATGCGCCAACGCGTCATGCGGTTCAGCAATTCGCGCACGCCTGCGCCGCCACGCGTCCAGGCGGTGACAAGAAATGCCGCCAACAGAGGACCATAGCCTGCCGCAAGATGCAGCCAGCTTGGAATACCGCTGAGCAATCCCTGCCCTTGCAGCGCCAGCGGGAGATAAGCGCACCAACTGAACAGATAAGCCAGAATAAAGTATATCAACGTTGCTTTGCTCATTTTTTTCCGATCCATTACACACTTAAATTTGGATGCCATGAGTGAAGCTCAGGGCATGAACGGATATTTTACAAACAGGTTGAAAACCTTGGGCAGATCATCCCACACCTGACCAGCGTTCCCCAGTGGAACCTCTGTTCTCCCCAACTCATCTGGTGACCGACATGCAGGAACTTGCGTTTGACCTCCAGCCCCAGTTCTCTGAGAATCGGGAAGACGATACCGTTGGAAGTAATTAAAGTCGGTCCGGCGGGGAAAGTGAAGCCTTTACGGACGAAGGATGAAATGTAACCACCGGGCAGGCTGTGCTGCTCGTACACATCCACTTTCAGTCCGGCATGCGCCAGGCAGGCAGCAGTCGCCAGTCCGGCGATGCCCTCGCCGATGATAGCGACATTTTCAGCCATGTTTTCTCCTAATTCTAAAGAACTGCTCAAGCCCTGACCTTATCTACGGCAAAGTTGGTAAAGAGCGCGTCTTTGGCACAGACATTCACGCATTCCAGACACATCACGCATTCGGTGGAAAGCACCCGCTGGTTATTTTTGATATAGTTCGAAATGTTGATGTCCATCGGACACATTTTATTGCATGCGCCGCAATCAGTGCATTTTTCAGCGTTTCCGGCGATTTTAAGCAGGGCAAAGCGCGCCGGGATCTTTTGCAAGGTAGGGATCGGACAAACATATTTACAAAAGGCACGGTTATCTTTTAATTTAATAGCCAGGGCAATTCCGATGGCATAGTAAAGCAGGTTTCCCCCTAACAGCCAATGCAACTCAGCCAGGCTTTGCTCCTCCACACGGTAGCCCAATCCCCACCACAGCGCAGCGACCACCCCCAGGCTGAGGCAAAAGTGGACATAGCGCACCCCCCACCAGGGAGCGGGAAGCGGCTCTATCTTGTGCCGCTTGAAAGGCAGCAGGTCTAGAATCATCACTGTCCAACAGGCCCAGCCGCACCAGCCGCGATTGAAAATCAACACCCCGACCACTTTGGCAACCAAATAGTGGATAACCGAACCGGCAAAGATGCCCGCCAACAGATAAAAGAAAAAGCCCTCGATTTGCAAATTCTCGTGTTGGAGCAAGCCGAGAAAAAGGAGCATATACGCCCCCACCAGGAACTGCGCAAGACGGCGTCCGAGAGGCTTTTTGCGGGCTGGCAGAGATACGTACACTCCCAACCCCGCTGCCAGGGCTGTGCCAATGTAGCCGAAATTGAACAGGTAAAAAATGCGCCCCGTAGAAAGCCATAGAATCATAGCGATGATCCAGAAAAGGGCAAACAGCATGATGGGAACAGTCAGGTTAGTCCGTTTGGGGGTAGAAGTTTTCAAGGTACTCTCCTATGTTAAATATAAAAGAGAAATTTCAAGGGCGCGGTTGGTACAGCAGCCAGCCAGAAATCATCAGCCCGACCATACCCGCGCCAGGATGACTACAGATTTACGCATGTCTTGTGCTCATCCAATTTTCCAGGTATCGAACGGCTTCCTCCACCCCATCCGGCTCGGCGCGGATAGACGCTCCCAGGTCTGCAGCTTTGCGGCGCATTTCGGGAGACTGCATCGCGCGCAGGGCAGATGCCATGTTTTCAGCCTTCAACTTCGGGCGCGGGATAGGCTGCGGACCAACGCCCAGTTGCGCTACCTTGTTGCCCCAGATGAACTGGTCAATGATATGCGGGATGACCAGAATCGGAATTCCGGCACGGAAGCCGGAAGCGGTCGTGCCGAAACCGCCGTGATGCACCAAGCCGCTGGCGTGCGGCAGCAGCCAATCGTGCGGGAGGGAACCGGCGTGGAAAACACTTGGGGGAAGATTCAATTGCTTCATCGCCTCGTCCCAGCCCTGGATGACGGCGCGTACCCCGGCTAGTTTTACCGCATCGAGAGCAATTTGAGCGGTCTGGAGTGCATCCTCACCGCTAAGCGCCATCGCCCCCAGGCTGATAACCACCGGTGGCTCTCCAGCCTCAAGGAAGGAAATAAGTTCATTGGGCGGAGTCCAATTTTCGGGAGCGGGGGCAAACCAGTAACCGGTCACACGATGACGCGGCTCCCACAGCGGGTTGGGCGGCGAAATTTGCGGACTCAATGGAATCAGATTGAGAGTCTCGGAGGTGATGCCGGTCGGTCCCATCGGCGGCAAGCCAACCCGTTTGCGAATCTGGTTTAGCGGACGGGTCATCAGCAAACCCATGACCGCCCCAGCCAGCCCCATCAACATCCGCTTCAGAAAAGGGTCATTCGGGGCTTTGACCGGGATAGCCTCCGGCGTGAGAGTGACGCTGACAGTTGGCAGACCGAGTTTGTCGGCTTCCATGCGCCCGGCAGCGGAGTGCGAGACGATGATCAAATCTGTATCGCGGCATAGGTCGAGCAGATCGGGGTGAGCCTGTTCGAGCATAGCGAAGGTAAACTTCATCACGCGCATGAACCCGACCATCCAGTGTGGGGCATCAGCGCGGATACGCGCCGCCTCATAGCCTATGTCAATATCTGGTCCGATGGGGGCAAACTGCACGCCATAGGATTCGATCAGCCCGCGCATACAGGGGTGTGTAGCGAGGGTAACAGTATGCCCGGCTTTTCTCAAACCAAGCGCCAGGGCGATGTAGGGCTGCACGTCGCCTCTCGTGCCGATTGTGGAGATGAGGATATTCATGACGATATTTACCTCCGCAACGCCCGGAAGATTTCCAGGGCGCGATTAACACGGCGGGATAAGCTCTGAAGGTCGGTGGTCTTGAAGCTGGGGTCTATCTCGGCAAAAGTGAACATATCTCCGGCAGCATGGAGCGTAAACATTTCGGTCTGGCTCAAAAAGCGCGCCAACGGCTCATCCATAAACCGGCGCAGCCTGTCCGGGTCGGGAGAGGTAATCACATATCGCTCGGTTAGCTCCGGGAATTGGGGAAACGCCACCGGTTCGCCGATTTTCGACACCCCCCATTCCATAATCCGGTTGGACAATCCGCTCAGGGCATATTTTTGATTCACTTTTGGGGTAAGAGAAAACGGCGGCAGATTCAGGGAGGGAGAAATCAGCGCCACAGCCTGACGCTCGATCGAGCTGTCATCCTCCGAGGTAGTGCCCACCAGATCGAACAGGAGCATCTCCCCCTCCGGGATAACACGCCGGAAAACGTTCCGCAAGCCATAACTTTTGTTTGACCAGGTACGCTGGTACAGGGTGGAAATTTTTTGTGTCAGGTTTTTATCCGCATTCAGGGGGAAAAATCCCAGGCTTTGGGCAGCCTGTTGTTTGGTTTCTTTCTCCCTGCGGTTGGATCGAAGGAACATGGATAACATCAAGCCAAATACGAGTAGGAAACCTACCAGGAAAAGAACTGCAGTCATATCCATTGTAAAACCTCCGTAAGTAAAAAAATAATCCTGTGTTTATCGAAGAAGGGTCAACATGCTTGGCGCGAGATACCCGCTTAGAGCCAGGATTCCGCTCAGGCTGTGCGAGAGGGCTGTCCACTTGGCTGAACCCGTGCGATAGGCGATGTAACCGTAAGGCATCGCCAGAAAGAAGGTCGAGACAACGAAGCCGATGACGTTTTCAGCGGGGAAAATCACCTGCGGGGCGAGGTGCCAGAGGGCGAAACCGAGCGAGGGGTAGAGAATCGCCAACCACGGATTCTGCGGAAAGCGGCAGACGTACAGTCCGCGCCAGAGAATCTCTTCGCAAAAGCCGTTCAGGGTTGCCAGCGGCGCGGCGAGCAAGATGAGGGTCAGCGGGGCGCGGACGAACTCCCCAGCGTACATGAAAACGGCAGCCAGGGTGACAACCAGCCAGAGGAGGGCTGCCAGCCAGTTCACCCCGCAAAAGAGCCGGGCGCGGTCGCTCAGGATGGTGGTAAATTCCACCTTGCCCAACAGACAGCGCGGCACAAACAGGCACCAGAACAGCCAGTAGAATGAAAAACCTGTCAGATAGCCCGCCTGTGCCCCCAGCCAGCGGGCAGAGACGGCGAATATCCCGACCATAACCGGAAGAAGCAGCAAGGGCAATCCGATAAGCAAGACTGTGGTGGAAAATTGGCGATTCATATTAAAACCATATCGGCGCATACCAGACAACCAACCAGCCGATTCCCACGCCACATGTGGTCAGCCAACCCGTCCAGGTGAGAGATCGTACCAGCAGGGCAATGAATGCCGCCACAAAAATGAAAAAAGCCAACACGAAGATGATAAATTCTACATCAGCGACCCTTACCGGCTCAATTTGACTCTCGACCCGATTCTTTACGCCCTGCAAGATTTTACACACCACAATATGGTCAGTGGTATCGACTGGATTGTTGAAAGAGGGTTCAACACAATAACCCATTTTTATTATATTGATTGTGAATTAATACTCAACTTGCGTCAGGTTAATGATTTGTAAAAGGTTCTAATATCAGGTGGAATACAATTCCCCTGAAAATGTAGTTGCTCAAGTTGGGGATTATGGTGCTGGCAGTACATTTCCAAATTTGTTAGCTGCCCAAAAAAACTTCTTACGTGTTTTGAAACATGAAAACCAGAAACCTGCTCAGACCGAATTTTCTCAATTAATCCCCTATCTGGGTTATTCATCCCAGCCTTGATCGTGTCTTGACCCAATCCGCCGCCTGCCCGCGTGCCGAGCCGATGTAGTAGTTGCCCTCTACTTCCTCAAACTGGAGCGGCGTTACGCGCGGCATACCAGATTTGTGCCCGGTCGTAGTCAACATCAGCACGATACACGTTGGTCCAATGCCGCGCCGGTAGTTGGCTGCAAAGTGGGTATTCAGGGCTTTCATGCTGTGATAGATCGTTTTCCCCGTCATCCCTTCATTTCTTTTGCGGAAGAGTTTTGGAGAGTTATCCATCAAATTTATGATCTGGAGTATTCATTTTTCCCTATCTTTTCTTATGATTTGCGAAGCTTATCCGTTGACTTGGGAATGCCGTTCTTCACCAGGCGCCAGGTGCCTTGGGCAAATACTTCATATTCGCGAAAACAGCAGAGAATACCTTTTGCTTTCCAGGGATCTGGGTGATCCATTAATTGAAAATGCAAGTGAGGCGCGGTTGAATTGCCAGAATGACCGACATTTGCAAGATGCTGACCAGGAGTAACCTTATCACCAGCAACAACTTGAATTGAGCCGGTTTGGGCATGGGCATAGCCTGCATATCCATCGCGACTTTCAACAATGATATAGTTGCCTATCAGTGACCGCAAATCCGTTCTCATCAACTCATTAAAGGACCGGGCATTCTTCATAAGGATCAACAAATCCCTGGCGAGGTGTACGGGATTTCGTTCGAGCCAACCATCTTCAGCTCGAACAACCGTCCCGTATGTCGCAGAAAAGATGGGCTGCCCCCAGCCAAAGCAATCCTGCAATCGTACGCCAACAATCAGGTAGTGAAGCAGAGCAGGTCGATAGAATCGAGTATTCATGGATTTTGGATTGATTCCAACGAAATCGTAAGCATATCTCTGACCAAGCAAATCAGTTCCGTGGCTTGGGATTTTTGTGCCGGGCGTGTTCGGAGTAATCCATTTGCCCCGGAGAGGAAAGTCAACTATCACTGGCGTAGTTATGAGAGCCTCCTTACTATAGTTACTATTCTGCAAAATAACCTTTACACCCTAATCCACCAGCTTCTTTTTCATTTCTTATTATAAAAGCAGGTGCATCCCGATACCCCATTCATTCACCACCACCGCTACATCACAATCGATAGCCACAAGCTGCCAAAAGACCCCCTTGTTAAGTCTCTCTATCACCTGCTGGCTGAAGTTATTTTTTAAACCGGATTTGGGAAAGCATAGTCAGGTAGCTGAATTAGCCACGGACACACTTAAAATGATTATACATCGAACCTTTTCGATGGGTGTCGAAAACAAAAAATAACAACAAAAGCAATACACTCAAAGAGCCGACGCAAAGAATAACTATACGCATACCGATCAACTATTGCTGCATGCCTGCCAGGTTTGCATAAGCGTTCGTCGATTTGTGCAGATTGCAGTTAATTTTTCCTCAATCTCGATACAACCCATCTAGACTTGTGAACCGTTGTAATCAGAATAATGTTGACCAAATGATTATAAAGGCTCGTGATTTGGGCTTCTGGTTTCTATTGAATCAATACCAGAGTATGTTGATCCACCGAAATCCACCTCTTAAAAAGATCATGATTGCAAGCCATACAATGTACTCGTGATAACGCTCCAACCAATTCATTTGGGCTAGAACACATACTTAAGCAGTGATGGAAATCGTTGCCATCTCCAGACCACCATCAAGAAGATAGTAACCGTACATTATTCCCCTATAGTATCTAAATGCAGGCACCGTATGATCTTCTGGGTAGCCTCTAAAAATAACCCTCATCTTCAGAAAAACCATGCAAATACCCATCACCCCTATACCCACATCTCTCATTCATTTTGAATGAAAATTAAGGTTGAAATCCAATCTCATCAAGGATAACTATCCCCGAGGGTGTACGATCGAACACGAAGCGGATTACCGAAAGGTTTTGTGGATCAAAAAGAGGATTCTGTACCTTGAAATCGCCCAGACGAAACTCGAAAGTCTGGAAGATAACTTCTGATATTGGCAGGGCACTCATCCAGTTCAATTTTCCTAATTGTCCACGCAATGGTGGCTGAAGCAGAGAAAAGTAGCGAAGGGGAAGGCGAGCGGCGTTCCCGGTATAATCAACCAGCTCTATCGACAGATCAAGAACACCTTGTTCGTTACTCGGATCAATTGTTTTGCCGGGATGGGGTGATTCATCGGATGCAGCGAGCGAAAAAGTCAGCCTGGTTTGCTCCCAGAGCGGAAGATTTCTTTCAGAAAGAGTCAGAACATAGCAGGGTAAACCCGGCATGGTCTCGGTGTCCCACCCAATATAGACGGAACTGTTTTCCATGCTTCCCCATTTGAGAGGGACAATCTGTTCCCGCCAGAGAGTCAACCCTTCACCACGCAGGGTTGCACCAGCAATCGTTGCAGTTTCCAGATTGATATCTTCCTCAAAAGTTGCTATGCGTACTGTGTGAGAATCCTGGTATTGGCTCAAGATAATCGTATCGGGCAGCCATGCAGCAGCCGTACGCGGATCTCGAAATAATGACTGATAACCCACCTGATCGTGAAGGGTGGCTTCCATAAAGGCGCTGATGGTAACTTTTGCCACCTGCTCCTGTTGAGCTGCAGGTAGAAGTGCATCTAAATTAAACAATTGTCTCGCTGGACCCAACATATCGTGCCGCCCCCACGAGTGGTTGAACTGCCCATGATTGGCGCCGTAGATATAGAGTGCGGCTTTAAAATATGGCTTTCCATTCTGAAATTCGAGGCGGGTGTATTGCCTCATTCCACTAAAACTAACCACATCCATATCATGAACACCATGCAGAACCAAATAATTGACATCTTCAAGCGGTAGTCGGCGGTCTCCTGGCAAATATTGCCCGTCTACTGGAGCAATGGCAGCCACAGCGTGGATATTAAAATCGTAGTCAAAACGCAGAGTTCCATTATCAGGATGGCGAGGCAGGCGGTTGAATGCAGCGGCAAGCGCTACGGCTTCTCCTCCACGCGAGTGTCCAATTAATCCTATTCTATCCAGGTTGACCCGATTGAAAAATGGATTCCCTGGAGTGGTTGCCCAAGTTTTCCACTGCCGCAGGTGCTCTAGAATCAGCCAGGCACGGGCATCGTTTTCATCCTTTAGCGGAGCAACCATTCCAAAATTCGCTGCGAGCGAGAGGTTGAGGAAGTTTTGGTCGAGCGAGGCAACGATAAAACCGCGGCTGGCAAGCAATTCAGCCAGATAATCATAGCCGTTTTCAGAATAATCTTCCATCGGGTGATTGCCATGCACGACGAGAATCAACGGGAACACACCTTCTTGATCTGGCATCCAGACGCGGGCATTGAGCGGCATGGCTTCGGGACCAAACCCCCAATAAGCACGGCGCACAATTGACCAGCCTTTCAGTAATTCTGAGCCATCGACTGGAGATGTCCGCAGGGTGGATTGGGTGCCATATTCAGCGCGGAGCAGGTCAGTCCCGCTGCCATAAGTGAGTGTGCGGACAGAATAGTTCCCTGGCTTGGATGGGTCTTGCATATCAAGCGGAATGACGTTCTGCGCTGAAAGTTTGGCAGCGTTGGGAGGTGGTTGAATAGGGAAACCATCAGAGAGCAAAAACGCACCTCCGCCAAGCAAAGTAAATCCCCCAATTATCAACAGGATCAATGCGGTATTGCGCTGTGCACGAGCCAAAGGGAGAAATAGAAGGGAAAATACTCCTGTGCCAAATAGAGATGCTGTTAGAAGCAGACCAGCAATAACCGCCATCATTCCATAAGCTAATGGCAAAGCCAAATAAGCCGAAGCCAGCAAGGGTAGCGCACCGAGAGCTACCAACCCGAAACGTTTGGGAAAACGGTTCAACAGCCAGCCAAGCACGAGGATCACGCCACCAAACAGTATTCCGACGAGGATACCTCCCAACCAACCAAATATGAGCGCCGATACCCCAGCAGGTGCAAAGCCTGTCCAAGCCAACGCTCCCCAAACAATTGAAGCGGTTATCCCAACACCCCAAGCCGCGCCATTCCAGGCGCGCGCGGGCAGCTTATGGAAAACAAATGAGAAGAAATAATTCAACTTCATGGTTGTCCAAACTCCTCCTTAAGAGCGCGCATCAGGGTTCGTTGAAAGGCAAGCGGTTTCAGGAAAACATCTTTGTGAATCTTACCTTCTGGAACCTGATACTGTCGGAACTTCGGGAAGCGGACAAGGTATTCTGGCATAAGCCGGCTTCCCCAGACTTCATCACGGTGCCCAACGATCTGAATAACCGGGATAGAGACGCGCACGTCTTCATCCAAGCTGGCGTTGGCTTCCTCCAGGGTGGCTTCGATGGAGTAGATGAACGATTGCAGGTGATCTTTTGGACTGCGTTTGAGAGATTCGGTAAACATCCTGACCAGTTCACTCGATGTTTTTGCGTCGTAGGCTGGATCGAAATCCACATATTCCGCAGGTAACTGTCCCAAATAGCGACGGTAAACTGCTTTCATAAGGACAGAAAGCAATCCACTTTTAAGCAAGAGGCGGGCAATGCCATTGTTCTGATTGAGCGCTGGGGAGGAAGCCATAAGGACGACTCGTTCGATTCGCTCGTCCAATGCAGCCAGGTCAAGGGCAATGGGACCTCCATACGAAACACCTATCGCCGTGAGAGAGCCTTCCACACCCATAGTATTGAGGAGAGCGGACATCTCCTGCGCATGTTCTCGCACAGTTTGTCGGTGGTCGAGGGGTGAACTGGCTCCATCACCGCGCCGATCAGGGAGCAAGATTTCATCAAAAAAGCCTTCGTGAATCAGGTGACGCGAAGGACGCTCGATAAGGGTATGATTGCCCCCTCCTCCCCCACCGTGAATATAGATGGCTTTGCGACCGCTACGTTTAGGACCTTGCAATGTCTTTACATACAAATGGACATTCTTGCCTATTTGTACCTGACAGGATGAAGTATTGATTAATGGGTTGTCTAAGCGAGGCAACATTTTATTTCTCCTTACAATGTGGCAGTTGGCATGGTGGTTAATCACGTATTATTAAGGATATTAAATTAGCAAGCTCTTAAGCCTATTGCCATCCTCAAAGTCATGCCCTTTCTAATTTGGCATAAGCCGGTCAAGCAGTATAGGCTGAGTTGTGCCAGAATAGGCATCAAGTACTCTAAACCCTTCTATCATCTAAATTCAGGTTCGGCTTAGCGTGGTCAATCAGCCTGGCTTCATCACATGGTAGTAAATGACTTAGCAACATTTCGAACATGGTGGTTTCCTTTCTATCATCACCATCTTACAACGATCGTATGCTTATGTCATCCGGTGAATGGACAGGAAAGATTATGACCGACTGGAGAGTCTTATGACTGGTCATTTGGCGGGTAATTTCTGAGAGATATAGAAATACTCAGAGCGCCTTAGGTAGCAGATATTGTCATTGCCCAAATAGAAAACCATCTTAAGGCTGAGGTATTCATATCATAAAAGGCGTGGTATTTGTTCTATGCGATTGGAAAACGAATACTAGAAAAGAAAAGATACAAAGAGCACAGTTCGCGTAGGGTAGCAATTATTTCCTAATCAAGTCCTGATTGATCTTCCAAAAATGTCAACAGACTGAAAAAATTGGAGACCTGCAAGCTGGGTAGGCTGGATACTTCTGCCTCTCCAAACAGGCAGGTTGCCACTTTTGCCGCCTGCCCAGCCTGGATATCGTTCTCGCAGTGACCAACCAGCATTATCTCAGATGGATCCAGGGCATACTTTTCCAGCGCAACAAGCAGAATGGAAGGGTTCGGTTTGCAGGGGTAACCTTGCTCGGTGCAAAAGATATCAGCAAACAAATCGGTCATGCCATGCGCTGCAAGCAATGCAAGCGTAGAATCTAGCCCTCGAGCAGTAGCTATCAGGTTCAATCCGCCGCGTCTCACACTCCAGGCACATACTTCTAGTACTCCCGGGAAAGGCATCTGACGATCCGGCGAAATCTGATGGTAATGTTGAGCAGAACGTTGACGCAACAAGTAGGGGGATAGTTGGAAGCGTGCCGCCAAAGATTCCACGCAATAGTCCAACGACTGGTGGGCAAGGCGGTCCACCACATTCAAAGCAATGGTATATCCCATCTCGTTGAGAGATTGACAGATGGCGTAGGTGACGGCGGGTTGCGTTTCGAACAAGACATTATCGGTATCCCAAATCAAATGTTTAATCACAATACATCTCCTCTCACGCAAACCAGGCAAGCACACCTAAAAGGATGGCAATTGGCAGGCGGGCAAGAGCAATTCTGCGCCATTTCTGGTCTCCAGTTATAGCTGAGACTTCAGAACGTCCTTTAGGGTTAAATACTACCAACGCGCCTTTCAGACCCCAACCAATCGGCAGGAAGACCATCATCAGCCAGCTTGCCCAGGTTTTTGGATGAGAAAGAGAAAAATGATAAAGCGCAAACAGATAAAAACCAAACAACAGGATGCTTCCCACCACAAACCACCAGGGGCGTCGCTCACCAGCATAAGCGGATTGTTCAACTGCCTGCCAGCGCGCCCCCATCAAAGCGATTGCGATGCTGGTTAGCAACACTGTGAAAGCTAAAAAGTAACCAAACAATTTAACGTAGATCACAGGAGACTCCTTTACAGGAACAGTGATTTGTAATTCATCCAGCTGATCTGGGCTGATGGATTCTGCTGCCAGCAAGGCAGGATCGCGATCTAGCTGAAAGTCGGCGATCGTGTAGAAGACGGATATATCTGGCTGAATACCACTGCCTTCGATGCAGTACCCAGAACGGGTACTGAAAACACCGGTAGAAAAGCGAATTAACCCACCAGCAGGGAGAGGGAAGGTGATCGGGTTGCCGCTTGCACCGCCCGTTCTCTCGCCAACAGTGAGAGCGCGTCTGCTTTCGACAAAGATGGCGATGAATTGTTCGGCACTGCTCATGTTGCGCGAATCAACCAGGAGGATAAGGGGTAGAGTGACAGTCTCTCCACGCGGCTGGACACAATAGTTCATCTGCCGACTCCATCCGCGCATGGGTAAGCGCTGGCGAAAGTGGTCTTGCCCATAACAAAATCGTTGACTAAAAAATCGACCAGCCATTAGTTCCGCCAGACGCGAATCGCCGCCGCCGTTGCCGCGCAGGTCAAGTATCAAACCGGAGGCAGTGTGCACCTGGTCAAGTGTGCGGTCAAACTCTCTGACCAGATTGTGGCTGGTGTGTTGAGAGAAGGTCGGCAAGCGAATCAGTCCCCAACCGGAGGGCAGAATTTCACCGTCGATCAGTGGTTCGTTCGCATTGCGCAGTGTAGCAGACGGCTGACCCTGCCAGCGTAAAGTAGTGGTTTGCACTTCGGCGCTGGGATTGCGATATGTGATGGTCAGGGTATCGCCGGTGGTACTCAGCAAGTGAAATGCCGCCCAGGTGCGGCTTTGCCAGGGGGTGGACCCGGAACGCAAGTAGTATGGAACATTTTGTAAAGCCTGTTCAACAGGCATCCCATCTACAGCCAGGATTTCTGCGCCGCGTTTCATCCCTGCTTTACTGGCAAAGTCCCCCGGCTCGACCAGCGCAACGCCATCGGAGAACAATCGCGCCAAGCCAAAATAGCGGCGCGGCGCAGGGTTGGGCTGAATCAGGCTGGTATGAGCATCACCAAGTTCAGAGAGCAGGTTTGCGATCAATATATGGTATTCAGTGTCTGTTTGGGCAGCCTTAACCAATGGTTGGTAACGGCGACAGGCTGCATCCCAATCAATACCTTTCTGCTTAAAGTACGGATAATTTTTTCCCATTACCCGGCAGAGTTGTGTGAAGTTTTCCTCGCGGTTGGTGGTATTGACCAGGATTTGCCCCGCACCCTGCATTTGCGCGAGGCTGAGTAAGCTGATTGCAAGAACGAAGATCACGGTGATCACCCTTAATCGCCGAGCCCGATCAGGCGAGCGCTGTGCCCATATCCATATAGCACCTACAGTCAGGGCAAGAGTCAGGGCGAAAATGATGGTTATCGGCATAGAAAGTTCTAGCACGCCGAAAGCCAGCGTGCCCCCACCAAGGGCTGCCAGCCCGGAGTTGAGAAGAAGTAAAAGAAATAGGAAAGAGCGTTTCATACTAGGCTATATAGCTTGCCAAGAGGCGTAAGTGCGGAAAATAGACACGTCTCACCTGTGCAAAAAAGAAGGTAACCTCATACTGTTCATCATAAAATCAAATTTTCCCAGTCACATCAGCGGATTGGGGAGATTTGCACCTGGTCAGATGGACAGGTTTATCAAAACTGCTCAAACCACGCTGAATAGCGCCATGTTGGAAAACGCAAATTTGGAGATAATGAAATGTATAGATCAATTTTCTAGCCGGGCAAACAACCAAGTCAACACTCCACTATAGAGCATTCCGTCCGCTAGCAATTCCATCCCATGAAACAGGCGCATTTGCCAGGGAAACCAGTATGCAGTAAGGACAGCCATAAAACCTGTGCAAACAAAGATAGCAAATCCAAAAGAAAGCCATAAGACACGGCGCGAGCCATTCCAGAAGCCAATAATCGGGAGGCTAACGAGAAGAAAGAGCAAGCTGCGCAGCAATTGCAAGGGGATCATCTGACGCCAGGTGGGAACGGTAAGTTCATATTGACTTGTAGCGTAATAATTGCCAATCAGTGGCTGAACGATCAGACCGAAGGAGAAGTAAATCAGAGGGTAGGCAGACAACGCAGTCAGAATACGCCATAGCCAACTTATTAAGTTTTTAGGGGCAAAATTCAGTGATAACTTACGTCCTGACACAGGTAGATACAAATTAACGACCATTCCTGACATGAACAGAGTGGGAAGCAAGAAATTAAGCATAGTGAATAGTCCATTTTTTAGCGATGAAACCGCACCGGTTTTCATGAAAAAGAATGATTCCAGCACCATGCCTATTACCGAAAAGACCCACACAAAGAGGGTGAGGTACAGCCATCGCGCCAATCGGCTGGCGGAAAAGCGCTGAGAAATAGGCACGAGCGCCGCGGCGAGAACCATACTGCCAAGTAAGAACCAGAACGTAATTGTCCCGGCGTCGGTTCCGGCGGGAATTTCTGGAGGAGTGAAACCAAGTTGGGGGAGTAAAATTCCACTGAGCGCCAAGCCTACAAAAAAGCTCAAGGCGCACAGCAGTAGTTTCCAAAGATTAGAAAAAAAAGAGCGGAAATTCATAGGACATCCTTTCGTTTAAGAAGTGAATGGTTTTTCACATGATAACCAAGGCACAAAAAATGCTATTTACATATTTGCCACTATACACAATCTCCCCAGACTGTGCACCGGCAGTCTGGGGAGATTCACACCTGGTCAGTTGGAGGGGAATTTACAAGATCAGCTTATTTTGCAAGGCAATCGCCACTGCTTCGGTGCGGCTGGCTGCGCCAAGTTTTGAAAGCACACTGCTAACATGGAACTTCACTGTTGAAGGGCTGACGAACAACCGTTTGGCGATTTGGGAGTTATTCAAACCTTGCACCATCAGTGCTAATACCTCGTTTTCGCGTTCAGTCAGATCAAAACTGATTTTTTCAACAGGATGGCGCACAGCCTGGATAAGAGCTTGAGCGGCTTCTGGCGCAAGGGTTGGTTTCCCCATCGAAGCAGCGCGGATAGCATTAGCAAGTTCGGCTGCTGTCACATCTTTGAGGAGATAGCCTATCGCCCCAGCTTGCAATGCCCCCTGCACCAATTCCTGTTCTTTGAAACTGGTCAGAACAATCACCTGCAAATCGGGGCAAATCTGGCGCAACTGACGGGTAGCAGTTGCTCCATCCATACCTGGCATGACCAGGTCCATTAAAACCACGTCTGGACGAATGGACTGGCATAAAGTCAACGCCTGTTCTCCGCTGGATGCCTCACCAACCAGTTCCATATCGTCACAGGTCATTAAAAAGGTAGCTAAACCGCTGCGCACCACCGCATGGTCATCAACAAGCATAACTCGAATGGATGTCATGAGTGCTCCTTTGGGGTTTCTTCCCATTCCAATAAAATTCTAGTCCCCCGTTCCGGAGAACTGTGTATCTCAAGCCGAGCATTAATTGAATTGGCGCGTTCGCGCATGATGTTCAGACCCAGGCTGTCAGGTGGAATGGTACACGGGTCGAATCCGCGCCCATCGTCGCGCACTTCTAACTGCAGGCAGCCTTCATTATCTGATAGGTAGATGACTACTTGCTGTGCCTGAGAATATTTGGCAGTGTTATTTAGTGCCTCCTGCGCAACACGGTAAAAAACAGACTTAACCACAATTGGCGGGTTCGAATGTGTATTCAGGTTTAGCTCGACGGGTACACGCGTTCGTCCGGTAAAGGCATTTGCCAGGTGATGAAGCAAATCGGAGAGTTCCATATCACTCATAGCAGATGGACGCAACTCTAAGAGTAGGGTACGCATTTCGGAGAGTGCGCCGCGCGTCAATTGCCGCAGTTCTTCCAATTTTTGCTGAGCGCCATCGGGGTTACGTTTCCACAGTTTTGGCAGTACCTCAGCAATTAAGCTTGCAGAAAAAAGCGTTTGCGAAACTGCATCGTGTAGATCACGCGCCAGACGACTTCGTTCTGAAAGCACAGCGCCTTCAGCAGCTTGTGCCCGCAGCAGCGCGTTTTCGATCGCAAGAGATGCCTGGCTGGCAAACATCGAAGCTACCTCGATTTCACCCACCTGGATATTGCGCGGTGTGGGGTAGTATAACACCAACCCTCCATAAATTACACCTTTTATAATCATCGGGACAGCCAGGACTGCACCATATCGATCAGGAAATTGCTGTAGCTTGGTCGTCAAATTATCGTCCAATGAAATTACTTCCCCCTCAGCGGTAAAGACTGATTGATTGAGAAAGACCTGAGTGGTATCGTTAACCGCCACAGGCTTACGAGTTAGTATAGCCTGACCCAGCGCCCCCTGTCCCATTGGCAGACGAATATGGGTCACATACTCTTGCGAAAGCCCCACGGACGCCTGTGGAGAAAGCATACCTGACGCATGATCAAGTCTGTGGATTGCGACGGCTTTCGCATGAAGTAGCTGTTGAGCTTGGGACACGATATATTGCAAGATCTCTTCCAGCGGACGCGCTGTATTCAGCACAGAAAGGGTGTCGCGCAGGCTCTCAGCCACGCTTCGACGTTGCTCAGCCTCTTGCAAGAGGCGAGCGTTTTCAAGAGCCACGGCTACTTGCTCGGTAAAAGCCAGCCCCAATTGAATTTGCTCTTCGTGAAAATTTTGGGGTTCGGTGTAGTAGAATACCATGCCACCATAGAGTTTATTCTGGATGTAGAGAGGCACAGCAAATGAACCAGCATACCGTTCCCGCAGGGCGATTCGCTCCTTCTTGATCGATTCGGGTATGGTTGGGTCGCGACGTATCTCGTCCACCCTTTCTGGTAAAGGCGGATAGTTGCCATAAATCGGTTGTCGATTGAGCAGAGCACGCAGGTATCCCTCACCTCCTGATGGTTTGAGCGCCGAAAATGGACGGCTTCCGAATTGTTCAAAAACACCTTCCAGCCCAAAACTCGCCATTTGAGTAATCACTTCATGTTCCAGATCGATATGATGCAGCGCGCAGGCGCCTGCCCCCAATTGCCGCGCTGCAAGTTCTACCGCATTTTGAAGAAAATGATCCAGCGGCATGTTTGAATTTATCATTCGGATGATGTCTCGCAGGCTCTCTGCCGTTTGTCGCCTCCGCTCAATTTCCTCTGTCCGTTCATACACTCGCTGTTCCAACGTAGCATTAATTTCCTGCAAAGCCAGTTCAGCCTCTTTTTGTTCGGTCAGATCAATTATCATGCCATCAAAGTGGGTCAGGCATCCGCCAGAATCATAACCAGGGTTAGAGATGGTCTGAACCCAACGCCAACGTTTTTCACGCGGGTTATAGACGCGCGTAATCTGGTTATACGGCTCGCCCAGTTCCAAAGCGCGGCGATTTGCCTCTTTCACACGCGACGCGTCTTCTGGGTGCAGATTTTTGAACCAACTGCCGAAGTCATAGTAATCCTCCACCCCTGTAAGTTCGCGGATCGAGGGGCTCGCAAGCGTTACCCGTGCACCGCAGGCGCTGACTGGGTCAAGAGTCACACGGTAGATGGCGAAATGATGGGCATTCTCGACGATAGAACGCAGGAGCGATTCGCTTTCGGTCAGGCGGGTTAGAGTTTCGCGCAGATGGAGTTCATCGATTGCTCCAGGCAGCCCAGCGAGATTCCCCAATGCAGGGTCAGGTGTATAAGCGATGACAGCCTGCCCGCTAACCTGTGAAGCGGGAAACAAGTCAAATTCACATGCATCATCTCCACACGCCTGGCAATGTCTTTCGATACATACAACATCTCGCCGGAGGTAGATAGCATTAATAAAACCAACCAGCACCCCAGCGGTATAAACACAAACCGGACTTTGAGTATGCTGACCGTGCCGATTTATCATCCAGGATTCAATCGTATCCAGCCCTCGGACGGATACATGTCCAAGTGGATACTGTGCGCTGATAATTTCAAATTGTCCAAAACCTGCCGCTTGATAATCTCGGACACATTGCTCAAACAGTAATTTCTGCGCCAGTGGGTCTTGTGGTTTCCCTTGAAAAGCTGCAAAAGAGGCTCCGCCGTTTGCGCCCGCCTGCTGAAATATAGTACGGGTCAACTGTAAACCAACCAAAGATTCCAACTGGCGGCGAACGCACCAGAAACCAGACTCGATATCTACAAAAGCCATCCGCACCCCCTTCATCGTCAGCACACCGGGGGTCGAGTGTGCTAAATAATCCAGAAGAGAATTTTGTTCCATATTGGCTATTTTACCAATACTTTATCTACATTCTATCTGGTAGCCATTACGATCTCGGACAGAGAAACTGTGATTTTTTACCAAGACTGATGATAACCAAATTGGAAGCGGACAGTATGAGAAATGGAATGATTCTGACGCTGATGTTGGTAGTATTGGCTTAAGTTTCCAGACCGTTGAGATTATGAATGTATCTCTATAACGAGCATGCTATTGTTAATGGAGACATTGCCTATAAGAATCGGATTTCTTGCTTGCCTTAGAAGAAGAAAAAATGTGGGAAGGGAAATGTAATTTCGATCAGTTGCGCGGATTGCCTGCCAGGTTTGCATAAGCGTTCGTCGATTTGTGCAGAGGGCAGAGCCCGCTGGACAAATGCCCCGGACGAAGGATTTCGTATGATAACCCAGAGGTCAGCAGTTCGTGCCTCGCAGGGAATTTAACAACCAGGAAGGAAACCTGAATAAGTATTTTTTTGCTGCTGCGCATTCTTATAGAATTCCTGGAATGAGTATCCATCCAAACAATAAGCCTGTTCCTCCTTGCTCAGATTGGGTGTTGATTAGGTTTGAAACCGTGTAGCCATTTTTGGTTATAGAATGTTACGGATTAATACAAGGAAATTACATCACCGGGCAGGTTATTGGGGTGGATGGCGGGAGTTCATTGATACATTAGTCTGGATAAATATACCACCGGCAATAAGGAGAGCAAATCGTATGGAACTCAAAGATTCAGTTATTCTAATCACTAGCGCAGCCCAACGAGTAGGAAAAGGGGGCAAAAAAGGCTGGCAAAACCCTTGCCGATGTGGATCGCCCCGAATTGCTGGTCTGTTGTCTTTAAGATAAAGACCCAGAGGCAGCCATGGCGGAAGGCAAGAAATTAGTAGCATACTATCTGGCGACCGAGCCTCACATCATGAAAGCCAGCGCAGTAAGTGAAGAGCTGCTTCAAAAAGTGCAATCAATGATGAGCTGGCCAGCAACCGAGGAGGATTATATCCGTACCAGCAAGATCATTCCAGATGACGTGGTGCGAAACCTCATGGCAGTCGGAACAACCGAAGAATGCCGCAAGAAAGTCAAGGAATACATGGATGCAGGTGTGACCTGTCCCATCTTATATCCAATGATGGATGATATTAAACCAGTAGTCGATGCATTTGCGGATTGGGGATAAGCATATGCCTGCTACCCTGTTCTCATACTGTGATTCCTTGCATCAACAACTGAAGAATAATGCCCTTCGGGCAATATATCAAATCATATTAGGAGGAACAAATTATGCAATCTACCTTGTTCGGTAAAAGTTTCATCACCACAGAAGATTGGTCCAATGATCAGATCGAATCGCTACTTGAAATGGGTGCAGAATTGAAGCGCCGGTTCTCAATCGGCGAGCCTCATGACCATATTTTGCGCAGTAAAACCCTATTCATGCTGTTTTTTGAAGAATCCACTCGCACCAGAAACTCATTTGAGGCTGGCGTCAGTCAGCTAGGCGGGCATGGTATCTACCTGACCCCCTCTGGCACCCAGGTTGGTCACGGTGAAAATGCCAAGGATACTGGCACAGTCCTCGGTCGGTATGGTCATGCCATTGCTGTACGCGATTGCCGCACGGATATTGGTCAGGCGTACCAGTACGACCTGGCAAAGCATGCCGGCATCCCGGTCATCTCCATGCAGGACGATGTCGATCATCCCTGCCAGGCAATGGCTGACTTGATGACCATTCGAGAAAAATTTGGAAGTAATCTGGCAGGTCGCAAGTTCCTGATCTCCTGGACCTATGCACCCAAATATGTCCGCCCGCTGTCTGTGCATCAGTCATTGATCATGCTGATGACCCGCTTCGGGATGGATGTCACCCTGGCACACCCCAAGGGGTTTGAATTGATGCCCAAGTGTCTCGAGACAGCCCAAAAGCATGCCGCCGACAATGGTACCAAATTTGAAATCATCGATGATATGGACGAGGGTTTTAAGGATGCTGATATTTGCTATGCGAAATCAAGGGGACCCATAATGGTCACCGAGGAACCAAAAGCAGTACAGGCTATGTGCGATCAGCACAAAGACTGGATTTCCAATGAAGAGCGCATGGCGCTGGCTAAAAGGAAAGCCATCTATATGCATTGTATGCCAATCGACCGCGGCTACGAAGCCACCGATGCCGTGATCGACGGACCGCAGTCGGTGATTTACGATGAAGCCGAGAACCGCCTTCACATGGCAGGTCAGCCCACTCGTCATCTCCTCAAGCGGGCTTGTGCGCAGTGCACGAGATGATTCGGCTAATGCAAGCAGTTGAAAGCGCACCGATGCCGACCCACCCGGTCATCGGTGCGTCGCAAATCACCTTGACAGATATTATTTCCGAACCATATCCAGGGCACTCGGTTGTTCCCAACCGTTGCAAGGTGTCTTATGACCGCCGCCTGATCCCCGGCGAACCCCCCCGAGAGTATCATCGCAGCGATTCAATCTATACCTGGTTTGGAAAATATGCAATACCGCTTCACCGTTATGGAGGGTGAAGAAAAAACATATACTGGTAAGCTCCTTAAAGGGTTAAAATTCTTCCCAGCCTGGAGCTTCGCTGAAGATCACCCTGTGGTTCAGGCTGCATTACGCGGATTGAAATCAGCCGGTTTGCCAACCCAATTGGGTTCGTTTGGCTTTTGTACCAATGGTTCATACAGTGGCGGTATTGCTGGGATTCCCACCATAGGATTTGGACCAGGAATCGAAGCGGATGCCCACACGGTAAATGAACGAATGAAGATCAACGACATCATACACGCAGCAGAAGGTTTTGCTGGGATAATCCAGTCGATTTTACGCTAGTTGACCGTCAAACCTCAATCTTAGCCCGGTAACGCCTATTTGCCTGACCCTTTACCAGCGCTGGATCGAAGATGACCAACGTAAATTTCTGGCAACTAACAACGTTATCGGAAATATGTTAATTACTACACTCTAAACATTAAACTTCACAACATTGACTCTTAACCTATCGTTTCTTTGTTGTTAATAGAAATCCGATATGTTTAATATGAATTTAATTCCTGTTTGGAGGAAAGAATATGTCTCGTATTATGTTGATAATCACCAGCACCCTGATCGCGCTGGGAATCGTTCTGTCAGGCTGCACTGCGCCTTCACCTACTGCCGCACCGGCAGCCCAAGCATCTGCCACACCAGTGCCTGCAACCCAGGCTCCCCCTGCCACCGCCAAGCCCGTTGATGCCGGTTCGGGCACGATTGTTGTCTATACTGCATTAGAAGACGACCAGATCTCGACCTATCTCAAACCATTTAATGCGAAATACCCCAATATCAAAGTCGAAATTGTGCGCGACTCCACCGGCATTATCACCGCGAAATTCCTGGCTGAAAAAGAAAATCCCAAAGCAGATGTCATTTGGGGTTTGGCAGCCACCAGCTTACTCCTGGCTGACCAGGCAAAAATGCTAGAGCCCTATGCTCCCGTTGGTTTGGAAAAAGTGAAAACCTCCTTTCGTGATAGTAAAAATCCGCCCGCCTGGGTCGGCATTGACGCATGGTTCTCCGCTTTTTGCGTCAACACGGTTGAGTTGAAGGCGAAAAATTTGCCTATGCCAACCTCGTGGGATGATCTTGTCAAGCCAGTATATAAGGGACATATTGTCATGCCTAACCCCAACTCATCTGGCACCGGCTTTCTTTCAGTCAATGGCATATTGACCCTCAAAGGCAATGATGAAGGCTGGAAATATTTAGACGCGCTGCATAACAACATTTCAGTTTACACCCATTCCGGCTCGAAGCCTTGCAAGATGGCAGGAGCTGGAGAAACCGTGATTGGCATCTCATTCGATTACCGCGCTGTCAAGCAAAAAGCAGACGGTCAGCCCATTGAGCCAGTCTTTCCCAAAGAAGGTTCTGGGTGGGAAATCGAAGCCAACGCTTTAGTGAAGAAAGCCACAATCAAACCTGCTGCAAAGACTTTCCTCGACTGGGCAATCAGCCCCGAAGCGATGAAATTATACGCTGCCAGTTACCCGGTAACCGCGGTAGATACCGGCGTGGCAATCCCCGCAGGCTATCCCTCCGATCCCCTGAGTGTGCTGGTAAAGCAGGATTTCAATCAAGCTGCCAGCGCACGCGACAATATACTCAAAGAATGGATGAAGCGTTACGATACGAAGTCCGAACCGAAATAATTTTCACCTGACCTTCCCGAACTACCTTTTCAAGGATTGAAAACCTGGAGAAGGTAGTTCGATTTTTCCTTTTCTACCAATATGACCATGAATCCTCCAATTGTTCACCTTGAAATCCGCTCCGTTAATAAATCCTTTCGTAAAGTGACAGCGCTGCAAGATGTTTCCCTTGATATTTTCGAAGGGGAATTTCTCTTTCTTCTCGGTCCGAGCGGCTGTGGCAAGACCACTCTGCTTCGCATTCTCGCTGGTTTGGAAGACGCAGATTCGGGATCTATATTGGAGCGCGGGGTTGATGTAACTGGTTTACCTCCCTCCCGGCGGAATTTTGGCATCGTTTTCCAATCCTACGCGCTCTTCCCAAACCTGACCGTGGCACAGAATATCGCCTATGGTTTACAAAACAAAAAGATATCTTCAGACCAGATTGCTTCACGAGTCAAAGAAATGCTGGAAATGGTGGGATTGACCGGAATGGAGCGCCGCTACCCAGCCCAGCTTTCGGGTGGGCAACAGCAGCGGGTTGCCCTGGCGCGCGCACTGGCGATTTCTCCAGGGCTGCTCTTGCTGGATGAGCCTCTCTCCGCACTGGATGCACGCGTTCGGGCAAACCTGCGTATCGAAATTGCCAGCCTGCAGCGGCGGCTGGGTATCACTACCGTCATGGTCACCCACGATCAAGAAGAAGCGCTCACCATGGCAGACCGTATCGTGGTGATGGATCAGGGCAAAATTGTGCAGATCGGCACACCACTAGAGATTTATCAGCACCCTGCCAGCCCTTTTGTGGCGGACTTTGTCGGCTTGATGAACTTTTTACCCTGCACAGCCCTTTCGGGTACCCCAAACCGGGTCCGTTGTGGTGGAGTTGAGTTACAGATTGAGCAAAGCCATGCTGGCATCCACCCAGATCAACCTGTAACGCTTGCTATTCGTCCAGAAGAGGTAGAAGTGCTGGTAAATCAATCTGCGCCGAATACGATCAACTTACGGATACAAGAAATTGAGTTTATGGGACCGTTTTACCGGCTCTATCTGCATCAGCCCAGTACTGAATCGAACGAAAATCAGGTTAATCTGACCGCTTATCTCCCCCCTTCCTCTCCTGTCAGCTCTGGCATCCAAAAAGGTGTAGATATCGCCGTTCATTTACCCGCGCCTAAATTGCGGGTGTTTCCTGCGGGAGCTGTCAGCGCGCGCTTTGGCTCAACCAGCGCAGTCTTGGGTTCAGTCCACTATCCGTTTCATCCATGAGGTATCCCCGTGGAACTTGAACACGCTCCAACGTCGGTTAACCTGCCTCTGCCGCGCACCCATCGGAAACGCTGGCTTCGTGTCGTTACCGGTGAGCAATGGGTGCAGCGCCTCTTGATTGTTTCAGTGTTGATGTGTTTGTTGGTAGGCATTCTGTTTCCCCTCATCCCCATCCTGACACGCAGCTTCAGTAACCAGCAGGAAGAATTTGTCGGTCTGGCAAACTATCGCGATTATTTTTCACGCCCAGCGCTTTCCCGCTCGTTCGCCAACAGCATGAGCGTTTCTGTAATTACTACCATTGTAGCCGTCTTCCTGGCGTTCGGATATGCCTTTGCCCTTACTCGCACTCAGATGCCGGGTAAACCATTTTTTCAAGCCGCCGCCATGTTGCCGCTTTTTGCTCCTTCGATGGCATACGGTATTGGATTGGTCTATTTATTCGGGCGAAAAGGGTTGGTGACAACCGGTTTTTTAGGATACCTGGAATCAGTATTTGGCTTCCCGATGGGGTACGACATTCAATTATACGGGATGACAGGCATTATCCTCGGCGAGGTATTATACTGTTTCCCCCAGGCATTGATGATTCTGGTAGTGGCTGCCAACCTGGCAGATGCCCGATTGTACGAAGCCAGCCTCGTCTTACGCGCCACTCCTCTGCGCACCTTTTTTACGGTTACCTTGCCGGGTGTAAAATACGGGTTGCTCAGCGCGGTTTTTGTGTGCTTCAGTCTGGTTTTTACCGATTTTGGCGTACCCAAAGTGGTCGGCGGAAATTTCAACGTGCTGGCGACAGATATTTACAAACAGGTGATCGGACAGCAAAATTTTGTCATGGGCTCCACGATCAGCATATTGCTGCTGACCCCTACGGTGCTGGCTTTTATTCTGGATCGAATCATCCAACACCGGCAAAGCGTTGCCTTTGGGTCACGCGCCGTGCCTCTCCAACCCAAACCGAACCGCTGGCGCGACACTGCCGCATTTATTTATTGTCTGACCATTGCAGTGGCGATTATCATTGTGATTGGTACGGTGGGAGTAGCTGCTCTGGTAAACATCTGGCCCTACAAGCTCGACCTGACCCTGCGGCATTTCAATTTCACCGGCATGGGCGGTGGTGGATATGCCGCATTTTGGAACAGCCTGAAAATGGCGGGATTAACCGCTGTCTTTGGCGCTGTATTCACTTTTATGTGCGCCTATCTGATTGAAAAGACCAAAGAGCTTACCTTATTGCGCAGCCTGATGTATTTTCTATCCATGCTGCCGATGGCGCTGCCCGGTATGGTGATTGGGTTGGCTTATATCTTCTTTTTCAACCCGCTGGAATGGAAAATCGGCAGTTTTTTCACAATTCCAAATCCCCTGGCATCCCTGTATGGTACAATGGCAATTCTGGTGCTGTCGAATATCGCCCATTTTTTCACCGTCAGCTTTTTGTCAGCCACCACTGCCCTCAAACAACTGGATGGTGAAATTGAGGCAGTCTCTGCTTCGATGGGTGTGCCGTTTTGGCTAACCTTTTGGCGGGTTACTGTGCCGCTTTGCATGCCTGCTATCCTGGAAATCGCCATGTATTATTTCGTCAATTCGATGGTGACGGTTTCAGCGGTGATTTTCCTTTACTCGCCCGAGCTAAAACTGGCATCGGTCGCTATCGTCAACATGGATGACGCCGGAGATACTGCCGCTGCTGCCGCAATGTCGGTGCTGGTGATTCTATCCAGTGTGGCAATGCGGATGGTGTATCACTTCATCTCAAAAAATATGCTGCAGCGCACCCAGGCGTGGAAATTACGCGATGCAGATTGAGGAAAATATGTCGCCTACCTTCTCATCAACTGATTGGAAAGACAAATCCCTTTTCACCCCCGGACCACTTACCACCAGCCGCACGGTCAAGCAAGCTATGCTGCGCGACCTGGGCTCTCGAGACACCGAATTCATCGATATCGTGCGTTCCATCCGCCGCCGACTGGTGCAACTGGCAAGCGTACAGGAGCCTGAGTACACCGCTGTTTTGATGCAAGGCTCGGGCACGTTTGGAGTGGAGGCAGTGATTTCTTCCACCCTCCCGCCAGATGGAAAGCTGCTGGTGCTGGTCAATGGCGCTTACGGTCAGCGTATGGTCAAGATGGCGAGCATATTAAAAATCCCAGTCATTGCCCTGACCAGCCCCGAAGATCAGGTGCCAGACCTGGATCAATTAGGTGACCTGCTCGCTCAAGAAAACCAGGTGCACATGGTGGCAGCGGTGCATTGCGAAACCACCACCGGTATCCTCAATCCGATCGATGAAATCGGGCAGATTGTCAAAAAGTACAACCGGGTATACTGTGTAGACGCAATGAGCAGTTTCGCAGCATACCCCATTGACATGCAAGCCTATAATATCGATTACCTGGTCTCTTCAGCCAATAAGTGCATCGAGGGAGTGCCAGGCTTTTCTTTCGCCATCTGCCGGCGCGCAGCTCTGGAGGCGACCCGCGGATGGGCTCGCAGCCTGAGCCTCGACCTGTTAGCACAGCTTGAAGGCTTGGAACGCGATGGTCAATTTCGTTTTACCCCGCCCACCCATGCCATGCTGGCGTTTAACCAGGCGCTGCTCGAACTGGAGCAAGAAGGTGGTATAAACGGGCGAGCAGCGCGTTACCAGCGCAATTACCTCGTCACCCTGCATGGTATGCAGGAACTTGGTTTCCAACCTTACCTCGATGCCTCTCATCGTAGCTGCATCATCACCACCTTTCGCTACCCTGACCATTCGAACTTCGATTTTCGCCGGTTTTACGAGCTGCTTAGCGAAAAGGGCTGCGTCATCTACCCCGGTAAACTGACTCATGAGGACTGCTTCCGCATCGGACACATTGGTCGACTCTGCCTGCCCGACGTGGAGCATCTGTTAATGGCGGTGAGGCAGACACTGGTGGAAATGCAGATCGAGCTCAAACCGATTCCAATGGAGTAAAACATGGATGATTCCCGAAGCCACACTCGCCGCGGTCCCCTCAAAGCCGTAGTACTGGACTGGGCTGGCACTACCGTTGATTACGGCTCTTTTGCCCCTACAGCCGTATTTATAGAGCTGTTTAAGCGGTATCAGGTCGAAATCAGCCCCGCCCACGCCCGTGCGCCAATGGGGCTGATGAAAAAAGATCACCTGCGCGCCATTGCCGCGCTGCCCGAGGTGGCGCAGCGCTGGCGCGCCGTTTACGGTAAACCGCCCCAGGAAACTGATATCGACGAGATGTTTGCGCAGTTTGAAACCATGCAAATCGCCTGCCTGGCACAGTATTCCTACCTGATCCCAGGCGTGTTGGACGCAATCACAGCGTTCCGCCAGATGGGATTAAAAATCGGCTCCACAACCGGTTACACCCGAAGCATGATGGATGTCCTGCTTCCGGAGGCGGTCCGGCAGGGTTACATGCCCGACAGCCTGGTCTGCCCTACCGATGTGCCCGCAGGCAGACCTTACCCGTGGATGATGTATCAGAATGCGATCCAACTGGGGGTTTACCCGATGGAGACAATGCTCAAGATTGGAGACAGTCTGGTAGATATCGAGGAGGGGATCAACGCTGGAGCGTGGACAATTGGATTGGTAAAGACCGGCAACCTGATGGGATTGACCGAAAGCGAGGTGCTGGCGCTTCCGGCGAGCGAACTGGCAGAACGCAAGCAAAACATTATCGTCCGTTTATTGCAGGCAGGCGCCCATTACACTGCCGACAGCCTGGCAGACTGCCCGCCCCTGGTGGCGGAGATCAACCAACGCCTGGCAAAAGGGGAACGACCATAGAAAGGGAATAAGCCGTCCCCCCTCCAAACGCTGCAGATGAAAATGTGACCATCACTTTCACGCCAGAGAGTAAAGCTTAAATCCTTTGTTATCAACCCCTGGAAACCAACATCTACGGGTGCTGGCAAATGTCATTATCCAGATAGATACCCCTTTTCCGGCAACCAACCGACTGACGCTAGTACGTGCTCAATTTTCTCAAAAATGCTATCTGGAAGGGAGGAATGATCGATCAAGCAGGGACGATCAAACATCTTCCAATGCTTTCCATAAGCCATCAGATGGTCAATCGCTTTGTTCGCGTTTGAGAACAGATTTTCAGACGACCATTCTCTAACGATTGAAAATATTGCCCATACCGCTCGACTTAATTGATCCGATTCGGTTCGGGCAGCCTCTTGTTCGTTTCGCTGAGACATCCCGATGATCGTCTTCAATTGTCGAGAAAAGCTGTTGCCGGTGCTTAACAACCAGCCATCGTAATCTCCGCCGTTAAGCTTTAGCACCTCCGTATAATCTCCTTCAGCGCCTCTTAAAAGAAGTACGGAATCGCGAAAAAGGCAGGAGTGTGCCAACGTGTCAGCCCCGCTGGAGTCTTTGATCATGACCACCTCAGGGCAAGTTTCCACAAGTCTTTGTGCCGTCTCTGGTTCGATTTGGTTATGAGTCACCTGAGGCAGTTGGTATATTACGATCGGGACGGCGGCTTTCTGGCAGATAGTATAAAAATGATCAAATATCTGCTGCTGAGACTGACCAGCACCGATAGGTGGACAGACGGTCACCCCAACGACGCCTGCGCGCTCTAAAAAAGCTGCATTTTCCACACAGGAAGCTCGCTCTCCACAGCCAAAATGTGTCTTAATTAAATCAATACGTTCGAGGACCGCTTCTGTGGTGGGTCTTAACGCTCCGATCAGGCACCTGGCACCCAGGTCTTGAAAACGTTTCTCGTACATTAAATCCAGGACCTCATTGAACAACTTATCCGTCAACGCCCATCCGTCTCCGGTCGTTCCGCCCAGCATCCATAAATTCGTGTGCGGAAGAATTTGTTGTGTGTGTTGGAACATTCGCTCCACGTCCAGGACAATCTCTTTTTCATCGAACCGATAATGGGTTAAAAGCGGTACCCAAAAATGAAAGTCAATGTTCTTCCGAAAGGTCGTTTGAATGGAAAGATGAGAATTTTTGTACATATTAAAATCCCAGGTTATTTAGTTCCCGATTCTCTGTAGTGGAAGCCTGCCATTATCCTCAACAAAACCGCTTATCCAGTTGATCCGCTCAATCAGGGAATCTGGCATGACATTGTCTGCCACGCCAAGGATGAATGAATTGCCGAGGACAATGGTATCGAATAAAGTGCGGACATATTCCTGAAAATCATGGCTTGATGTGGTGGGGGAAAGTAGAACAGAAGGGATTCCTCCCCAGATCACCACCCGATCGCCCCATGCCCGGCGCGCCTGTTGGATGGTCAGCGGAGCCATCGGCGCGGTCACCAAGCATTCCACCATGTCCCACCCTGCCCGCTCGATGTGTGGCAATATGCGCGAGACATCCGCATCCGCGTGCATGGCGCTCCACTTGCTGTGCTGGTGGAGCAGTTGGTTGAGGTCCTGGTGATATGGCAGGGTGTTCTGCTGCTTATGGGCGTTGTACCAGACCTCCAGCCGGGGAATCCAGGGAATCCGGTCGGGTATTTGGTGATTCAGAATGGCGCATAATCGCTTACGATCCTTCATCCCGACTCCTTGCTACTCCAGGGCTGCATCAAAGACGATTTTCCCGCCAGGCTGCTGTTCCAGTAGTTGATAAGCCTCAGGGGCTTTCTCCAGCGGGAAGCGGTGAGTCACCATCTCACCCGGGCGCAGGTTCTTGGCTGCGATCAGGCTGCACATGGTGTAAAAATCAGGCAGGGAGAAGATGTGCGTGCCGGTCACAGTGCGCTGACCAAAGCGCACGGGCGTCCTATCCTCAGATTCGCCAAGTGCTACATAAACGATGCGTGTGGTGTTACGGATTGGAGTTGCTTGCAAGATGGTAGAAGTGCGCACTACCGAACTTCCAGAACACTCCAGCGCGACTGCGCCAGCCGCTCCTCGTAAAAGCTCCTTGATAAGGGGTGCTGGATCACCGGCTTCAGTCCCAAATATTTCGTCTGCCCCAAAAGTTGAAGCAAATTTCCGCTGCTCGTGTTTCGGGTCAACGCCGATCACCTTTGCCCCCATCGCCTTGGCGAACATCACGGCAGAAAGTCCCACCGGTCCAAGTCCAAACACTACGACGGTGTCGTCATAACTCGTGTTCACTTTGCGCAGCGCAGCATAGGCGGTTCCCCCGGCACAGCTCAAAACCACGGCGTCCTCGAAGCTCATCCAGTCTGGCAGGCGCAGGCACATGCGCTCGGTAACAACAATAAATTCCGCCCGCCCACCGTGCCGCTTCTGACCGATGTGGTGATTGGTTGCGACCTGGCAAAGATGATCGTTACCCAGGGCGCACTCCAGGCACTGCTGGCAGCCAAATGCCTGGTACACCAGCACCCGCTCACCCGGCTGGATGCGCGCCACCCCGTCTCCAACGGCATGCACGACCCCTACCGCTTCGTGTCCCTGGATGACCGCAGGATCCACCTGCCAGAGCCTGGCGTGATAGCTGTGCAGATCTGTTCCACACAACCCAGAGAGAGTCACCCGCACCAAAACCTCTCCCGCCTGAGGTGTTGGGGTTGGAATATCTTTTACTACGATAGTTTTCGGACCTGTCTGAAAAACTCCGCGTATCGCTGATCCTCCTATGTGGTTCTATAGTTCATTCCTGCCTCTGTAAAGGCGCGCGCCACCTGTTCTGGAGGCAGCAGCTTTTTTAGCGCAGCTAATGGATTGAGAATCGAGGAAACGTAATCCTTGCCCTTGGTGTAGCCCTCGTTGACACACTCAAACACACCGACGGATTGAAAATAATCGATCAGCTCGTTTGCCATCTGCTCAGCGCGCTGGGGATTGGTTTTCGCAACCGCCTGCATCACCCAGCCGCTCGCCGCACCCCAATACGCCCCCTGCTGGTACTCACCCGGCTTCCACTTGATGATGGGGTGGTCCCAGAATTCACCGTTCAACAGGTGCCGCACCTGACCGCGCCAGGTGTAGTCGTCCAGCCGGTTTAACAGGAATGCATCCACCGCGCCTCTTCGACGAACCGGCATGTTCAAACTGCTAAGATAAGCATTTCCCCAGATATCGACCTTACGCTCGCCATCTGAATCAGAAAGATAGGCGCCCTGCGCATCATCCCATAAAATCTCAAGGTTTTCCTCGATGCGCTGCGCTCGTTCCACGAAATCCATAGCCTCACGCGGGCATCCCAACAGTTGATAAAATTTTTCCATGATACGGGCAGCTTCCCAATACGCGATGGTACAGAATAAATCATACCCTCTCTTCAGGATGCTGTCGGTGTAGCCGTAGCCAGTGTAAGGGTTATCCGGGTCGATCCAAACCAGCCCATGCCTGCCCAGAGGGACGTTGTCCATCGCGCGCTTGAGGCGCTGAATGGTCGAAGCCACCAGCTCGAGATCGCCCGTGTGAAGATAATAGGCGTAAGCAATTTTGACCAAAAAGGGAGAATTGTTGGCATCTGTGAACTCAAATTTGCGGGATTCCTGGCTGCTATTGTGCCGGGTCTCGTATCCTGCTTCTTCGTCAACGCTGATATAAAACGGAACACCGCCGTCAGCGCGCTGATAGCGCAGCAGCAGGTAATATGCAAACTTGATGTCCCAGACATCTAGCGCTTCTGGCAAACCCTCCACCAGGTAGCAAAAATCAATCGTCCACAATCCACGATAAGGACCGCCTGGCGAGTACCAGACACCAGGTCGTTCTCTGCGTTGATGAGCATTCGGAAGACCGCGGCGGGATAATTCCTCACGGTTGGCAAGCACAACGCGCCGGGATTCAGACACAATCCAATTGATTTTCGCTTGATCAATTGATATCATACTGTTATTCTCCTAATAATGATTTATGGTCCATAAGGTGGCGAAACGCTCAAAGTGTAGAGGATGCAGTCATTCTCCGCTTGCGCTTTGTGCCACATTCGGGTACACAGGTCTTGGATTACTTCCGCGCACCTGTCATCATTTGCCAGGTTGTGCAGGCATTGTGGGTCACTCCGCAGGTTGTACAACTCATCTGTGTCACTGCCGTTGTATACATACATCCAATCGCGGGTGCGCACAAATCGCTGCGAAAAATACAGTTCGATGCCATTAAACTGGCTGCAAACCTCGCCTGGCCAATTGGCGGGCTGCTCACCATGTAAAAAAGGCAGCAGGCTGCGCCCGCTGGCGGGCTGCGCAGCTGCGCCTGCCAGTTCAACCAGGGTGGGAGCAAAATCCGCCAGCGTGATGAATTCATCCACAACCCGCCCCGGCTGCAGGATTCCGCGCTGCCAACGCATAATGCAGGGTACACGATAACACTCCTCAAAGGCAGCAAACCCCTTCATAAATAAACCGTGAGCCCCGGCTGCCTCGCCGTGATCCGCCAGAAAGATCACCAGTGTGTTCTCCGCCTGCCCGGTTTGATCGAGCGCATCGAGAATCATACCCAGCAAATCATCCGCCATGGTGCAGGCACCCCAGTAATGCGCAATGGCTTCGCGCGTTTCGTCCTCCCCCAGCTGATCCCAAAACCGGCGCATGCGCTGATACACGCATGGTTTGTCGCTCAGATCGTCGTGAAAATTGGGCGGCAAATCGACATCTGCCGGGTCATACATCCGGGCGTAATGCGCAGGGAGGATAAAGGGGTCGTGTGGGGCGTCGATGCCGACAAACAGGCACCAGGGTTTCTCTTGGGCTGCCAGGTCGCGCAGCGCATGGATGCCTGCTTGCACCTTGCGCAGGTCGCCAGGGTCAAACGGGTCGCATTGCGGGTCGGGCGATCGCGTTCCATAGAGGGGATAGCGGCGGATGCCCGGCTGGATTAGCTCGCCGCGGCGGCGGGGCGTTTTCCTGTCGAATTGCCGCATTGTGCGCTGCCAATCTGCCCATCTCACGCCGTGAAAGTCGCCCGGCAGACAGGTGCTGAAGTATTGATTCCAGCCGCGATCGCGCGGGTGCTCGACCCCGGAGACGTGCCATTTTCCAGCATAAGCCAGCTCATATCCGGCTGCCCGTAAAACTTCGCTGAACATCGGGATGCCTGGGTTTATGCCGGTATGAAACGCGCTGGAGTTGAGGACGTTGTTCCACACTCCGTGTCGGCTGGGGTAGAGACCGGTCATAAACGTGGCGCGCGAGGGGCAGCAGTGCGCGGAGGGGGTGTATGCCTGCCGGAACTGGATGCCCTCGGCTGCCAGCCGGTCAGCATGGGGTGTGCGGCACGGGTGCCCCGGCTCACAGACCTGCGCCTGTTCCTGGTCGGTCATGAAAATCAAGATATTGGGTCTCATGTCACCGTTCATGGAATGGTTCTCAATGCCTCTTCATACACAGTGTACTGCTCTCCTTCCCGTTCAGCAGGATCGACATACTTCAGCCACATCGACTGCTCTGGGTTTTCTCCTGCCAGCTCACGCCTGCTCTGCCAGAGCCGCCCAGTTTTATCGTGCCAGCGTACCTGTCCTAGCTGCAGCAAGATATATTCACCACTATATCGCTCAAAAATAGCGCGGTAGTCTCGATAGAACAACGCCTGCTCACACATCGTCTTGCGCCAGGAGATAACCATCTCGCGGCTGTCGGTGGCGCGTGTGTAAAAAGTCCCATCCGGTTGAGGTTGAAGTTCAGACTCAAAATCGATCGCAGAGAGATTGACCGTTCCAAAGCCGCTTTCCGCTGCCACCAACAGCGCGTTACGGTCGCGGTGATACGGCGGCGACAGCCAATCAGCCGCAGGGTCATGCCCCATCAGGTAGGCACCGCAGGTGTCGGTGGCGACCACCTGGTCTCCAGCGATTAATCCATTTACGATACGCCCCTTGTCTTTTCCATCACCCCACTCGGTTGCCGCCTGACCTACCAGCGCGTCAATGATGTTTAAGGACGGATTCAGCAGTTGACCAAGATCTGCCAGTACATACGGCATACGTACAATATGATGATAATAAGAGCGGTGTCTGCCCAACGGCTCCATCGGCAAAAGACCAAACAGGTTTTTCAAGCACAGGGTAATCCCCATAAATCCGTGGTTTTTGATCTTCTGAACTGAAACCACCGCGTCAGCCTCAGCCAGCTCCTGGCGCAGCGGGTAACGGGCAAACATCTGCCCGCCTCCCGGCACGTCATACCAGCAGACAGGCTGTGCGCTGCAATCCAGATATTCCACCTCAAATTCTTGCAAAACCGGCGCCAGGGTGGTAGTGGTGCCAGGCGGCGTGTTTTCATACTGAGCCCAGGTGCTGGTATCGGCGCACAAGATCCTGGCAGTGGTTTTTTCGCGCAGCAACCGCAGCACCGCCCGCGCCACCCCATCGCTGACCAGCTGTTGGCGTTGACCAGCAAACATGACCACCTTTTCTGGGGCAGAATCCTGGTTGAATTTAACGGCGATCGTTTTTGCTGCTTGCAGCCTCCTCCAGGCATGATGCAGCGGGTCGGTTGCTCGTTTTAAGCATGCATAGATCTCATCATCACTTGCGCGGTGATCACAATACACCGCTCGAACCCGGGATTTGTCGATTTTAACCTCTCCTGTTGTGTTCATTGCTCGACTCATATACCTGTTTTCAGTCAGGGCAGGTTCATCAGGTAGGGCTCAAGCAGTTGCAGACCACACCTCAACTCGTGGATGTGGTGTTCATCCAATTCCCTCGGCGCCGAGTTGCGCAAGGCGCTGCTGCTGAAGACGCCGCGCATCACCAGGAGCTGTTTGACACCCTGGATGGTTTGCACACCCATTTTTGCGCGGTCTAGCACTGCCAGCGCGTTTTCGATCAGGCGCGCCTGCTCTTCGTTACCCTGCTCCAGAAGATTCCAAATCTGCGCACCGATCTCAGGTACGCTGGTGCCGCGCATCACCCCGGCTGCCCCACGCCGATGTGCGGCACATATTGTGAGCGACCAGCCACCGCTAAATACTCCGCGTACATCGTTCCCTCCCAGGGCTATGATCTCGCTTATGTATTCCGCCTGGCGCAGCAGGCGCTCCTCCTTGACATACTGCACCTCTTGGATGGCGCGGCACAGAGAGACCATCAATGCGCTTGATAGTTCCGAACCGCGCGGCGCACTGAGATTCTGAATGATCACCGGAGTTCCAGCCGCCGCCGTAATAGCGCGGTAATAATCCTCAATCTGCGCCGGGCTGCCCAGCTTGATATCCCATGGAGGCATGGCTACCACCGCATCCGCTCCCAGCCGTCCCGCCTGGCAGGCATACGCAACCGCGCCATTGAGGCTCGTATCGGCTACCCCTAGCACCACCGGCAGGCGTTTTGCTGCCGCCTGCACGACCAGCCGCATTCCTTCCAGGCGCTCTTCGTGAGACAGGGTGGTGAACTCACTGTCGTTGATCCCCCAGACCAGCCCATTCGCGCCGCTGCGCGCGATCAGGTCGCATTCGCCTTCCAGATCGCCCCATAAAATCTCGCCGCCGACTGTAAAAGGCGTCATGGCAATCACATAATAGCCGCGTAAGCCGGGTGTATCCAACATGGTCATTGGGGTATCCACTCCTCCTGGCTCAGCACTCGCTCCCAGTTGATTTCATTTCCCAACCCCGGTTGTTCGCAGGGGATCACGTGCCCCCGCTCGACCTGCACCGGGTATTTTCGAAACCACTGTCCCATCTCCCACCAGGTGTAAAGGTACTCAACAAACGGGCAGGTAGAGGGCGGCTGCGAGGCGACAAACTCGACCCCGCCGCAATGCGGGCACATGATTTTGTCATACGTCGAAGCCAAGGCAGCGATTTTGATCATCTCGCTGATGCCGCCCACGCCGTAGGGGTCGGGCTGGAGCACATCCACGCTGCCGCAATCCAGCATCTGCCGGAACCCCCAGCGCGTGCTTTCGTGCTCGCCTCCAGCAATCGGCACATTCGTCTTGCGCCGGATCTCAGCGTAACCCTGCACACGGTCGACTTGCAGCGGCTCTTCCAGCCAATACGGGTTATATGGTTCCATGCGCCGACACATCTCGATACTGTAGAGTACATCCCAGCCCATGAAGCAGTCAAACATCAGCGGATAGTCGTCGCCGACCGCCTCGCGCAGTGTGCGTACCAGCAGCAAGTTTTTAGCCATTCCTTGGGTACCATCGCCAGGTCCGTACTTAAAAAACCACTTCTGCCCAGGAAAGCCCTGGTTCTTAAAATCTTGAGCCTGGATAAAGGCATTCTCAGGCTCCAGCGAGCGCCCCAGCGCGCTGACATAGGTGGGCACGCGCGACCGCGTCGGTCCGCCCAGCAGGCGGTGCACCGGCATGTTCGCTGCCTTTCCGCGGATATCCCACAGGGCGTGATCGACTGCCGCAATTGCCACGATCCAATGCCCGCGGTGACCGATGCGGGTGGAACGCTTGAGGATATCCCAGATGCGCTCGTTGGCGATCGGGTCTTCGCCAATTAAAAAGCGGCGCATACTGGTATGGATCATGTACGCTTCGCCCGCGCCAACCCCAGCCATGCCGGTGATGCCCTGGTCGGTGTCAATCAGCAGCAGCAGGTTTTCTACCGGGCGCGGATGGTCTTGATCCACCGGGTGAGGATAGCTGACTTCGCGGCGGCGGTGCTCCTCGTACACATTTAACGCCCACACCTGGCTGTCTTGCTCGGTGGGCAAGGGTACGTTAATCATCCCTTTGATCTGTAGAAACCGCAAGTTGGTGATTTTCATGCTTTCTCGTCTCCTAGCCGCGTAGAGTGCTCCACGGCTTTGCCATGATCGCCTCTAAGCCTTCCTCGTCCAGTTCGATGCCCAAGCCAGGCTGATCTGGCACCGCCACACATCCCTCCGCATCCAGGACGAACGGATTCCTGAGATAGCCTTTGCCGATCAACGTTCGCCCATTCTCGCGCCAGTCGTTGACCTCGTTGTGCTCTTGCACCAGGAAATTAGGGATGCAGGCGTCCACCTGGATTGAAGCCGCCAATGCCAGCGGGCTGAGTGGAGCATGCAGCGCCACTTTGGCAAAACAGGCTTCTGCCAGAGCAGCGATCTTCTTACATTCAGTTATTCCCCCGGCGTGCGCCAGGTCGGGCTGCACTACCGCCAGGCTGGTTTTGTGCAGGGCATCATCGAAAATCCACTTGCCCATCCAGCGTTCGCCAGCCGCGATCGGCACATTGCAGCGCCGGGTCACTTCCGCCAGGGCGTCGATGCGCTCAATCGGCATCGGCTCCTCGACAAACAGCGGGCGGTAAGGCGCGAGCGCTTCGATGATCTGCGCAGCGATAATGGGATGCGGGTTGTGCAGGTCAACCGCCACATCCACCTCTTTTCCAGCTCCCTCGCGCGCGGCGGCGAACCGCTCTGCAAAACGCTCGACCCGCGAGGTGACCTCTAACCCGCTGCCCGGACCAAAGTGTAACTTCAGCGCGCGAAACCCCCATTCTTGCGCCAGGATGCGCGCGCCTTCGTGGTAGGTTTCTACCTCGTCTGCTAGCTCGCGCGGTGGTTTGCCTGCCCGGTACGCCTCGCCTGGCTG
>Ga0101944_10001162_pt1 | contig 59528 bp, 33 predicted proteins | sample DewCreD2012metaG_FD_75245 | JGI IMG/M metagenome (GOLD analysis project Ga0101944, IMG submission 75245) | Hot spring sediment bacterial and archeal communities from British Columbia, Canada, to study Microbial Dark Matter (Phase II) - Dewar... ...
GGCGCTCGGCAAGTTCATGTCGCCCGCCCGGAGCCACGCTCATTCCGGGCGGCAAGGATGCCGCCCTCTACGGCAGGCAGGATGCCTGCCGCCACCGCCTGCAATAAACTGAGATGCGCCCCCTGGCCGTGAGCGCGGGCTGCCCGTTCGTTGTGACCGGGCTGAGGATTTCTTTCGGATTCCGGCAATTCGGACTTCGGATTCCGGCGTGTCTTTCCCTGTCCCGTGAAAAGACAAGTGCAATCATTTTGCCCGCCGTGCCGGGCGGCCTAGGTTCGCCTCATGAAACCAGTGGCTGCATCCAACGCTCAAGCGCCCGCCCGGAGCCGGTCCGGTCGGATCCCGGGTTTCACGCTCATCGAGTTGCTCGTCGTCATCGCCATCATCGCGATTCTCGCCGCGATGCTCCTGCCCGCGCTCGCCAAGGCCAAGCAGAAGGCCCAGCAGACCGCCTGCCTCAGCAACCTCAAACAGGTCGGCATCGCGATACGCCTTTATCTCGATGACAACAACGACACGTTCCCGCCGAAGATTCAGGGCACGATGTATGCGTGGCTGGGCCGGTCCGGCAACACCGGCGGTTATATTGCCCTGGACGCCACCAGGCGCCCGTTGAACGAGTATCTGGGCAAATTCGGCGTGAATGACGACGTGCCGCCGGCCCGCTGCCCGAATGACCGCCCGCTCGGTGGCTCGACGAACAACAGCTACCAGACCTACGGCTCCTCCTACAGTGCCAATACCCACGGCGGGGCCAGCCCGACCGAGGCGCAATTCACCCTGACCATCGCCAACGACCCGAATCTGGCCAGCGTGAAGGCCGGTGACATCCGCAGCCCGGTGCGGATGGTGGTGATGTCCGAGAACGGCGCGTTCTTCCCGGTGTGGAATGGGACCGACGCGCCCGCGTTGGAATACCGCCACACCAAACTCCGCGACCACCGCTGGAACACGGTGTTCGCCGACGGGCACGCCAGTTTCACCCGCTTCCTCGTGGGCCGGTGGGCGACGGCGGATTACACGATGGACCGTCGGCAATGACGCCGACTGACGTTTGCCCTCAACCCTGCAACCACTCGCCAACAACTCACAACCCGCATCCACAAACCCGATGAAAACACGTCTCCTCGTTTCCATATCCCTGGCATGGGCCGCCCTGGCCGGGCCGGTCCGCCTCGTCGCCGCCGACGTGGTAAAAACCAACAACCTTGACGCCCTGAATCTCGGCACCAGTTGGGTGGGCGGCACCGCTCCGACTGCTGCGGACACCGCCGTGTTCGACGGCACCTACGCCACCACCGGCACGTTGAATGTCGGGGCCCTGGTGCAGTGGTCCGGGTTGCGCGTGACCTCGCCCGGCGGGGCCGTGCTGATCAACAACGGCACTTCGCCCAACAACATCGGCATTGGCCCCAATGGTCTGGACCTGTCCAGCGCCACCACCAACCTGGTGATCAAACGCTTCCAAATGAACGCCAGCCAGACGTGGAACATCGCCGCCGGGCGCAGCTTCCGGCTGGGCGACACCACCGCCACGCCCACGGGGGGCAGCGGCCGCACCGGGGTGTTCGTCAACAACGCTCCCGGAGCCACCATCACCAAGAGCGGGGCGGGGGCGGCCCACCTCGACATGGGCAATGCCACGCTGGGCAGCGTGAACTGGCAGGTCAACGCGGGCACCCTGGCCGCCATCTGGCATCGCACGAACGCGTTCGGCTTGGGCACCATCACCCTTGCGGGTGGCGGCCTGGCCACCGGCACACCCATCTCCGGCTCGGTCGGCAACTGGGCCTGGGACAACCCCATCACCCTCCAGACCGCCACGACCTCGTTCATTGACAACCAGAACATCGCCGGCGCGGACCGCTGGCTGAAGCTGGAAGGCCCCATTTCCGGCAGCGGCAACCTCGAGTTCCGCGACACCGGCGTCGGCTTCAACAACCTCAACTTTGGCTTCATCCTGGCGGGCAGCAACACCATGAGCGGCACGGTGACCATCACGCCCGCCGCCGAAGTCCGGGTCGGTGGCAGCGCCCCCGGCCTCAACACCAACCCGGCCGGTCCCAACGGCGGGCTGGGCACCGCCACCATCGTCAACAACGGCTGGCTGACCTTCTCGCGGACGGATGCCCATGCGGTCAGCAACGGTATTTCCGGCACCGGCTCCGTCCGCATTGGCAGTGAAGCGCTCGCCGGCACCGACGCGCAGTTTGTCACCCTTCATGGCGCGTGGACCCACTCGGGCAACACGTTCATCAACCGGGGCACCCTGGCGCTGGCGGCGGGCAGTTCGCTGCCCAACACGGCGGAAATTTACCTGAACGCCCCCAACGTGGAGACCACCACCCTGGACGTGTCGGCGCTCGCCTCCTACACGCTGGGCAGCGGTCGCAAGCTGATTGGCCGCGGCACCACTGGCGCGAACGTGGTCAACGGCAATTTCATCGCCGCCACCAACAGCGTGCTCGTCCCCGGCGGCAGCAACACTTTCAACACGCTGACCTTCAACAACGACCTCGCCCTCGAAGGCGTCACCCTGCTCCTGGACGTGAGCAGCGCCAACTGGGACCGCGTGCAGGTCAACGGCAACTTCACCGCCTCCGGCGTGACCACCATCCAATGCGTTCAGTCCGGGGCTTTGACCACCGGGGAATATCCGCTCATCCAGGTCGCCGGCACGCGTGGCGGCACCAACAGCAACTTCCTCCTCGCCGGCCTCATTTCCGCCGGCACGCGCCAGAGCTTCTCGCTTGTCTATGGCACCCCCACTTACCCCAACGACATCGTCCTGGTGGTCGGCGGCAGCACCCCCGCCAATTTGACCTGGGTGGGCGGCGTTGCCACCAACACTTGGAACGTGGATGGCGCGGTGAACTGGGACAACCTCGGCACGCCCGACAAGTTCTTCAACAACGACTCCGTCACCTTTGACAACTCCGGCTCGACCAACCCGCCGGTCAACCTGCTGGGCACGCTGCTGCCGGCCACCGTCACGGTCAACGCCGACACGGATTACACCTTCAGCGGCACCGGCACCATCAGCGGGGCTGCCACCCTGACCAAGAGCGGCTCCGGCACGTTGACGCTGGCCAACACCAACACCTACACCGGCCTCACCACGGTCAGCGGGGGCACCCTCGCCGTAACGAGCGGCGCGGCGATCCCGGACACCGGCAGTGTGAGCGTGGACACGGCGGGAGCCACCTTCAAAGTCAACGCCAGCGAAACCATCGCCACCTTGAACTCTGTCGCCGGGGCCACGGTGGATGTCGCCACCGGCACCCTCAGCTACACGAACGGCTCGCTCCTCGGCACGCTGACCGGGGCGGGCACCCTGGCCCGCTTCGGCACCACGGACACGGTGTTCGGGCAGTTGACCACGGCGGATGCGCTGGCCTTCAACGGCACGCTTGTGTTGCGGGGCAGCACCCCCAGTTTGAATCCCGGCAGCATGCAGGCCGCGACGGGCCGCTTCTGGCTGCACAGCGCCGCCGGTTCCCAGCTCGCCGGCACCAAGTTCCACCTCGACAGCGGCAGCAGCCTTTCCAACGCGCAGGACCTCATTGTCGGCAACTGGGACGGAGACTCGGGTAATCGCCGCCTGACGCTTGCCTCACTCACCGGCTACGGCGCATTGCGCAGTGATGCCGGTGACACCGGGGTGCGCCACATCATCGTGGACCAGGCGGTGGACACCACCTACAACGGCCTGGTGCTGGCCCATGCCGGCACCGGCGGCCAGGTGCGTTCCGTGTTCTTTGACAAGCGGGGCGCGGGAACTCTGACCATGGCAAATGTAATGGGCCGACAGACGGCGGCCGCGTCGGGCAGCACCAACGCCGCATTTGACCTCGCGGTCAACGGCGGCAAGCTGGTCCTGCTCGCCACGAACACAATGGACGGTGCCATCACCGTGGCGTCCGGAGCCACGCTGGAAGTCGCCGGCGCGGGCCTGCTGGGCAACGGCACTTATGCTTACGCCATCACCAATGACGGCACGCTTACCTTGAACAGCACCGGCAACCAGACCCTGGCCGGTGATGTTTCCGGCTCGGGCGCGTTCATCAAGAACAACACCGGCACCCTCCGGATCAACGGCACCTTCACCAACGGCAGCCTCACCGTGAACGGCGGTCTGCTCGGCGGCAACGGCGTGATTGAGAATGCGGTCTCCCTCCCCGCCGCCGCCGGCCTCGCCCCGGGTGCAACGGCCAGCACGGTCGGCACCCTCACCATCAACAACGCGCTCACGCTCGCCGCCGGTTCCACTCATTACTTCAAAGTGGACGCCACCAATGGCGTCAATGACCGCGTTGACTTCACCAGCGCCACTTTCGCCGGCGCACTGGTCGTCACGAACCTGTCCGGTCCCGGCACCCTGACCAACGGCCAGACGTTCCCAATCTTCAGCGCGGGCGGCACCGGCGGATTCAGCAGCATCACGCCAGCGCCCGGCCCCGGCCAAAGCTGGAGCTTCACCGCCGCCAGCGGCCTGCTCACGGTCGTTTCCGGCCTCAATACCACGCCCACGAACCTCACGGCCACCCTTTCGGGCAGCAACCTCGTGTTGAGCTGGCCGGCGAGCCACACCGGCTGGATTCTCCAAACGCAGACCAACGCCGCCAGCGTCGGCATCACGACCAACGGCTGGTTCGACGTGTTCGGTTCGGCGGGCACCAATCAGGTGACCCTCACGCCCAACAAGGCGGACCCGGCGGTGTTCTTCCGGCTGCGGCTGCCGTAAGTGAATTTGGTTCGGTTGGGTTGGTTCAAGCCCCGCGGCGTTTTGGGTCGCCGCGGGGCTTCTTTTTCCCGGGCGGCGCTCCGTGGTGCAGCGCGGGCGGTTCGGGGCAGGACCGGCTGGAAAACCCGCCGCCGGCCGGGGCCGGCATCCAGGCACGGATCAGCGCGCCGCCAGTTCAGCCGGTTGCAGAATGCCGAGCGATTCGACCTGCTGGAAGAGCCGCGCCTTTTGCCCGGGCGTGAGATTGCGCACTGGCGGACGCACCGGGCCGCAATCCACCCCGGCCAGTTCCATCAGCGCCTTGCCCGCGGGCAGCACGCCGTATTGCAGGAGGATTTGCACCAGCTTGACCGACTTGAGCTGCAGCGTCTGCGCGGCCACCAGGTCGCCGGCCTGGTGGGCGGCGATGATCTTCGCGTAAAGCGGCGCAGCGTAGTTGTAAGTGCTGCCCACCGCGCCCGGGGCGCCCAGCGCCAGCCCCGCCAGCAGCATTTCATCGGTGCCAAAGAGGATGTTGAAACTGCCGTCGTCCGCCGCCAGACATTCCTGCAAGGCCATGAGGTTCGTGCTGGTGAACTTGATGCCGGCCAGGTTTGGAATCCGCGGGCGGCCTTTGCGCAGAAATTCGGCGAGCGGCACGGTCACCCCGGTCAGCGCCGGGATGTCGTAAAAATAAAACGGCAGCGCCGGAGCCGCCGCTGCCACCGGGGCAAGAAAGTCCAGCAGGTCATCCACCGTTTGCGGACGGTAGTAGCAGGGGGCCATGGCCGCCGTGGCCGCCGCGCCGCAACGCTGGGCGTGGGCGGCCAGGGTGCGGGCGTCCTCAACGCAGTTGTGGCCCACATGCACGATGAGTTTGAGCCGGCTGCCCTGGAGCGCGCCGCTCCAGTGTTGGGCCACGGACATGCGTTCGGCCACCGTCAGCGAATGGCCCTCGCCGGTGCTGCCGCAGATGAACGCGCCGGTGACCGGGTTGGCCGCCAGCAACGCGGCCTGCCGTTCGATGGCTGCCGGATTGATCTGCCCGTCGCCGCGCAACGGCGTGTGCGGGGCCGCCACCAGTCCGGTCAAAAACCGCGAGTAATTGCTCATGGGGTCAATCTGGCCAGGCGCCCTGCCAAAAGCCATTGAATACACTTGTTCCGGGCCCAGACATCCGAAAGCCTGCCGCATGGCGCCCGACCATCCCACCCCGGAACCGCTGCTCCCCCAACGCCATTCGCTCGTTGCCCAGACCGTGGCCATCCTGCGCGCGAACCTGCGGGAGGGCGTGTGGAAGGATTTTCTCCCCGGCGAACTCGAACTCTGCGAACGGCTCCAGATCAGCCGCGTCACCCTGCGCGCCGCGCTCGACCAGTTGCAGCGCGAGAAATGGATCCAGGGCGGGCAGGGGCGTCGCCGCCGCATCCTGGTCCGGTCGCGCGCGGTCCGGGGCACGGACAGCAAGGTCGTGGTGCTGCTTTCGCCGGTTTCCATCCTGACACTGTCCACCAGCGCGTTGTTCTGGGTGGACGCCCTGCGCGAGCATCTGGCCGCCGCCGGCTACCGGCTGGAATTCCACACCAGCCCCGGCTGCTACGCGCCGCATCCCGAACGCGCCATCGAGGCCGCCCTGCAACAGATGCGCGCCGCCGCCTGGGTGCTTTACCTGTCCACTGAACCGCTCCAACGCGCCCTGGCACAGCGCAACCTCCCCTGTGTCATTGCCGGTTCGGCCCACGCCGGCATCGAACTGCCCTCTGTGGACATTGACTACGCCGCCACCTGCCGCCACGCCGCCGGTCTGCTGGCCGCGCGCGGCCGTCGGCGGCTGGCGCTGCTGATGCCGCGCGGCGGCCAGGCCGGCAACCTGCAAAGTGAGCGCGGCTTCCTCGAAGCGGGCGAAAAACTCAAGGCCGACGGCGTGGAAACCCTGGTCGCCCATCATGACGGCACGCCCGACGGCCTCTGCCGCCGCCTGGATGAACTGATTGCCGGCGCGCCGCCGGTGGACGGGCTGCTGGTGGCCAAGCCCGTGCATGTGGTGACGGCGCTTTCGCATCTCCTGCGCCGGGGCGTCATGCTTCCGCGCCAGGTGGCGCTGGTCTCACGGGACCATGATCCCTTTCTCGACCATCTGGTGCCCACCGTGGCCCGCTACCAGCGCAACCCCACCCAGTTCGCGCGCAAAATTTTCCGGCTCGTTCTTGAGCTTGTGCAGGAAGGACTTCGTCCCCGGCAGCACATCCTGTTGATGCCGGAACTGGTTTCTGGCGAAACACTCGGCGCGAAAGCCGGCCGGTGACGTCGCTTGTTCCAGCAGGGAACAAGTCTTTTCCATCGTCCAGTCGTCGTCCCGCGGTCACAGTTCCGCGACACCGCCGTCATGAAGTCGCTCATTTACCGGACAGTCCGGGTGTCCGCCCGTTTCGCGGAGCGCCAGGCCACTGCTGGCGCCGGGATTGCGCTCTGCGGTGAAGCCGGAGCACGCGCTGAACTGTGGCTCCGACGTGAGCCGACACGGACAGCCCCGCATTCCGGGATGCTTGTGCCCGCAAAAGACAAGTGCCTGTCGCTTGTTCCCGCGCCGTTGCGCGCGCAGGTTCACCCGCCAGTCAGGCCGCACGGCGGGTTCGCGCGGGTGGCCCGGCGTGAGCCAATCATGAAAACATTATTCCTGCTTCCGGTGGTTGTCCTTTGCCTGGCGTTGACCGCCTGCACCCGGACCCAACCGTTTTCCGGCCTCCAGAAGACCGTCCTGCGCCAGCAGGGCGACGCGGGTGTCCACACCTACCGTATCCCCGGCCTGACCACCTCGAAGGCGGGCACGCTGATCGCGGTGTATGATTTGCGCCACAAAAACAGCGGCGACCTGCCCGGCGACGTGGACGTGGCCGCGCAACGCAGCACGGACCACGGCGTGACATGGTCGCCCATGATTCGTGTGCTGGATTTCGACAAGGCGGTGCCGGGTTCGGCGGGGAACGGCGTGGGCGACCCGTGCGTGGTGGCGGATTTGAAAACCGGCACGCTCTGGGTGGCCGGCCTGTGGTCGTTCGGCAACCGCGCCTGGAACAGTTCCGGGCCGGGGTTGAAGCCCGAGGAAACCGGCCAGTTCGTCCTCAGCCGCAGCGATGACGACGGCCTCACCTGGTCCGAACCCATCAACATCACGGAGCAGGTCAAGCGGCCCGAATGGCGGCTGTGTTTTCAGGGGCCGGGACGCGGCATTCAGTTGCGCGACGGCACCCTGGTGATTCCGGCGCAGTTCAAGTCCGGTGCCGACAATGCCGCCCCGCACTCCTTCTTCATCTACAGCGAGGATCACGGGCAGACGTGGCAGGCTTCGCCGCCGGCGGTGCCCGAAGGGCGGGGGCCGTGGACGACCGAGGCGCAGGTGGTGGAACTGGCCGACGGCGGCATCCTGATTTCCATGCGGAACCACGACGGCCGCAAACAGCGGGCGTGGTCGGTGTTCCGCCGGCATCCCGCCACCGGCAAACTTGTGGGGGGCAGTTGGTCGCCGGTGACGTTCGCCGTGGACGATCCCGTTTGCGCAGCGGGGCTGGCAAGTTATCCGCAGGGCAGGGCGGGGGAGGACTGGGTGCTGTTTTCCAATCCCGCCTCGAAGAACAAGCGCGAGCGGATGACGGTTCACCTGAGCCGTGACGGCGGACGGACCTGGCCGGTGTCGCGTCTCGTGGACGAGCGGCCTGCTGCATATTCATGCCTGACGGTGCTGGCGGACGGCAGCGTGGGGCTGCTGTATGAGGCTGGAAACCAGCATCCTTATGAAGAGTTGGTCTTCGCGCGATTCAGTCTGGACTGGCTGATGGACTCCTCCGCCCCGGCGAAATAATTCCATGCTCCGTTTCCTCCCCCTCCTGCTGGCTGCGCTGCCGTTTCTCGCGCGGGCGCAACCCGACCCCGCCACCGTTTATGCGTGGTATCGGGGCGACGCGGGCCTGTCCGCGTTGACGGACCAGTTCACCATCAACAACTGGACGAACCTTGGCACCGCCGCGACCAACCCCACGCTCACCGCCGCCAAACGCAATCTCAACCGCATCGTGGGCGCGCCGCAAAAGGTCTGGCTGCAACTCAGCAACGGCGCGCCCGCCGCCGCCGTGGCGTTCGACGGCAACGATGCCGTGTGGGCGGCCTCGGCGGATTTCGGCACGTTGAGCGGCAACCGCACGGTGCTGGCCGTGGTGCGGGTGGTGAACGCCACGCCGCAGGGCTTCCTCTTCGACAGCAGTTCCTACACGGTCGGCCTGACGCGGGCGCAGGTGAAGGGCGGTAACTGGCAGGTGGCCGTCTATGGGGGCGGTGCGAACGGCTCCGCGACCGCGCCTGGCAGCGTCACGGCCTCGGCGGCCACGAACGTCTGGCGGGTTCACGCCTTTGTGGTGAGCACGAACGAATTGCGCTTCCGTCATTTCATCAATGGCGTCGAGGGCGCGGACGTCACCAATGCCGTGGCCGGCGCGCTGGGCGGTTTGATTGTCGGGGCCAACGCTTCCGCGGCCGCCGGTATCCGTGCCGAGGTGGCGGAACTGCTGGTGTTCAACGAGGCGCTGCCGGTCGGCCCCCGCACCAACGTCGAAGCCTATCTCACGGCCAAATGGGCCGACGTGGTGTCCGACCCGAACGCGCCCGCGCCGCCCGTGCTGCCGAACTTCATCCGGGTGTTCGAAGCCGGGACAGATGGCTACACCTGTTTCCGCATACCCGCGTTGTTGACCACCGCCAGCGGGACGCTCATCGCCATGTCCGACGGGCGCATCGGCAGTTGCGGTGACATTCCCACGCCGCTGGACCTCGTCATCAAGCGCAGCTTCGACAACGGCAACACCTGGGGACCGGTGCAGGTCGTCACCGGCTACGGCACCGCGCAGGGCGACGTGGATGATTACCCGGCCTACGGGCTGACGAATGTGAGCCGCGTTTCCGCCGGTGACGCCGCGTTGCTGCTGGACCGCACCAATGGCCGCATCTGGACGCTTTACGACAACGGCGGCGTGGTCAGCGGCGCGCGCAAGATCAAGCTCGAGATGAAATACAGCGACGACGACGGCGTGACGTGGTCGCCGCGCATTGATGTCGAGGCGGCCAATCCCGGCATCCGCCCGTCCGGCGGCGAATTCCTCGCCGGGCCGGGCAATGGCATCCAGATGAGCGAAGGGCCTCACGCAGGCCGGTTGATCTTCCCCGTGTATCGCTACGCCAGCCCGTCGTCGGCGGGGGTGATTTACAGCGACGACCACGGGGCCACCTGGCAGCGCGGCGCGCTCATCACCGGCGGCGGGGAAATTCAGGTGGCGGAAACGGCGGGTGGCGGCCTGCTTGCCTCGATGCGCGACAACCATTTCGCGTGGAACGGCGTGCGGACATTCGCCCGCAGCACCGACGGCGGCGTGACGTGGGGCGCGGCCTACACGAACACCATCATCCCGCCGACCATGCCCGACCCGGCCTGTCAGGGGAACGTGTATCGCCTCACCACGACCAACGACAGTAACGCGAGCCGCCTCATCCACGCGAACGCGGCGAGTGCCGCGGGCCGCGTGAACATGACGTTGCGCGTGAGTTACGACGAGGGCGTGACGTGGCCGGTGAGCAACCAGGTTTATGCCGCCGGCTCCGCGTATTCGTCCGTCACCCGCTGCGCCAACGGCGACGTCGGGCTGCTGTTCGAGAAAGATCCCTACGGCAACCTCGATTTCATCCGGCGCTCGATCACCGAAATCACCGGCGGCGCGGATTCGTTGCCGGCGTATGACGTGTGGGCCGGACAGCGGTTCACGCCCGCGCAGCTCATGAACCCCGCCATCTCCGGGCGCGGCGCCGATCCGGATGACGATGGCCGCACCAACGCGGAGGAATTCTTTTCCGGCACGGACCCGCTCTCGGCGGCGAGCGTGCTCCGGCTGGAACTGCAACCGGCGGGGGAGGGCGTTGAACTTCGCTTCCAGGCCGTATCCAACCGCAGCTACACGGTGCAGCAAACGGCGGCGCTCGAAGCCGGTGGCGGCTGGACGCGCCTCGCGGATTTCACGCCGCCGGGCACCACCACCACACTCGCGTTGCCGGTGACCGTTACCAATGGCCCGCGGTTCTTCCGCCTCACCACGCCGCAGTTGCCCTGAGCCGAATTCCCATGCGGGCGGGAACCGGCCCTTTCCCATGCCCCACCTCCTCCCGTGCCTCTGGCCGGACGTTCCGTTCCGAACAGTCAGTTCCCGCCGGCGGGACGCGCGGCAGCACGGCGTGTGGTTCGTGGTTTTCCAACTGCCGTTTCCGGGTTCAACGTCGGCATTCCGGTCGGGACAATGGTGCGGCGGACACCGCACAAAATGCTCGACCGGGTTGGCGCTGCCTTTACGTTGGCCGCATGTTCCGCCTGCCCCGCCGCCACTCGCTGGTTTCCGCCACGGTGGAGAGCTTGCGTGAGTTCATCACCGCGCACCCGGCCGGCGAAGTGCTGCCCAGCGAGCGCGAGCTTTCCGAGCTGCTGAAGGTCAGCCGTGTGACCTTGCGGGCGGCTTTGGAGGAACTGCACCGGCAGGGACTGGTTTCCGCGGGACGAGGCAGACGACGGGAGATCCGGGAACACCCGCGCGCGGGCGGCCTGAAGGAACGAAGCGTGGTGGTGCTGGCAGAACAACCGCTGCATCTGCTCGAACCGCGCGCCATCTTCATGTTTGACGAGTTGCGGCAGCGGCTGGCGGCCGCCGGCCTCGTCGTCGAATTTGCCGGGCCGTCGGCGGTTTTTGGGCAGCGTCCGGGGGCGGCGTTGACCCGGCTGCGCGCGAGTCTGCGGCCGGCCTGCTGGGTGCTTTACCGTTCGACCCGCATGATTCAGGAGTGGATGCGGGAGCACCAACAGCCCGCCGTCATCATCGGCACGCCGCACGCCGACATCGCCCTGCCAGCGGTGGATGCCGATTTTCGCGCCACCTGCCGTCACGCGGCGGAACGGCTGCTGGGGCGCGGACACCGTGTCATGGCCCTGCTGATCCCGAACTCGCAGGCCGCCGGAGACCTGGAAAGCGAGCGGGGCTTCCGCGAAGCCGGACGCCCCGGAGCCACCGTGCTCGCCGAGCGCCATGACGGGACAGTGGACGGCGTGAAACGCGCGTTGGCCGCCCTGCTGAAACGCCCCGAACCCGTCACGGGATTTCTGGTGGCGCGGCCCGCCTTCGCGCTGACGGCACATGGGTGGCTGCTGCAGCGCGGCCTGAAACCGCACGGTCCCGCGGCCCTGATCGCCCGGGACCACGATTCCTTCCTCGATTTCACCGTGCCGGCGATTGCCTGCTACCGCGTGGACCCGGTGGTGTTCGCGCACAAGGTTTGCCGTCACGTTTTGAACGTGGCCACCGGTGGCCGGACCGACTACCCGATCCGGCTGGTCATGCCCGACTTCCGCCCCGGCGAGACGCTGGACGGATGAGAAGTCTGGAAAAGATACCAGACTGCGCGGCTTGAAGGAGCGAACGCCGCAGGCAAGGGTCGGCGCGTGAACCCGATTGTTCGAGCTCCCCGTCCGCGCGGCCCGCAAGCCTTCACGCTGATCGAGCTGCTGGTCGTCATCGCCATCATCGCGATTCTGGCCGCCATGCTCCTGCCCGCGCTGGGCAAAGCCAAGCAAAAGGCCCAGGGCATCGGCTGCATCAACAACCTGCGCCAGATGCAAATCGCGTGGGTGTTGTATGCGGATGACAACGATGGCCGCCTGGTGGCCAGCCTTGCCACCAGCGACCCCCGCCTGACCTGGGCGGCGGGCGACCTCCGCAATGCCAGCGATGCCACCAATCTCAACTTCACCACCGGCGCCCTCCTCGGCCCTTATGCCCGGGCGGCGGCGGTTTTCCGCTGCCCCGCCGACACGGCCACCGCCAACGGCCAGCCCCGCGCCCGCAGCCAGTCCATGAACATCTTCTTCGGGGGCCGCGGCGACGGCACCCCCGCCTCCTTCCGCGTCAACACCGCCACGCATCATTTCTTCGCCAAATCCTCCCAGATCATCCGGCCCGCCGGGTTGTGGGTGTTGTGGGATGAAAACCCCGGCACCGTGGACGATGCCTACGGCGTGGTGGATGTCAGCGCCGAGTATCGGGCCACCAAGGTTCTCGTCAATTCGCCCGCCAGCTACCACAACCGCGCCGGGGCGCTGTCCTTTGCCGACGGCCACGCCGAAATCAAGCGGTGGACCGGCCCCGGCGTTTTTTTAGGCCAATACAACGTGGTGGGGGGCAAGGATTACGACTGGCTGGCGGAGCGCACGACCGATGCGAAATAATCGCCTCTCCCGTCTGACGGTCATGGCTCTGGCTGGTCTGCTGCTGGCAGGCTGCTCTCCCCGGCAGGCCGACACCCCCCCGGCCTCCACCGCTGACGCGGCCGCTGCGGCGGCGGCGGCCTCCGTCGCCCACGCCAACACCCGGGCCGAGAGAGATTTGCCGTTTGTGGTCAAGGAGTTGCAGGTGGCGGTCGAGGGCTACGAAAAGATTCGCGGTCAGAAACCCGACAGTCTCGAACAGATGGTTCGCCAGGGCTTCCTGCCCGCCCTGCCCGCGCCCCCGCCGGGGCGGCGGTTCACCTACGATTCCGCCACCGGTCGGGTCGGCCTGGCGCCCTGAACCCCGAAGTCGTTTTGGCCTTCCACCCCCAAACAAAAAAACCAACCAATCCAAGAATCCAGTCATGAAAACTTGTTCCTCGCTCCTCCACCATGCCCCCCGGCGGCTGCTGGCCGCACTGCTGCTCAGTGTGGCTGTCGGCCCGCTGTCCGCCGCCACCATCAACAAGGCAACCACCGGCACTGACCTCACCAGTGGCGCCAGTTGGGTCGGCGGCACCGCGCCCGGCAGCGCCGATGTCGCGACGTGGGTTGCCGGCTCGCTGGGCGGCGCTTTGACCCTTCCCGGTGCCGCAAGCTGGCAGGGTTTGGATATTCAGGGTGCCACGGCCCCCATCAGCATCACCGGCCCCGGGCCGCTCACCCTCGGCAGTGCTGGTCTGAACCTGGCCACCACCGGCGTCAATTTCACCAATGCTGCCAGCCTCGTGATCGGGGCCGATCAGACGTGGACCCTGGGCACGGGCCGCGTCGCGCGGCTGCTCACCGGCGGCTTCACGCTTGCGGGCGGCACCACGCTCACCCTCGCCGGCAGCGGGACGTTGACCAACTCGCAGGCGTTTGCCGCCGGCAGTGCGGGCGCATTGGTGGTCAACGGCCCCCTGCTCGTGCTGGACTCAAGCGGGGCCAACCGCTCCGGCCCCACGACCCTCAGCAGCGGCACCATCGCCATCTTAAACAACACCGCCCCGCTCGGCACCGGTCCGCTGTTCCTCAACGGCGGACGCATCGGCTCGGCCAGCGGAACCGGCCGCATCCTAACCAATGCCACCGCCATCGGCGGCAATGTCGCCTTTGGCGGCAGCCCGCTTGGCTCGGGCACGATGACCTTCAGCAACACCGTGAACCTCAGCGGTGGGGACCGCGAACTGAACGTGGTCGTTGCCACCACCTTTGGCGGCGGCCTCACCAACGGCACCATCACCAAGACCGGCGCCAACGAAATCAACATCGCCAGCAACTCGCTTTTCAGCGGACCGCTCACCATCAATCAGGGCAAGATCGGTGTCAGCCATGTCAACGGTCTGGGCGGCACGCCCGATGTGACGATTGCCGCGGCCGGCACGTTCTCGGTCGGCGGCGGGTTTGTCGGCGGCGAGGCGGTCATCGGCAACCTCAGCGGGTCCGGCATCGTGGACACCGCCTTCAACACCCCCGTCGGCACCCGCACGCTGCGGGTTACGCAAACCACCGACGCCACCTTTTCTGGCCGCCTGATGGACGCTTCCGGCTCGCGCGTGCTGGCCTTGAACAAGGACGGCGCGGCCACGCTCACGTTGACCGCCAACAACCACACTTACACGGGGCCGACCACCATCACGGCCGGCACGCTCAAGATTGGCGGCGCGGGATTGCTGGGCCCGCTGAGTTACGCCGGCGCCATCACCAACAACGCCACGCTCGAATTCGCCACTTCCGCCAGCCAGACCCTGGCCAGCGCGCTGGTCGGCACGGGAACGCTGCTTAAGTCCGGCTCCGGCACCCTGACTCTGACCGGCGACGGCAGCGGTTACACCGGGACAATCTCCGTCACCGGCGGACGGCTGCTCCTCAACGGCAGTCTGGCGGCGGGGGTGACTGTGGGAGCCGGCGGCACTCTCGGGGGAGCCACCGGCACCAGCACCAGCAACCTGATGATGGCCGCGAACTCGACCCTTGCCCTCGACGGCGGCGGCACGACCACGGCCACCACCTTTGACGGCGTCACGCTGGCCAATCCGACGTATGTTGAGTTCAGTTCCTCGCCAGTGGATACCACCGTGTATGACGTTGTTACCTACGGCACCGGCGGCCTCACCGGCTTTGTCAACCTCGTTCCGCTGGTCCGCGGCACCTTGACCAACGACACCGCCAACAACAAGGTTCTGCTGACGGCGGGAGCTCCGGGTGTCCGCACGTGGAACACGGGCAACGGAACCTGGAACCGCTTCGGCACCCTCCTTAACTGGGCCGAGGGTGACCAGAAGTATTATCAGGGCGACACCGTGTTCTTCGGCGACCGGGGCGCGGATGTGACGGTCACGCTCGAGGGATCGCTTACCCCGGGCGGCAGCGTGGTCACCGTTTCCAACACGGCCAACGCCTACACCTTCACCGGCACCGGCACCATCACCGGCGGCGTCGGCCTCGAGAAGGCCAACGCCGGCACGCTCATCCTGGCCAACGACAACACCTACTCGGGGGCCACCACCATTTCCGGCGGTGTGCTGCGGGTGGGCAACGGCGGGACCAATGGCACGCTGGGCTCCGGGGCGGTCGCCAATGACGCCACGCTGGTCTTCAACCGCAGTGACGCGGCCAGCTTCCCGAATGTTGTCAGCGGCACCGGCACGTTGGTGAAAGAGGGCACCAACACGCTCACGTTGACCGGCACGCTGGGCAGCTTCAACGGGGGCGATGTGGTGGTGAACGCGGGCACCCTGCAGGTGGGCGGGACGGAGACTTCGATGCCTGTGTTCAGCCAGTTGGTGCCCCGCACCGTCACCGTCAACACCAACGGCACGCTGGAGTTCATTTACCGCAACGCCTTCGGCACCATTCCGTCCACGCCCACCACGACGGTCGTCGTCAATGGCGGCACGGTGCGTAGCTCGAGCGGCCTGAGCGGCGCCGTCACCATTCTCCAGGACCCCACACTGCTCAACGGCGCAACGGTTGAAGCCACCAAGGACTTCTCCGTGTTTGGCACCTACCAGTTGCAGGGCACGGTAACTGTCGGCGGCACGATTCCGTCAGCCATCACCACGGCCGGCGGCCTCGTCACGGTGGGAAATGGCTTGAACAACCTCGGCATCACCACCTTCGACGTCGCCGATGTCAGCGGAAATGCGGCCCCTGACCTGACCATTGCGGCGGTCATCCGCAACAGCGGCAACAATGGAGCCAACGTCGGCGGCCTCACCAAGACCGGCGCGGGCACGCTGCGGCTCACCGCCACCAACACCTACACCGGCGCCACCACGGTTCAGGATGGGACCTTGCGGGTGGATGGCGTGCTGGCGGCGGCCAGTGCCGTTACGGTGAACACCGGGGCCACCCTGGCCGGCACCGGCGCGATCTTCGGCGCGTTGACGATCGAGTCCGGCGGCACGCTCGCCGTCGGCCCGGGCATTGGCACGTTGACCGTCACCAACGCGCTGACGTTCCAAGCCAATGCGACCAACGCGGTGGACATCAACGCGGCCACCAGCCAGGCGGACCTGGTCACCGGTTTTGCCAGCGCCACCTTTGACGGGCATCTGGTGGTCAACAATGTCGCCGGCGTCCTCGCCGCCGGCCAGAACTACCAGCTCTTCAGCGCGGGCGGCACCGGCAGCTTTGCCAGCATCACCCCCGCCACCCCCGGCCCGGGCTTGAACTGGAGCTTTGACGCCGCTTCCGGGGTGCTGTCCGTCACCGGTTCGGTGGCCACTTATCCCACGAACATCACCGCCACCGTCAGCGGCGGGAACCTCCAACTCACCTGGCCCGCGACGCATTTGGGCTGGCAGTTGCAGGTGCAAACCAACACTCTGGCCGTCGGCATCAACACCAACTGGACGGCCTGGCCCGGCTCCACCACCACCAACGCGGTCAACGTGCCCATCAACGCGGCCAATCCGGCCGTGTTCCTGCGGCTGGTTTACCCACCGCAGCCGTAAGACCCGTTTACCCGGACCGCCGGGGTCGCCCGTCCGCACGGTGCGCCCCGGCGGGACGGGGCCGGAGGCATGGCCTGCGCTGATATGAGAATCCAAAAGTTCACCGGCCTGATGGCGGCCACGCACACGCCCTTCACCGCTGAGGGCGCGCTCCGCCTCGACGCCATTTCCCCGCTGGCGGCACACTTGTCTGCGCAGAATGTCCATGCTGTCTTCATCGGCGGCACCACCGGTGAGTTCGAGTCGCTCACCCTCGCCGAACGGCTGGCGCTGGCGGAGCGCTGGTTTGCCGTGGTGAAAGAGCGGCCCATGCGGATCGTGGTGCATGTCGGCTCCAACTGCCAGGAAGACGCCCGGGTGCTGGCCGCCCAGGCCGAATACCTCGGCGCGGTCGGCATCGCCGCGCTCGCGCCGTCCTATTTCAAGCCCCGCAGCGTGGGCGAACTGGTCCGCTGGTGCCGGGAGATCGCCGCCGCCGCGCCTGAGACGCCGTTTTACTACTACGACATTCCCGCGATGACCGGGGTGGTGCTGCCAATGGCCGAGTTCGCCGCCCAGGCGGCGGACCAGATTCCGACCTTTGCCGGCATCAAATACACCAGTGCCGACCTGGTCAACTTCCAGCTCTGCCGCCAGGTCAGCGGCGGTCGGCTGGACCTGCTGTGGGGCATGGATGAATGTCTGCTGGCGGCGCTGGCGCTGGGCGCGCGCGGGTGCGTGGGCAGCACCTACAATTTCGCCGCGCCGCTCTACCACCGGCTGCTGGCGGCCTTCGAGGCGGGCGACCTCGAGGCCGCGCGCACCGAACAATTGCGTTCGGCGCAATTGGTGAAAGCGCTTGCCGACCTGGGTTATTTCGGGGCGGCCAAAGCCTTGATGCGCATGTTGGGCGTGGACGTGGGGCCGGCCCGGCAGCCCCATGCGAACCCCACGGCCGTCCAGCAACAAGCGCTGCGGGAGAGGCTCCAGCGTCTGGGCTTCTTCGATTGGATCGGACAGCCCAGCGCCAATGCGTCTGCCACGTGAGCGACTCGCGCGAGACCGGAGAAATTTGGGTTGGTTGGGTTGAAGCAGCGGGGCGGTGCCTTGCTGGGTTTGGTTGGGTGCCGTCCCGCTGCGCTTTGGGCTGGAACGCTCCGCTCCAGCGGATGCGGGGCAAACCCTGTGCGGCAAACCATGTTGCAGCTTGAACGAATCCTTCCGCGCCATCGGACCGCCGCCGACTTCCCGCCCCGGGCGCGGTCCGGCGCGGTCGGCGCCGCCGTGTGCCTGCTTGGTTTCTGTGCCGCGGCGGCCCCTGTGTTCATCGAGAATACCCCCTTTGTCTCCGGTCAGGAGGGCTACCACACCTATCGCATCCCGGCCATCGTTCGCACCACCAACGGCACCCTGCTGGCCTTCGCCGAAGGCAGAAAAACCTCGTCCAGCGACGCCGGGGACATTGACATCGTGCTCCGGCGCTCGACCAACAACGGCGCGTCCTGGCTGCCCATGACCGTCGTGCAGGAGGAGGGCGGCACCGCCAGCATCACCATCGGCAACCCCGCGCCCGTCGTGGACGAAACCACCGGCCACATCCACCTGCTCTTCTGCCGCAACAACGACCGCGTCTTCCACACCGTCAGCACCAACGACGGCCTCACCTGGTCACCGCGCGTCGAAATCACTGCCGCCGTCAAGCTCACCAACTGGGGCTGGTATGCGACCGGGCCGGGTCACGGAATCCAGTTGACCCGTGGCGCGCAGGCCGGGCGGCTCGTCGTGCCCAGCGACCATCGCATCGGTTCCCCCGGCGTGGATGCCGGGCCGATGGGCTCGCAGGTCGTCTTTTCCGACGACCACGGCGCCACCTGGCAGCTCGGGGGCGTGGTGGATGCCACCAACAACATTTCGCCCAACGAAAACCTGGCGGTCGAGGTCATCCCGCCCGCCCCGGGCGGCGGCTCGCGCCTTTACTTCAACCTTCGGGAGCATGGTTCCGCCGCAGGCACCCGGGCCGAATTGTGGTCCACCAATGGCGGCACCACCTACGCCGGCCTGCCCACGAACAACACCCATTTCCTGTGTCCGGTGGTTCAGGGCAGCGTGTTGCGGCTGCGCGCCACGGACGAGGGCGACCCCGGCAATCGCATCCTCTTCTCCTGCCCCAACGCCGGCAGCCGCGTCAACCTTTCCCTCTGGTCCTCCACCAACGAGGCCCTCTCCTGGAGTGCGCCCAAGTCCGTTTACAGCGGCCCTTCCGCCTACTCCGATCTGGTGCGCCTGCCCGACCGTGAGGTCGGGCTGCTGTTCGAAAAAGGCGCCGCCTCCCCCTACGAGACCATCACCTTTGTCCGCTTCAACGAAGCGTGGCTCGACGCCCCCGCCCCGCCCGCCGAAAACCCCGGCGCCGCCTTCTGGAACTTTGAGGAAACGCCCGTCGGCCAGACCTGCTCCACCACCAACGGCGCGCTGCGCGATGTGCATCCCGCCGAGCACGGCCTGCACCTGACGGCGACGCTGCCGTTTCCCGTGGCGGCCGGCGCGCCGGCCTTCGGCAATGGCCGCGCGCTCAGCTTCTCCGCCAACGGCGGCGTCCGCATCCTCGACGGCGAAAGCAACAACCGCTTCGACTTCGGCCCGAACGACTCCTTCACCCTCGAAGTGGTCTGCCGCATCCCGAACGGCTCCACGCAGGTCGGCGCGCTCGTCGCCAAAGACCTCGCGCCGACCTCGCCCTCCTGGTGGCTGCGCGTCGAGAGCGGCAAGGCCCGGTTCCTGATCTCCGACAACACCGTCGAGCGGGTCTTCTACTCCAACGCCACCATCGCCGACGGCCAGTGGCATCACGTTGCCGCCGTGCGTGATGCCACCAATCCCAATAACAAACAGCTCCGCCTCTATGTGGACGGCCAGTTGTCCGGCTCGCTCGCGGACACCACCACCAACTCACTCGCCAACGGACAGGCCGTCTGGATCGGACGTTACAACGCCGGCACCCGCCTGCTCACCGGCGACGTGGACCTCGTCCGCATCACGCCCGCCGCGCTCCAACCGACGCAATTCGTCGGCACCAACACGCAGTTCGACGCCGACGGCGATCTCCTCCCGGACAGCCACGAACGCGAAATGACCGGCTCGGTGAAAGTGTTGGGGCCGGGCGATACGGACGACGACGGCTGGATTGACGTGCTGGAATTCGCGCTCGGCTCTGACCCGCTCGCCGCAGCGTCGCGGCCCTGGATGTCCGTGAATCCAGGGGCTGCTGATGTCGCGGTGAAATCGGCCCAACGCGCCCTGCCGCACTGGCTGGCCCTGCAACTCGAGACCTCCGCCACGCTGGGCGGCTGGCACAACGCCGCCGGGTCCGTCACCTTGACCGCTCTCGGCGGCGACCTTTGGGAACGCGCGCAGCTTGTGCCCTATCCCGCAGGCGTGCCGCCCCTGGCCTTTTTCCGTTACCGGCTTGACGTGACCCCATGAAGCTTCCCGAATTTGCCGGAAAATTTCCCGATTCCCTGGGTTGCATCACACCTTTGAAAAAAGCCTCCCTGCCATGAAACCCGTCATCGCCCTCCTCCTCCTGGTTGCCTGCCCCACGCTGAACGCCGCCGGGGGCATCGGCTGGAAGCAGGACAACGCCGTTTTCAAGCCCGCCTCCGCCCACGAGGGACCGGTGGCCGCGTTCCTCAAACCTGCCGCCTTCGAGACCTCCCAGTTGTTTCCCAAAGGCCGCTTTCCGAACCTGGCGGTGGCGCTGGACGGCACGGTGCTCGCCACCTGGGGAACGGTGGAAATCCGCCGCAGCCGGGACGGCGGTCAGACCTGGACACCCGCCAGCCTGATCGCCACGGGGTTCAGTTCCAGCGGCCTGACCGTGGATGAGATTTCCGGCGATGTCCTCGTGTTCATGGAAGATGCGCACCCGCCCGCACCACTGCGCCTCTACCGCTCGAAGGATGCCGGACAAACCTGGGAAAAACAGGCGTTCACCCTGCACCCCAACTCGCTTGGCCATGCGCCCTCCCTCCACATGAACGAAAACGGCATCACCCTGCGCCACGGACGGTTCAAGGGCCGTCTGGTCGTCCCCTGCCGCTGGTATGGGCGCAGCAACTATCCCCCGGAGTTCTTCCACACCCACTACACCAGCGCGCTTTTCAGCGACGACGGCGGACGTTCGTGGCAGGCGTCCGAACCCGTCCCCATCATGGGCTGCGGCGAGGCTTCGATTGCCGAACTGAGCGACGGCACGCTGCACTACAACACCCGCCGCCACTGGGCCCCCACCAAAGAGGACGCTCTCTGGCGTTGGAACGCCACCAGCTTCGACGCCGGCCAGACCTGGCAAAACCCCACCCGCTCGCCGGTCCTCCCCGACGGCAACACCGACTCCACCTACGGCCTGATGGGCGGCCTGGTCCGCCTCCCGGTGCTGGGCAAAGACATCCTGCTGTTCAGCAACATCGTCAGCGACCAGGGCCGCCGCAACGGCCACGTCTGGGCCAGCTTTGACGGCGGCAAGACCTGGCCGCTGCGCCGCCAAGTCTTCGCCGGCAATTTCGCCTACTCCACGCTCAACGCCGGGCGGCCCGGCACGCCTTCCGAAGGGTGGATCTATCTACTTTACGAAGGCGGCCCGGAAGGCGGCGGCACCCTCGCCCGGTTCAACTTGCGCTGGGTCCTCGAAGGCGGGAAAACCGGCGACGGCGAAGTGCCGCAGTGGGTCAGGCAATAAAGCACGAAACCCGTTCTTCCGGCGCTGCCGCTGCGGCGCTCGAAACCTTTTCCTCCATCGCCAGGCCATGAACATCCGCGCCCGCCCCACCCGCCTTGGCCCGCCCCGCGCCGCCTGCCTGATGGCCGCGCTCGTCGCACTCGCCACCTCCGCCTTCGCCCAATGGGGCGCGGATTCGCAGCCGACCCGCACCACCACCAGTCATGGCCGGCGCGTGATCGGTTACGTCACGCAATGGGACGCCTGGAAAGGCACGAGCGCCGGCCTGCCCAAGCAGGGCTTCCTCAACCACCTCAACCTCGACTACTCGCAATACACGCACCTGAACTTCTCGTTCTTTGGTGTGGCGCAGGACGGCTCGCTACACAGCGGCGACTATCGTAACCCCAACCTCTGGCAGACCAACACCATCCAGAACCCCGCGCCCTTGTTCCACGGCGACATCTATTCCTCCTGGGATTACTACCTGCTCTGGGGCGAACTGAGTCCGCAGTGGAACTTCACCGCCGCCGTCACCAATGCCGGCTTCGAGCCTTATGCCGGCGGCTGGCGGCACACGCCCACCGGCCTTACGGGGCCGATGCCCGTCCCCTACAAGCCACCGGGCAACGCCCCCGGCATCCTCGAACTCGCCCACGCAAAGGGCGTGAAAGTCCTCGCCTCCATCGGCGGCTGGTCCATGTGCAAACATTTCCCCGAGACCGCCGCTGACCCGGTCAAGCGCGCCCGCTTCATTGCCGATTGCCAGAAACTCATCGCCCTCGGTTTCGACGGCATTGATCTCGACTGGGAATACCCCGGCCCCTTCGCGGGCATGAACTTCACCGGCACCAGCGCCGATTTCACCAACTTCCTCACCCTCATCACCGAACTGCGCGCCGCCATCGGCCCCAACAAGGCAATCACCTCCGCCATGAGCGCCGCGCCCGCCAAACTCGCCGGCTTCGACTGGCCCGCCGTCAGCGCCATCCTCGACTCGATCAACCTCATGACCTACGACTTCGAGGGCGGCTGGTCGGACTTCGCCGGGCACAACGCCGCGCTCTACCCGCCCGCCGGCAGCCCGCCGGGAACCTTCTCCTGCGCCGGCACGGTGCAATACCTGTTGGGCCTCGGTGTGCCGCCCGCGAAGCTCGCCCTCGGCCTGCCGTTCTACGGTCGCGGCGTGGTCTGCAACGGCCCCGCCGCCCTCGGCGCGCCCACCGTCAAAGTCGCGAGAACGATCCAGCCCGACGGCCCGATCCTCACCGCCGCCGACTTCGCCTCGTGGGAGCCGTTTGACGCCACGCCCACCTACCAGCGCATCACCCAGCTCATGGGCAGCGGCTGGACCCGTCACTGGGACAACGTGGCCAGGGTGCCCTACCTCACAAAAGGCACCTCATTCCTCAGCTACGATGATTCCCGCAGCCTCGGCGAGAAGGCGAAATACGTCCGCCAGCAAAACCTCGGCGGCGTCATCGTCTGGACCGCTTACGGCGACCTGCGCGCCGGCACGCTCTCGTCGGCCACCAGCAAGCTCGCCTTCAGCCCCGCCACCGACGCCCCGCTCATCAACGTGGTGAACTCGGTGCTCGCCGGCGACCCGGTGCCGCCCGACGGCACCGAAGGCCCCTCGCCCGCTGCCGGGCCGTTGCGCGGCCTCGACACCCTCCCCGCCAACCGCCCCATCGTCGCGGGCTACCTCAACGCCCTGCGCGGCCCGACTGGCCAGGACCAAATCATCACCAACTTCCCCGCCGCCGTGCAGGCCGCCAACCTCGAGGCCTTCGACCTCCTCCTCAGCGCGTTCGCCGAACCGAGGGCCGATGGCACGCTCGGCACCGGCCTCGGCGCGTTCGCTTCCTATCTGCCCGCCGTGGTCGCGGAGGGCCACGCGCTCAACAAGTCCGTGCTCGTCTCCATCGGCGGCGCGTATCCCGCCTCGCTCGCGGCGAACTTCGCCACCATCGCCGCCAGCCCCGCGCTGCGCCAGACCTTCGCCAGCAATATCGTCAGCTTCCTGCAAACGCATCAGCTCGACGGCGTGGACATTGACTACGAGTTCCCGGAAAACGCCGGCGCGGCGCGGACGAACTTCACCCTGCTCATGCAGACGATTTACGCGACCGTGAAAGCCGCCGACCCGCGTTACATCGTGATGTTCGGCACCGGCCCCGGCTGGTATCTCGGCTCCTACGACTTCGCCGCGCTCAAGGACCACTGCGACTTCTTCTTCTACTTCGGCTACGACTGGAAGAACCCGCACAACGGGCCGATGAGGAAGCCCGGCTCGGTGCAATGGACCACGGCGGGCGACACCTTGCCGCAAGCCTCGGTCAAAGGCGGCCTCGACTACGTGTTGGGCAAGGGTTTCCCCGCCAACAAGATCATTTGCGGCCTGCCCTTCTACGGCTCGAACAACCGCTCGTGGTCGGCGGTGAGAAACCTCTACGCCGCCAACCAGGCCGCCTACGACGCCGCCATCGAAACCAACGCGCTCGAAGTCCTCATTGACGGCGAATGGTTCACCAGCCCGACCGCGCTCAAGCGCAAGCTGGACGCGCTGCTCACGACCAACAGCGTGCTGGCGGGCGGCGTGATCCTCCGCGGGGTCGGCTGCTGGGAAATCGGCCACGAACACGCCAGCGCCCCCGACCTCTCCACCGCCTTCGCCGAGTGGATTGCCGGCACCAATGCGCCGCCACCGCCGCCGCCGCCCGTTGATCCACCGCCCGGCCCCAACGAAGGCTGGCTGCGCCATGCCTTGCCGGGCGGCCTCACGCTGGGCCTCGAGGTCGTCAGCAGTTGGGGCAGCGGCTTCGAGGGACGCCTGCACCTGACCAACCGCACCGGCGCGGCCCTGCCCACCTGGACCATCCAGTTCGACGCCCCGTTCACGATGTCCTCGATTTGGGACGGCGTTTACGGCGGCAAGGTCGGCGCGACCCACACCGTCAGCAACCCCACCTGGGGTGGTTACACGCTGGCGAACAACGCCGTGGGCACCGTCGGGTTCATCGGCGGCGGCACGCCGGCCCAGCCGGCCAACCTGCGCCTCAACGGCCAGCCCGTGAGTTCCGGGGGCACGAACTTCGCCACCTGGTCCGCCGCGTTCGGCGGCGTGGGTCCGAGCGACGATGCCGACCGCGACGGACGCCCGGCGCTGATTGAATTCCTCAACGGCACCCATCCGAACCAGCCCGACGCCGGGCATCGCGCGGTGATTCGTTCCCTCGCCGTCAGCGGCGTCACCAACCACTACTTCTGCGTCATCGTTCCCGCCGACCGCACGGCGGCCCATGTCGAATACCGCGTGCTGGCCGCGACGAATCTCAATTTCACTCCGCTGCGGCTGATGGTGCCGCATCAAACCAACGACCTCGGCAACCAGCGCCTCGAAGTGCTGTGGCGCGACACCCACCCGCTGGCCCGGCGGACGCAAACCTTCGCGCGGGTTCAGGCCCGGCTGGTTCCGTAACCGCCGGAGAACCGCAGACCGCCCATCCCAGCGATGACACGCCGCCAAACCCGTCTCGACTGGAAACCGTTCTTCACCCGGGCGGCCGCGCTTGCCGGGCCATTGCTGCTGGTTTGCGCCGGCTGCTCGACCGCTCGTGCGGCACTGAACTGGACGGCACTGCCGCCGCTCCCCGACGCCGTGGGCGTGGCGGCGCCGTTTGCGGGCGTCAGCGGCGGGGCGTTGCTCGTGGCGGGGGGCGCGAACTTTCCCGCCGGTTTTCCGTGGGAAGGCGGAAAGAAAGTCTGGCAGGACACGGTTTATGTTCTCTCGCACCCGGACGGGGCATGGCAGACGGCCGGCTCACTGCCGCGTCCCCTCGGCTACGGCGTGTCCGCCACGTTTGGTGACGCCGTGGTGTGCGCGGGGGGCAGCGATGCGCAGCGGCATTACGCGGACGTTTTCCTGCTGAAGTGGACCGGCACCGCGCTGCAAACCACGCCGCTGCCCGCCCTGCCGCGGCCCTGCGCCAATGCAGCGGGGGCGTGGTTGGGCGGCACGCTGTTCATCGCGGGCGGCGAAGAAACGCCCGGCGCGACGAATGCTCTGCACACCTTTTGGGCGCTTGACCTGACGGATGCGCGGGCGCAATGGCAGGAACTGCCGCCCTGGCCCGGCCCGGCCCGGTCTCTGCCGGTGGCGGCGGCGCAGTCTGGCGCGTTTTTCCTCATGGGCGGCGTGAGTCTTGCCGCCGGTCCGGACGGCAAGCCGGTGCGGACTTACCTGACGGACGGCTATCGCTACGCGCCCAAGCAGCGCGCCTGGCGGCGCATTGCCGATCTGCCGCATCCGGTGGCCGCCGCGCCCTCGCCGGCGCCCGCCGTCGGGCAATCGCATTTCCTGGTGCTCGGCGGCGACGACGGCTCGAAGGTGGGTTTCCAGCCGCCCGCTGCGCATCCGGGTTTCCCGCGCGGCGTCCTTGCCTATCACACCATCACGGATACCTGGAGTCCGCGGGGCGAAGTGCCGCTGGGGCAGGTCACGGTGCCGGTGGTCACGTGGCGGGAGCGATTCGTGGTGCCGAGCGGCGAAATCCGCCCGGGCGTGCGAACGCCGAACGTGAACGCCGGGCAACTCACGGCGCGCAAGGCCGGCTTCGGCTTCCTCAATTACACCACCCTCGCGCTCTACCTCGGCGGCATGGTCTGGTTGGGCGCGTCCTTCACCCGGAAGAACAAGACGACGAACGACTTTTTCCGCGGCGGCCAGAAGATTCCGTGGTGGGCGGCCGGGGTGAGCATTTTCGCCACGATGCTCAGCTCGATCACGTTCATGGCCATCCCGGCGCAGGCTTACAACGTGGGGTGGAATCTCTTTCTGGCGAACGCCTATCTCATCATCACGCCGCTGGTGACGCTGGTGTTCCTGCCGTTCTATCGGCGGCTGAACGTGACGTCGGCCTACGAGTATCTGGAGCAGCGCTTCAACCTGGCGGCGCGCATGATCGCCAGCGCCCTGTTCATCCTGTTCCAGTGCGGCCGCGTGGCCATCGTGCTCTTCCTGCCGGCGCTGGCGTTGTCCACCGTGAGCCAGCTCGACGTGGTCACCGCGATCCTGCTCATGGGCCTGCTGTGCGTGATCTACACCGTGCTCGGCGGCATCGAGGCGGTGGTCTGGACGGATTTTGTGCAGACCATCCTGCTGCTGGGCGGCGCGCTCTGGGCGCTGGTGACGGTTCTGGCGAAGCTGGAGCCGGGCTTGGGCGGGCTGGTGACCGAGGCCGCCAGCCAGGGTAAATTCTTCGCCACCGTCCCCTGGAATTTCGATCTGTTGGTCGCCACCGGCTGGATCATCATGCTGGGCGGCATCTTCAACAACTTGTTTCCCTACACGGCCAGCCAGGACATCGTGCAACGCTACGTCACCACGCCCGACCGCCGCACCGCCGCGCGCGCCATCTGGACCAACGCCCTGTTGTCCGTCCCGGCCCAGGCCGTCTTCTTTGCCATCGGCACGGCGCTGTTTGTCTTTTACCGGCATCACCCGGAGCGGCTCGATCCGGCGGTGCCCACGGACGGCATCTTTCCGTTGTTCATCGTCAACGAGATGCCCGCCGGTGTCGCGGGCTTGATCGTGGCGGGTATTTTCGCCGCCGCACAGTCCACCCTGGCGGGGAGTCTCAACAGCGTGGCCACGGCCTACGTCACCGATTTCCACCGCCGGCTGCGCCCGCAAACCAGCGATGCCGCCTGTCTGCGGATTGCGCGGTGGGTTACCGCCCTTGTTGGCGTGGTGGGCACGGGCATGGCCATCGTGCTGGCGAAGGCTGATGTGCGGTCGTTGTGGGAAACATTCATCGCCGTCATTGGCCTGTTTGGCGGCACCATCACCGGTTTGTTTCTGCTGGGGGTGCTGAGCCGGCGGGCGCACGGGGCCGACGCGCTGGTGGGCGGGCTGGGCAGCGCGGTGCTGGTGGGCGTGGTGTATATCTACCAGCTCACGGTGTTCTGGCTTTACTCCTGCATCGGCGTGGTGAGCTGCGTGGCGCTGGGCTGGCTGGCCAGCCGCCTGTTGCCCGGCCCGCGCTCCGCGCCCGAGGGATTGACCGTGCATTCCCTGAAAGCGAGGGAGAACTAAAAGCCGAATGCCGCAAGAAATTGTGTCCGCCAATCCAAGTGGATTTTCCCATGCGCCGCGCCCAGTTACTATCCCGCCGCCAGTTTCTCTACCTCTGCGGGGCCAGCACGGCGTTTGCCGGCGCGGTCGCGCCAAACTTATTGGCAGCCGAAGCCGACAATTTATATCTCCAGGTTGTGCCGGCGCGAAAGGGTCTGAGGCCGGATTGGATTGCCGCGCTGGTGCGGCGCGATCATGCACTGGACGCGCCGATTCGCGGGAACAAAAGCGCCGGCAACCTCGACAAAATCGGCATGACCGTTGGCGGCATCGCCTGCGGCACGGTGTATCTCGGGGGCGATGGCCGCCTCTTCGTTTGGGACATTTTCAATCAACCTCACGAGGGCGTGGTGGCGCAAAAGGTTCCCGTGCCGGCAGGGCTGGAAAACCTTGCCGGCGCCGGCCAACACGTTCGTGAGCGCGATGGCGCCAGTTTTCTCGTGCCGCCGACCCCGGACACGTTCCCGCCGCCGTTCCGCCAGCAGTTCGCCGTGACGGTGGGCGGCCAGACGCGCCAACTTCGGGCAGCCGATTGGGCCGAGGTCACCTTCACGGGGCGCTGGCCGCTGGGCGAAGTGCGTTATCACGATCCGCAGTCCCCCTGCGCGGTGAAGCTCTCCGCGTGGACGCCCTTCATCCCGCTCCGACTGGCCGATGCCTCGCTGCCCGTCACCGTGGTGGAGATTGAGCTCAGCAACCCCGGAACCGAACCCGTTCCGGCGCGGGTGGCGGGCGTGCTGGAAAATCCCTGCTGCCTCTTCACGCGCAAAATGCAGGTCGTGGAGTTGCACAGCGAAACCCGGACCGCCCCCGGGTGCGTCACGCTCTTGCATCGCGCCCGCGGGCCCGTGGACGCCCCGGATGCCGGAACGATGGCGCTGACCCTGTTGGGGGAAGGCCAGTCCGACGGAAGCGAGACGATCACCGCCGCGCTGACCGTTCCCCCCGGCGGCACCGCGCGCGCGGTGTTCCTGCTCGCCTGGCATTTCCCGAACCTCTCTCGGCTGCCCAAGCTGCCCCGCCAGCGCCGGCATTACGCGGCGCGCTTCGCGGACGCCGCCGCCGTGGTCGAGCACGTGGCCCAGGCTTTTGACTCGTTGCGGGCGGACACTCTGGCGTGGGTGCGCACCTGCGAGGACAGCACCTTGCCGCGCTGGCTGGTGGAGCGGTCCTTGATTCCCACCAACACGCTGCAAACCAACACGTGCCTCATGTTCGAGGATGGGCGGTTCTGGGCGTGGGAAGGCGTCGGCTGCTGTCCCGGCACGTGCGCCCATGTGTGGCACTACGCGCAAGGCCCCGCCCGACTCTTTCCCGAACTCGAACGCAATCTGCGCGAAGTGACCGACTACGGGCTGGCGCAGAACGCGGATGGTTCGGTGCGCTTTCGGGCGGAAAGCGGCGGCGTGGCCATAGACGCGCAAGCCGGCCTCATCCTGCGCACCCGGCGCGAGCACCTGTGCTCCGCAGACGGCGCTTTTCTTCGTCGCGTCTGGCCCGGCACCAAACGGGCCTTACAGTGGCTGGTCGAGTTCGACCGGCGCGACCCCGATGGCCTCGACGGCCTGCTCCACGGCGAACAACACAACACGCTCGATGCCGAATGGTATGGCAAGATCCACGCCCTGTGTTCGCTCTATCTGGCTGCGTTGCGGGCCGGGGAAGCCATGGCGCGGGAAGTGGGCGATGCGGAGTTTGCCGCCGAGTGCGCCCGCGTTTTCGCTCTCGGAACGGAGCAGGTCGCGCGACTCTTCAATGGCGAGTTCTACGAACAGGAGGAGGATCCGCAACACCTGGACAAAATCGGCGTCGGCAAGGGTTGCTACATTGACCAGGTCATCGGCCAGTGGTGGGCCAACCAGACCGGCCTCGGGCCCGTCGCCAACCGCGATCACATCCGTTCCGCGCTCCACAGTCTGTGGAAATACAACTTTGTGCCCGACGTCGGCCCGTTCCGCCGCGTGTTCACGCGCGGCCGGTTTTACGCCGTGCCGGGTGATGCCGGGCTGATCGTGTGCTCCTGGCCGAAGGGTGGGTTGCGCCCGGATTTCAAACGCCACTGGCAATACGGCTATTTCAACGAGTGCATGACGGGTTTTGAATGGCAGGTCGCCGCCCACATGATCCAGGAGGGCACTCCCGTCTCCGTCTCCGGCTTCGCGGACGCGCTCGAAAATCCCGCTGACCTCCGCAGTCTCACGTTGCGCGGTCTCGCCGTCGCCCGCGCCATTCACGACCGCTACTCGCCCGCCCGGCGCAATCCCTACAACGAAATCGAATGCTCCGACCACTATGCCCGCGCGGCGGCCGCGTATTCGGTTTTGCTCGCCGTTTGCGGTTTTTACTACGACGGCCCCGCAGGCATCATCGGTTTTGCGCCTAAACTTCAGCCGGAGAATTTCCGCGCGCCGTTCACCGCTGCCGAAGGCTGGGGAACTTTTGCACAATCGCGCCGCAAGGGGAAATGGACCGCCACGGTGCGTGTCGTTCACGGCCGTTTACGGCTGAAAAGCGTGCGTTTGCCGTGGCTTACCTTCGCCGCGCAGGCCCGCCGTCAGGGGGCTTCCGTCTCCGCCACCCGCGCGGCGGGAGCGATCACTTTTGACGCGGAGGTGATCATTTCTGCCGGTGAAGAATTGCGGATCGCATAGCCGGCGGCTCGGCGGCGCGCAAGTGTTCGCAGGGGCCGCATAACGCCGCGCCCCGGAAGTCTTAACAAGTGACAACCGGTTCGGGATGGGTTAACCGTTCGCCCGCCTTTACGCTCAGGGCCATGAACGGCGCACGCCCAACGATGCCGGACGAACGAATCGGGGAGCTTGCCCGCTTTTACCGCCGCGCGCTGTTCGAGGATTGCGCGCCCTTCTGGTTCCCGCGCAGCCTGGACCGCGAACACGGCGGCTATCTTCACTGTCTGGACCGCGATGGCGCGGTGCTCGACACCGACAAATCCGTCTGGGCGCAGGGCCGCATGGCCTGGATGCTCGCCACGCTCCACAACACCATCGAACGCCGCCCCGAATGGCTGGAGTGGGCGAAGCTCGGCCTGGACTTCCTCGAACAACATTGCTTCGACACGGACGGGCGGATGTTCTTCCACGTCACCCGCGAGGGGAGGCCGATCCGCAAGCGGCGTTACGCCTTCAGCGAATCCTTCGCCGCCATTGCCCATGCCGCTTACGCCAGGGCCACCGGCGATGCGCGTTCGGCGCGGCGGGCGCACGAGCTGTTCGACTTGTTCGTGGATTGGAATTTCACCCCCGGCAAAATGCCGCCGAAGTTCACGGACGTCCGCCCGCTGATCGGCATGGGGCCGCGCATGATCACCATCGTCACCGCGCAGGAACTTCGCGCCAACCTCGGGGAGGACGCGAAGCTGGCGCGCTGGATTGACCGGTGCATCGAGGAAATCGAGCGGTGGTTCGTAAAGCCGGACCTCGAGTGCGTGATGGAAGCCGTCGCGCCGGACGGTTCGATCGTGGATCACTTCGACGGGCGCACGTTGAATCCCGGCCACGCCATCGAGGGCGCGTGGTTCATTCTGCACGAGGGCAGGCACCGCCACGACGCGCGCCTCATCAAGCTCGGTTGCCAGATGCTCGACTGGATGTGGGCGCGCGGCTGGGACCCGGAGTTCGGCGGCCTCTTCTATTTTCGCGACGTCTTCCACAAGCCGGTGCAGGAATACTGGCACGACATGAAATTCTGGTGGCCGCACGACGAGGCCCTCATCGCGACGCTGCTGGCGTATCAACTCACCTGTGAGCCGAAATACGCCGAATGGCACCGGCTGGTCCATGATTGGAGCTTCCGGCATTTTGCCGATCCGCCGCATGGCGAGTGGTTTGGCTACCTGCACCGCGACGGGAGCGTCTCGGTGCCGCTCAAAGGCAACCTGTGGAAAAGCTTCTTCCATCATCCGCGGGCGCTCTGGTATTGCGCGCGGTTGTGCGAAGAGATGGAACCCAAATGACGAAATCCGAACTCCGCAATCCGAAAGAAGCCCGGGACCTGAAGGCCTGCGCGGTCGTCGGCTGGCTTTCCAAGCCGAGTCCGGTTTTCGGCCTTCCGCCTTCTTTCGGCTTTCGCTCGTTCGGCTTTCGGTTTCTCCCCTTTGCGCTTATGACCGCCAAACTTCTCGCCGCCGATGTGGCCCTCGAATGGCAGCAGCTTCCGCCGATTCCCGACCCCATTGGTTTCGCCGGGCCGTATGCCGGCGTCAGCGGCGATGCGCTCATCGTCGCGGGCGGCGCGAACTTCCCCGACCAGCCTCCGTGGGAGGGCGGGCGCAAGGTCTGGCACGACACGGCGTTCGTTCTGGACCGCACGAACGGCGCGTGGCGCGGCGTATTCAAGCTGCCGCGTCCGCTGGGTTACGGGGTTTCCGTCACCACGCCCGCCGGCGTGTTGTGCATCGGCGGGAGTGACGAGCGGCAGCACGTGCGCGACGTGTTTCTGCTTGCCTGGCAGGCGGGCAAACTCCGCCACCGTCCGCTTGCGCCACTGCCCGCGCCGCTGGCCAATTCTTGCGGAGCCGTCGCGGGCCACACGGTTTATGTGGCGGGCGGCACGGAGTCGCCGGACGCGACGAATGCGTTGAAGAATTTCTGGTCACTGGACCTCCGGCAACGGGGCGCGCAGTGGAAGCAACTCAATCCCTGGCCGGGACCGGCGCGAATGCTCGCGGTGGCGGCGGTGCGGGGCGATTCATTTTACGTCATCGGGGGCACGGACCTTGCCCCGGACGCCGACGGCAAACCCGTTCGCTCCTACCTCAAGGATGCCTACCGCTACACGCCGGCCCAGGGGTGGACGCGGGTGGCCGACCTGCCGAACCCGGTGGTGGCCGCGCCCACGCCCGCGCCAGTGATTTCGCCCACGCAGTTCCTCATCATCGGTGGCGATGACGGCAGCCTCGCGAACTTCGAGCCGAGGTCGCGGCATCCCGGCTTTCCGAAGCGGGTGCTGGGTTATGACGCCGAACGGGATGCCTGGGCGGTGCTCGGCGAAGTGCCGGCTTCGCGCGCCACGCTGCCGACCGTGAACTGGCGGGGTTGGTTCGTGATGCCAAGCGGGGAGTCCCGGCCTGGCGTGCGTTCCCCGGAAGTGTGGGCTGTTCGCGCGGGGACGCCTTGAATACTTTCGCGCCATGAACCACCAGACCCGCCGCTACGCCTGGCTCGTCGTCGTCCTGCTGGTGCCCGTCGCGCTGCTCAACTACCTCGACCGGCAGATGCTCGCGGCGATGAAGTTCTCGGTGATGCAGGACATCCCGGACATCGGCCTGGAGGCGAACTGGGGAAAAATTCTCGCGCTGTTCAAGTGGACCTACGCGGTGTTGAGTCCAATCGGGGGGTATATCGCGGACCGGTTCAGCCGGCGCTGGGTGATTTGCGGCAGCCTGTTCGTCTGGTCCGCGGTCACCTGGCTCACCGGGCATGTGAACTCGTATGAGCAGTTGCTGTGGACGCGCGCCCTGATGGGCATCAGCGAGGCGTTCTACATCCCGGCGGCGCTGGCATTGATCGCGGACTACCATCCGGGCGCGACGCGGTCACGGGCGGTTGGCGCGCATCAAATGGGCATTTACTGCGGCGTCATCCTGGGCGGGTTCAGCGGTTACATTGCCGACAGCCCGGACCACGGCTGGCGCTGGGCGTTCAGTTGGTGCGGATTGATCGGGATTCTTTACGCGGTGCCGCTGTTGTTCATCCTGCGCAATCCGCCGCGCGAACGCTCCGGCGGCAGCCACCCCGAACTGACGCCGTTCCGGGTCGGGCGCGAATTGCTGACCAACGGCTCCTTCATCCTGCTGGTCTTGTATTTCACGCTGCCGGCGCTGGCGGGCTGGGTGGTCCGCGACTGGATGCCGGCGATTTTGAAAAGCGAGTTCAACATCGGACAGGGGAAGGCCGGCGTGTCGGCCACATTGTATTGGCAGGTGGCCGCCATCGTGGGGGCCATCGTGGGCGGCTTTCTCGCGGACCGCTGGATGCGGCGGACCGAGCGCGGACGCATCTACGTCAGCGCCATCGGCATGGCACTGATCATTCCCGCGATGTTCGGCGTGGGCTTCTCGCCGCAGACGGGGACGTTGTGGGTGGCGATCGCGTTCCTGTTGTTGTTCGGTCTGGGCTGGGGATTTTTCGACTGCAACAACATGCCCATTCTCTGCCAGATCACGCGCCCGGAACTGCGTTCGACGGGTTACGGCATCATGAACTTTGTCAGCATCAGCGCGGGCGGGCTGGCGGACTGGGGCTTTGGGGTGATGCGGGACCGCGCCGTGCCGCTGCATCTCATCTTTGGCGTGTTCGCCGCGGCGGCGGTGGTGTCCGTGCTGCTGGTCCTGCTCATCCGGCCCCGGAAGAATCTGGAAACGACGGCTTGAACCGGCGGCGGGGGAGAATTTCGGCGGCACCCGGACGGGGGCGGCTTAAACCTGATGGCTTTCGGGAATTCTGAGCTGCCCCCGGATTCGTCCCGCCCCGGGTGCATCATCCCGGAAACGGCAGTTGGGAAACCACGAAAGACACGAAAGGCACGCAAGGACCGGACGAAAGGCTGCCGGGGCGGCAAGAGCAGATGTTCACCTGCCGGGTGAGCGGCGGCCGGAGATGAGCGGCCAGTTTTTCGTGTCCCTTCGTGTGTTTCATGGTTGGAACTGCTTTTCCCAGGATCATGCGCAACACCATGCGTGAATGAAGTCCGGTTGGGGCGTTGTTTGCAACGGTCGCGCCAGCGCGAAACGAATCTGACGGCCAGCAGATCGAAGCGGGTTCGGAACGTGGATTCCGCTTTTCATGCTCCCCCTCAACTGCCCCCCGCGTGGAGTCTTTGACCGCGGGAAGGCGGAAGTTTTTCGGCCGGGCTGGGAAGCCCGGCTTCACGGCCGGCAAGGAGGCCCGCCGCCCGCCACGCCGCGCGCGCCATCCCCACGACCGCGTCCCGGTTCAGAGCATGGCGCGAAATTCGGCTTCGCTCAGGACCCTCACTCCGAGCTGTCTTGCCTTGTCCAGCTTGGAGCCGGCGTTTTCACCGGCGATGACAAAATCGGTTTTCCTGCTCACGGAACCGCTCACGGTGCCACCCGCCTGGCGGATTCTCTCCCCGGCTTCGTCGCGGGTCATGGAACTCAACGTGCCGGTGAGCACACAGGTCTTGCCGGCGAACGGAGCGCCGGGCGTGGCCGGGCCAGACGGCGTGCCCGCGTCCGTGCCGGGCAAGACCCGGCGCTCCGGGATGATCTTCAACTCATGGATGCGCCGGAGCGTGGCGCGGCCGGCGGGCGAGGCGAAGTAATCCAGCACGCTGGCGGCCGCCACAGGGCCGACTTCGGGCATTTTTGCCTTCAGGCCGCCGGCCGCGAGCCGGGCCTCGAGCGCGGCGATTTCGGCCTTGAGTTCGGCATCGCGCTGTTCGCGCCGGGCCTTGTCGGCGGCGTCCCGCGGCGGGTTTTTGCGGGAGCGCGGGCTGATTTGCTGGCGCTCGGCCTCCTTGGCGCCGAGGTCGCGGATGTCGCGGAGCACGGCGGAGTCCGCGAGGGCGTCCAGGGAAGCGTGGGTTTGGGCGAGCTGCTGGGCGGTGGCCTCGCCAACGTCGCTGATGGCCAGCGCCAGTATCCAGCGGTGCAGCGGGGCGGTCCTGGCGCGTTCGAGGGCTTCGATCACCTTGGCCGCGTTTTTTTCGCCGAACATGCGCGGCTCGTCGTCGGTGCCGAGGTTCAGCCGGCTGAGCTGGTCGGGCGTGAGGCCGAAGAGGTCGAGCGGGTCCTGGACGAGTCCGCGTTCGACCAGTTTCTCGGCCACGATGCCGCCGAGCGCCTCGAGGTCGAGCGCCTTGCGGGCGGCGAAGTATTCCACGCGGCGCATGAGTTGCGCCGGGCAGCCGGCGACGTTCGGGCAGCGCCAGGCGACTTCCCCGGCGCCGTCAGTTGCCTGCGTGAGGACCGCCCTCTCCCCGGCCCGCTCCCTCGCCGGGGGGGAGGGAGGAGAGGTGCGCGCCGTCTTGATCGCATCCTTCGCGATGGGGCCGCCACAGGCGGGGCATTGGCCGCCCACGTGGGCATACAGGTCAAACGGCTTCGTGCCGGGCGGGCGTCGGGTTTTGACCACCTCGAACACCTCGGGAATCACCATGCCGGCCTTGCGGATGACCACGGTATCGCCGATGCGGATGTCCTTGCGGCGGATTTCGTCCTCGTTGTGCAGGGTGGCGCGGGAGATGGTCGAGCCTTGGACGAAGACGGGTTCGAGTTCGGCGACGGGGGTGAGGACGCCGGTGCGGCCCACCTGCACGGTGATGGCCTTGAGCCGGGTTTCGGCCGGGGTGATCCAGGGGACGGGTTTGTGGACGATGGCGTAGCCGGGCGCGCGCGACCGGCCCGGGAGGCGCGGCCAGTCGGCGAGGGGGTTGACCTTGATGACGATGCCGTCAATCTCGTAGGGCAACTGGCGGCGCAGGTCGCGGTCCTCGTCGTAATGGGCGACGATCCGCTCGCGATAGAGTTTCAGCACCTCCTCGAGGCCATCGCAGACCCACCACAGCTTTTGGGTGGGCAGGCCGAACTTCGCGAGCGATTCCAGCGTGTCGCTGTGTTTCTCGAACGCCACGCCTTCGCACGCCCCGACCGCGTAGAACACAGCGCGGATGGGGCGTTGGGCGACGAGGTGCGGGTCCAGTTGCTTGAGCGTGCCGGCGGTGGCATTGCGGGCGTTGGGAAAAGTTTTCCCGCCGGCGGCGGTGAGCCGGGCATTGAGCGCGTCAAAATCTTTGGTGGCGATGTAGGCCTCGCCACGGACCTCGAGCAAGGGGGGCAAGGCATCCAGCCTGTCCGATGGGGCGGTCGAGCTGGTGGATGCGCCCGACGGCGCCGCGCTCAACCGGACGGGGCGCAGTTCGAGCGGAATGGCGCGGACGGTCCGCAAATTCGCCGTGATGTCGTCGCCGAACTGGCCGTCGCCGCGGGTGACGCCGAGCGCGAGGCGGCCGTCGCGGTAATGCACGCTGATGGAGACGCCGTCCACCTTCGGCTCGACAACGTATTCGATGCGGTCACGTCCAAGCTGTTTGCGGAGGGTGGCATCCCACGCGCGGAGCTGGTTCAGGGTGTTTTCATCCTGGGCGCGGTTGCGCTGGTCGCGGTCGGGTTCTTCGTCCTTGGTGGGATGGTCGGCGGCTTCGAGCTTGTCGAGCGAAAGCATGGGCACGAGATGTTTCACGCGGGCGAAACCCTCGGTGGGGGCGCCGCCCACGCGTTGTGTGGGGGAGCCGGGGGTGACGAGTTCCGGGAACCGCCGCTCGAGGTCCTGCAACTCGCGAAAGAGCTGGTCGTATTCGCGGTCGCTGATCTCCGGCTGGGCGAGAACGTAATAGGCGTGGTCGTGCCGACGGATGGCGTCGGCCAATTGCGCGTGGCGTTCGCGGGCTTGGGCAGGCGTCATGGTGGAGGGTTGCGCGGCGGGCGGCTTTCAAGCTCCCGGGCGCGCGACGGCGGGCAGGTAGAGCGTGAATCGGGCGCCGGCGCCGGGCGTGGACTGGACATGCAGCGCCCCGTGCGCCTCGCGCACCAGCCGGAGAATGATGCTCAGCCCCAGACCCGTGCCCTGTCGCGCGGACTTGGTGGTGAAGTGCGTCTGGAACATGCGGGGCAGCACGTCGGGCGGAATGCCGGGGCCTTCGTCGCGCACGGCCAGCGCCACCAGCGGCGGCGTATTGTCGAAATTTTCGAGGTTCAACACCCGTTCCCGTTCGCCGTCCCGGAACCGTCCCAGGTCCAGCGGGGTCTCGAGCACGGTGCCCGAGACCTCCACGAGATGGGGTTCGGTCCCGGCTTGAAAGGCGTTCACGACCAGGTTGCGGAGGATTTGAATCAAGTCCGTGCCGTTCATGCGCACGGCGATGTCGCGGTCAAGCGGGCGGACCTCGAAGGGATGCCGTCCCGCGCTGGGATGCACGCGCACCAGTTGCTGCAGGTCGGCGAGCAGTTGATTGACGGGAACGCGCGGCGCCTCGTCCTGCTCCGCGCGGCGGAGAAAGCTGAGGTAACGGCGCGAAATCTCGATGCAGTTGCCGGTCTGGCGGGTGATGGTCTTGAGGCGGTCGCGGATGAATTCGAGGTCGGCGGCGGAGGGTTCGGTGAGGGTCGCGAGCCGCTGGTTGAGCAATTGGAGGAAGCCTGACACCACGGTCAGGGGGCCGTTGATGTCGTGCAGGATGCTGGCGTAAATTTCATTGCGGGCGCGGGCAATCTGCTCCTCGACGCGATGGGCCTGCAACTCGGCGAACAGGGCGTTGATGCGTTCGCCGTCCGCGCCCGCGCCGGCCTCGGCGGCGCGGCGGCGCTTTTGCAACGCGGCGGCCACGGTCTTGCGGACGGTGGCCACGTCGAAGGGCTTGTTGATGTAGTCGAAGGCCTGGAGCCGCAGGGCCTGGCGCAGGGTGTCCGTGGTTTCGTAGGCGGTCATCATGACCACTTCGATGCCGGGCGCGACGAACTTGAGGCGTTCCAGCACTTCGAGGCCCGACATGCCGGCCATGCGGATGTCGCAGATGGCCACGTCCACGGCGCGGTGCTGCGCGATTTCGATGGCGGCGGGACCGTTGGGGGCCAGCAGGACCTCAAAGTCGCCCTTGAAAATGACGTGGAGCGAATCGCGGGGGCCGGATTCGTCATCGCACACCAGCAATACGGGCTTGGCGGCGGGGTCGGCCAGCGGGGTGGCCGGCGACGGCGGGGCAGTGGGGGTCATGGCTCGGTCGGACAACGGGCGCATCGTAAAACGCAAAGCGGCGCCCTCAAGCAGAAACGCGCGCGCGCGGGCGGTGGCGGCCGGGATTTCCCTTTCGTCGCGGCGCCCGCGCGCCCATGCTGACGCCGTGGCGACGACGTTGCAGCTCGAGGACGTGCGGCGCGCGGTCCGCGCGGCGCTGGCGGAGGATTTGGGGACGGGCGACGTCACCACGCTGGCGACGGTGCCGGAAAACGCCCACGCGCAGGCGGTGATGCGCGCCCGCGAACCGCTCGTGGTGGCGGGGCTGGCGTTCGCGGAGGAGGCGTTCCGCGCGCTGGCGGCGGAACTGAGGGTGGCCCCGGCGGTGGCTGACGGCGCGCGGGTGGGACCGGGGGGAACGTTGCTCACCGTGACCGGCCCGGCGCGGGCCCTGCTGGGCGCGGAACGCGTGGCCCTGAATTTCGTGCAGCGCCTCAGCGGGGTGGCGACGGCGACGGCGGCATACGTGGACGCCATCGCGGACACCGGCGCGCAACTGCTCGACACGCGCAAGACCACGCCGGGCTGGCGCGCGTTCGAGAAATACGCGGTGGCCTGCGGCGGCGGGCGCAACCACCGCTTCGGCCTGTTCGACCTGGTGCTGATCAAGGACAACCACCTCGCGGCCCTGCGCGACGCCGCGCCGAACGCCGTGGCCGCCGCCGTGCAACGGGCGCGGGCGCGGTTTCCGCAACTCAAGGTCGAGGTCGAGGCCGACACGCTGGAACAGGTGCAACAGGCGGTGGCGGCGGGCGCGGACATCATCCTGCTGGACAACATGCCGCCCGCGCTGCTGCGCGAAGCGGTGGCGCTGGTTGGCGGCCGCGCCCAAACCGAAGCCAGCGGCGGCGTCACGCTGGAAACGATTCGCGCGATCGCCGGGACGGGCGTGGACTTCATCTCCGTCGGCGCCATCACGCACTCCGCGCGGGCGGTGGACATCGGACTGGACTTCGCACCATGACCACCGACGCCCAACTGCTGGCGGCGCTGCGCCGGAACGGTGACGAATTCGTGACTGCGACGGAACTGTCGCGGCGGCTCGGGCTGTCGCGCCCGTTGATCACCGGGCGGCTGAAGGCCTTGCGCGAGCTGGGGTATGAACTGGAAACCAGCCCGGTGCTGGGCTGGCGGTTGCGCGGCGGGCCGGAAGCCCTGCACGCGGATGACCTGCTGTCCCGCCTGCCCCGCAAACGCGTCATCGGGCGGGATGTCCGGGTCTTTGCGGCCACGACTTCAACCAACGACGTCTGCGAAAGGCTGGCGCGCGACGGCGTGCCGGAAGGCGTGGTGGTGCTGGCCGAGGCGCAAACCCGGGGCCGCGGCCGGCTGGGCCGCAAATGGGTTTCGCCGCCGCGCAAGGGGCTTTGGCTCTCGGTCCTGCTGCGGCCGCCCTGGCTGCCAACGGAAGTCACGCGGCTGACCGTGGTGGCGGCGACGGCCCTCGCCCGCGCCGTCGAGCGCCGCACGGGGGTGCGCCCGGACATCAAGTGGCCGAACGACCTGCTCTGCCACGGGCGCAAGCTCGCGGGCATCCTCACCGAGATGAGCGCCGAAGCGGACCGCGTGCGGCACGTCGTCGTGGGCCTGGGCCTCAACGTCAACCAGGCCGTGTCCGATTTTCCGCCCGAGGTGCGCCCGTTTGCCACCTCGCTGAAGCTGGAGACCGGCGCGCACGCCTCCCGCGCCGAACTCGCCGCCGCGGTGCTCGAGGAGCTGGACCGCGATTACGCGCGCGTCTGTGGCGGCGGTTTCGCGGCGCTGGCGGACGAATGGGAGGCCCGGTGCGCCACGCTTGGCCAGCACGTCACGGTGACGTGCGGCAGCCGCCGGGTGCGCGGGCGGGCCGAGGCGCTGGACGACGACGGCGCGCTCTTGCTGCGCACCGAACATGGCCGGCTGGAACGCATCCTGGGCGGGGATGTCACGCTGGAGAAACCCTGAACCCCATGATCCTGCTATTCGACATCGGCAACACGCACACGCACCTCGGCCTCGCGGATGAACGCGGCGTGCGCCGGCAAGGCGACGTGCCCACCAGCGTCTGGTTCACCGGGGCCGGGGTCGTGGTGCGCCGCTTCGTGGGCCGCGCCCCCGTGACCGGCGCGGCGGTGTGCAGCGTGGTGCCCCGGGCCACGCCGCGCGCGCGGGCCTTTGTCCGGCGCGCGTTCGGCGTGCCGGCGCTGGAACTCACCGCGCGCACCGTGCGCGGCGTGGGCGTCCGTTATCCGAAGCCCGCCAGCATCGGGCCGGACCGGCTCGCCAACGCCGTGGCCGCGCGGCACCGGTTCGGCGCGCCGGTGGTGGTGGTGGATTTCGGCACGGCGGTGACGTTCGACGTGGTGGACGGACGCGGGGATTATGTGGGCGGCATCATCGCGCCCGGCCTGGCGGCGATGACGGATTATCTGCACGAGAAGACCGCCCTGCTGCCGCGCATCCGCATCCGCGAAGTGCGGACCGCCATCGGCCGGAGCACCGAACAGGCCATGCTCATCGGGGCGGTGCATGGCTACCGCGGCCTGGTGCGCGAACTGATTGGGGAACTCAAGCGGGAGCTCCGGACGCGCCGGCTGCCGGTGGTGGCCACGGGCGGTTGCGCGAAGCTGATCGCGGCGGGCCTGCCCGAGATTGAGGCCGTCGCCCCCGACCTGACGCTGGAAGGGCTGCGGTTGGTGTGGGCGGCGCACGCACTCCCGGCCCCCGGCGGCGGAAACCGCCGCCCGCCGGGCCGTTCCGCGCCAACCCGGCGATGGTTTTTTTGAAACTGCCGGTTTGTCAGCGGCGGGGCGGCACGCTACCTTGCGCGCACCAGGCCACATTATGTTTCGGAAAATTGGAGAAGCGTTGCGCGGTGAAGCCGCGTCCCCGGGTGCCGCCCATGCCCACCGTCCGGTGTCCGCCGCGCCCCGGCCCGCCAACGGACAGGACCGGCGGCCCACCTACCCGAAGGTCTTTCGCTACAAGGTGCCCGAGGGGGCGGCGCAACCCGTCACCGTGGAAATCGTCGGCACGTTCACTGACTGGCGGCGGCTGGCCCTGACGTTCGACTCGCGCAGCCACGCCTGGCATCTCAATGTGCCCGAAATCCCCGGCAACAAGACCCATCACTACATGCTGCTGGTGGATGGCAAGCCGACGCAGGACACGCATTGCGACGGGCTGGCGATGCCGCAGGGCTTTCAGGAGGAGCAATACGCCTTGCAAACCGCCCGCGGTCCGCGCGTCTTCATGCTCTTCGCGCAGACCAAGTGACCGGTGGTCCCGCGCGGCGCGTCACACCTCCACCGTCCGCCGCGCCCGGAGGAAGTGCAGCCAGCGGCGTGTCACGGGCCGGTCAAATATCCGCGCCACGGCGGCGGCATACAACTCGAGTTGGGGACGATACGCCGCCACCCGCCGGTCCAGTTCCGTTCCCTGCGCGTTGTCGGTCTTGAAGTCCAGCAGCCAGATTTCCTCCGGCAAAACCACGACGAGGTCGGCCACGCCCTGCACCACGATGAACTCATCCGCCACTCCCGGCGGCGCGGGCTGGCGCGTGAGGCGGGCCAGTTCCGGCGGCGTGAAACGCGCGGTGAACGGCAGTTCCCGCCGCACCGCCGCCGCGCGGGAACGGATGAGCGAGCCGGTTTCGCCCCGCCAGAATTCCGCCAGCCCCGCCAGGTCCAGCGCCGCCGCCTCGGCCACCGTGAAGCCCCCCGCCGCCACCAGCGCGGTCAACTGCGTGCGGAGGTCGGCCTCGTCGCCGGGGCCGTCCAGGGACAGCACGCGGAGGAACTCGTGATGCAGGGTGCCGACGGCGGCGGCGTCCGGTTTGTCCACCGCGCCGGGCACCGGCTGGGGCCAGCGCCACGGGCGCGCTTCCTCGTCCGCCTCCGCCGCGCGGCGCAGCGCCGTCACCGTCGTCTTGGCCGGCTCGTCCATGGCGGTGGCGTGCGGATACCGCCAGGCCAGCCGGTCACGCACGGCGGTCCACCCGGCCCCCGGCCCGTCCGGGGTTGAGGCGGCGGTCCCGGCGGCCGGGGCGCCGGGCGCGGGCAACTCCGGTTCCGCGCGGCAGATTCGCCAATGGAACCGTCCCGTGTCCCGTTCGTCGTGCCCCTGATCCTCCGGGCGGGTGGCGCGCGGCAGCCACAACAGCACCCAGTCGAGCGCGGACTGCGCCCGGAGCAGCGCGCGGTCGGAAAAATCGCGGCCCGGCTGGGCCTCCCAATTCTCGGCGTCCCGGCGCGCGGCGGTGCCGGTGAGGATGAGGTAGTCGCGGGCGCGGGTCATCGCCACATAGAGCAGCCGCAGTTCCTCGCCCAGCAACTGGCGGCGCTGGCGGCGGGCGGCGAGCCAGTGCGGCAGCGTGGGATGTTTCGCGCCCGAGGGGGCGACCGCGCGGGCGCACAGGCCGAACAGTTCGTCCACCAGGACGTCGGCCCGCTGGTCGCCCAGGTGGAACCGGGTGCCGAGGCCGGCCACGGCCACGACCGGGAATTCCAGGCCCTTGCTGCGGTGGATGCTCAACAGGCGCACCGCATCCGCCGCCGGCACCGGGGCCGGTTCGAGATCCTGCTCCGCCGCCTGGAGCGCCTCGATGAAGCGGACGAACCGGAACAATCCCTGCCGCTGCTGGGGATCATGTTGCCGCACCAGCGTGATGAATTTCCGGAGGTTGGCGACGCGTTCCTCGCCGCGCTCGCCCGCCCGAAGGATGGCCTCGTAATGCGTGTCCGCCAGGGCCGTTTCGAGGGCGTGCGCCAGCGACGCGTGCCGCACCAGTTCCCGCCAGCGCGCGAATTGGTGGAGGAAGGCGTCCACCTTCCGCCGCGCGGCGGCGACGGTGGCCGTAACCGACGGCGCGGCGGCGGGCGTTCCATCCCGCAGCAGAAACTCCCGCAACGCCACCCACAGCCGGGGCGCGCTGCTCACCAGCCGGACTTGCGCGAGTTCATCCAGCGACATCCCGACCAGGGGCGACCGCAGCACGGCGAGCAGCGGAATGTCCTGCAACGGATTGTCCAGCAGTCGCACCAGGCTCAACAGGTCGCCCACCTCGAGGCTGGCGAGAAACCCGCCGCGCTCGGCCGCCAGCGGCACGCCGCAACGGTGAAACTCCTTCGCGAATGCCTCCACGCGGCGGCGGGGCGAGCGCAGCAGCACCGCCATGTCCCGCCAGGCAATGGGTCGCGCCGCGCCGTCCGCGCGGTCCCGGATGGTCGCTCCGGACTCCTTCAACGCGCGCAACCGCAACGCCACCACGCGGGCCTCGCGCTCCACCGCCAGCAAATCGTCCGGGTCGCCGTCGTCGCCTTCGGCCTCCTCCCCGCCGGCCTCCGCGTCCACGCTTTCCCCGCCCGCCGGGGCGGCGGCCGCCTTGGGAATCAGGTGGAACTCCACGCGGCGCGGGGCCGCGCCGACGTCCGCTTCCGGCTCCGCGCGCCCGGCCCGCAACGGCTCATAATTCACGCCGCCCATGCTCCCGCGCATCAACGGGGCGAAAAATTCGTTCACCCAGGCGATGATCTCGGGGTGACTGCGGAAGTTGTCGGTCAACGCGACGCGCCGGCCCGCGGCGCCCGGGCGCCACGCCTCCTCGTAGTCCCGGAATAACTGCGGGCGCGCGAGCCGGAACTGGTAGATGCTCTGCTTCACGTCGCCGACCAGGAAGCGGTTGCCCGCCGGCGCAGCGCGGCTGACGGCGCGCAGGATGGCATCCTGCGCGGCGTTGATGTCCTGGCACTCGTCCACGAACACCTGGTCGAAGCGGTCGCGGCACGCCTGCGCCACCGCCGTCGGCTGGCCGTCCGGCTGCCAGAGCAGACGCAGGGCGAACTGCTCGAGGTCGCTGAAATCCATCCCGCCCGCGTCGCGTTTGGCCGCCGCGAACCGCGCGCCGAAATCCCGGGCGAGGTTCAGCAATGCCGTGAGTCCGGCCCGCACGTTCAACCAGTCGGCGGTCAATCCGTCCCCCGCGTCGGTGGCCTCAAACTGGCTCGCAAGAAATTGCGCCTCGGCAAAAAACTTCTCCACCGGGCCGCGCAGTGCGGTCTTTTTTCCCGGAGGCCAACCGGCCTGGTCGGCAGCCTGAATTTCCGCGAGGGCGGCGGCCAGTTCCGCGCCGGGCGGGCCGGACATGGCCGCCGTCTTGACGATGTGCTGAAGCGCCGCCACCGCGCGCGCAAAGTTGCCGGCCAGCTTCGCCCGGGGTTGCAGTTCGCTCAGCCATTCCCCGGCCCATTGCCGCAGGCCGTCGGCGAGCCACTCGCGCCAGACGCTCGGCTCGTTCGCGGCCAGTGCTTCGAGCTGGTCCGCGAACCACGATTCCGGTTCGGGCAGCGCCTGGGCGTGGCGGTGCAGTTTGAGCAGGAGCGGACGGATGCGTTCGGGATCGCCGTCGGCATAATGACGGATGGCCGTGTGCGCGGCGCGGGCCGCCGCGTTGTCCCCCGCGAGGGGCGCGGCCAGACAGGCGTCGAGCGCGGCCTCGATGAGCGGCTGGGTTTGGGCCTCGTCGAGAATGCCGGCCCCCGGGTCAATGCCCAGCAGGTGGAAGTGGTCGCGGATGAGTTGCCGGCAAAAGCTGTGCAGCGTGCCGATGGGCGCGGAGTCGAGCAGCGCGAGCTGTTCCGCCCAGCGCGCCGCCGCCGCGGTCTCGGCGGTGGCCGCCGCGCCGGTCAGCCGGAGGCGCAGGCGGTGGCGCATTTCGGCCGCCGCCGCGTCGGTGAAGGTGACGAGCAGCAGGCGCTCGATGGAGGCGCCTTCCGCCAGCAGCGCCATGACGCGCTCGACCAGCGTGCTGGTTTTGCCCGTGCCCGCGCCGGCGACGACGATGACGTTGCCGCGCGCCTGGACGGCTTCGGCTTGGGCGGCGGTGAGGCTCATGGTGGCGGGGGTGAAAAGGCGGCGCTGCCACACTTGCTGCCAGACTCCGCGCGGTGCCTCAACGGGAAAAAGCCCGAATGCCGAAAGCCGATTTCCGAAAGAGCTCCGAAATTCAAAGCATCCCTGCGGCGGACGCGGGGAGAGGGAGTCCGGACTTTGGGCTTCTTTCGAGATGGGCCTTCCAGCTCCGGAATCTCGTCTCAATGCGCCTGGCTGACGTGCTCGTTGGCTTCGAGGCGGTCCCAGATGAGCTTGTCGAGTTCCTCGCGCGCGCCCTCGTGGCGGATGCGCTCGATGATTTCGCCGGCAAAGGCGTGGATGAGCATCCGGCGGGCGGTGTCGGGGCCGAGGCCGCGGGCGCGGAGGTAGAAGATGGATTCCTGGTTGAGCTGGCCGATGGTCGCGCCGTGCGTGCATTTCACGTCGTCCGCGTAGATTTCGAGCTGCGGTTTCGTGTCCGCGGTGGCCTCTTCGCTAAGCAGGAGGTTTTTGTTGGTCTGTTTGGCATCGGTTTTCTGGGCGACGGGGTGGACGTAGATGCGGCCATGAAACACGCCGCGCGATTTACCGTCGAGGATGCCGTTGAAATACTCGTGGCTGGCGCAGTTCGGCTCGGCGTGCTCGACGATCATGTGGTGGTCGGCCAACTGGTCGCCGTGGGTGAGGTAAAGGCCGTTGAGGACGGTTTCGAGGCCTTCGCCGGCGAGTTTGACGCGGAGGTTGTTGCGCGAGAGTTTTGCGCCGAGGGCGAAGGAGTGGGAGATGAAGTTGCTCGCGCGGCCCAGGCGGGCATGGAGGGCGGCAATGTGGAACGCCTGGCGGCTTTCGTCCTGAAACTTCACGTGCTCGAGCACCGCGCCGTCGCCGGCCACGACTTCGGTGACGGCGTTGGTGAGGACGGGCGCGTCGCCGAGGCTGAGGTAGCTTTCGAGGACGGTGGCGCGGGCGTGATCCCCGGCGAGGAACAGGTTGCGGGGCTGGCAGGCCGCGCCGCTGGTGCGCCCGGTGGAGACGTAGAGCAGATGGACGGGCAGTTCGAGCGCCTGACCGGCGGGCACCTGGAGGAACGCGCCGTCGGTGAAGAGGGCGGTGTTCAACGCGGTGAAACTGCCGCTCATCTCTGCGCTCGCGAGGCGGGCGAGATGGGGTTCGAGCGCAGCGGCGTTTTCCGCCAGCACGGCGGCGAGGTTGCGCAGCGTGATGCCGGCGGGAAGGTCCCCGGGCGCAGACAGGTCAGGGGCGTGGTGGCCGTCCACGAACACGAGCCGGTGGGCGGGCAGACGCATGAACGTGAATCCGGCCAGGGCGGCGGCGGCCAGCGGTGCGCCCGCGGCGGCGGGGCGGAAGGGCAGCCGGGTGAGCGGGGCGACGTTGGTGTAGCGCCAGTCTTCGTGTTGCTGGGTGGGGAAGCCGAGTTCGGCGAACCGGTCCGCGCCGGTCTGGCGCGCGGCGCGCAACCAGGCGGGCTGCCCGGTGCCGGGGCGGAAACCGAGTTGCTGAAGGAGTTGTTCGGGAGCAATTGTGATGGGATTGGCCATGAGGTTCTGGATGCTGGTTCCAAAAGCGGCGGGACTTTTCCACGCGGGGAGCGGGCGCGCAAGTGGGGAGTGCAACCGCCCCGGCAGGCCGCCCTTGTGCCGGCCGGTCACCGGGCCTAAGTTACGGCTGGTTTTGGGGGGGCGGAGAATCGCTCCCCGGCGCAAGCCGGGGGGAGGAAAGTCCGAACACCACCGGGCGCGATGCCGCGTAACCCCGGCCTGTTGGGCGGGGATACACGCGGGCGGGCGGCGTCAAGGCCGCCGGACGGACAGTGCCACAGAGAAGAGACCGCCCGCGCCGTTACGGCACGGGCAAGGGTGAAAAGGTGCGGTAAGAGCGCACCGCGCGAAGCGCAAGCGACGCGGCACGGAAAACCCCATCGGGTGCAAGGCCAAATAGGGGATCCCGGAGCGGCCCGTTCCAGGGCGGGGCAACCCGCCGGATCCCGGGTATGGCTGCTGAGACAAATGATTCTCTCCCCCGGAGTTCTCCGGGGCAGACAGAATTCGGCTTACAGCCCTCCCAAAACCAACTCCCATCGCGGCCGTTCGTCCTCGTGCCGCGCTTTGGCGTCCGGGCCGTCCCGCCCCTGGCTCCCCAGATGCCCGGACGTCCGCTGGAGTGAGTATTCCCCGAGCCAACGTTCGCGCATTGAACCCTTGAACCTGGAACAAGCAGTTCCCACCACGAAACACACGAAAGGACACGAACCACTGGCCGCTCCTCGCCGGCCGCCGCTCACCCGGCAGGTGAACATCTGCGCTGCCGCCCCGGCAGCCTTTCGTCCGGGCCTTGTGTGTGGTTCGTGTCTTTCGTGGTTTCCCAACTGCCGTTTCCGGGTTGAACCTCGACGCTCCCCCTCTCCCCGCTGTGAGCGGGGGAGAGGGGGGCGGCATGCCGGGAGCGGGGAGGTTCAGGGGAGGCGAAGCCCAAACGCCGGGAGTCCAGCGCGCCACGCCAGGGCGGAGGTGCCGGGGTCAGCGTGCTGATGGCCTGCGCGGAGAAAGGGCCAACCACAACAGGGGCTGGGTGCAGGCCAGGTTGCGCCGCACTTCAAGGTCTTCCGAGTCGGCGGGCAGCCGGCGCCACAAGGCGAGATACTCCGGCTCGTTGAACGCCAGCCCGGCGAAGAGCAACGCCGGCTGCCGCACGGGCCAGCCGTCCCACGCCATCACGTCGGGCGGCAGCGGCCACTTCGATTTGTCCGCGAGATACGGATGGAGAAACGCCACCGCGCGTCGGATGCCGCGACCGTCGGGCAGTTCGAATCGCCACAGGTCATCCTCCGGTGTGGCGAGCGCCTGGCAGAGCAGGACCAGGTTATCGAGCTGGAAAATGGAATAGGCGTAGGGCTTGGTGCGTTTGAGTTCGAGCGGGAAGCTGCCGTCGGCGGCCATTTGATTGGGCACGAACACCTCCCGGAACTGCCGCCGGCATTCCGTGAGCTGCTCCTGATTTTCGGTGAACCGCGCAAAGCACGCGACCTGGAGCCAGAACGCCACCGCGTGATTGTTCCGGGCCGCCGCCTCCTCCTTTCCGTTCTTGCTGGTCAGCATCCACTCGGTGTAGTCCGCGAACCAGCGCCGGAGGCCGGCGACCAGCTCGGGAGTGAAGGCCGGCGAGCGTTGCAGGGCCATGATGGCGGGCGGCACCTCCGCGAGATGGAGCGTGTCAATGATGCCGTAGCTGCGCCCCGGATGACGGCCCGCCACGGCCTGCGCGTATGCGAGGTGCGGATTCATCCGCGTCGCTTCGTCGAGAAAGAAAACCCGGAGCAACGCGGCGGCCTTCTGCGCGTAGCGCTCGTCACGGGTGATCTTGTGGGCGGCGGCCAGCGCCGCCACCGCGTCGCGCAGGTTGCGCATTTCCAGGCGATGATCATTGAACAGGCCCGGATAGGATTCGCCATCGCGCAACACGTAGGGCAGGCCGTTCGCGTTGGTCGGATTGGGCCACCAGTAGTCCGCCATCGAGAAAAAATCATTCGGGCCGCCGGCGCTGTGGGGCGAACGGGCGCGCGTGATGGTGAACGGGCCGGCCGTCAACGCCTGATCCGCTGCGCGCAAAATCCGCTCCCGGTCCAGCCCGGCCGGTGACTTGGCGGCGCGCGGTCGGGCGTCGGTCGCGCAGCCGGAAAAAAGCCCGGCCACCAGAATCACGGCAAAGGCAGGCCCCCAGCGCCGCGTGACAAAGTTGAAGCAGTGGAGCCGAAATTTGCCGAGCATGGCGCGGCCGGCGCTCACGGGATGGATGAGAAAGGTTGCGTTGGGGGCATGCGAAAGACTCGAATGCTGTTGGTGCAGTTCATGGGCGAATCGGCGAGAGGGTGAAGCTCCATTCGTAAGTCCGGTCCGGCTTGATTCGGTAGGGTTCGTTCACCGGCAATCCCCACGAATTGTCACCTCCAACTCCCATCTGGAGGTGGTCAAGGTTGACGGTGATAAAATCCCGCCGCGGCAGTTTGAAATCGTGCGTGGCTTTCGCCAGGTCAGCCATCGAATACGGCCACGCACTGACTGACAGGGGCGCATCGGGCACACCGTCGAACCGCAGGCCCGCGCCGGCTGCATCCGTCAGGGTGAACCAGCGCACGTCGCAGCGGTTCGCGTTTTCCTGCGGCCGCACGTAGGGCGTGATCCAATCGGCCACCGTCGCGGCATAACGTCCGATTGGCGCGGAGGTCTTGCGGTCCCAGTAGTTCTCATGCGGACCGCGGCCATACCAGATGACGCGGTCAAAATCTCCCGGCATCACGAATTGCATCCCGAGACGCGGAAGGTCAGGCCCGGGTGAGCCTTGCTTCGCCTCGATTCGGAACCGGCATTCGGTGCGGAGGATTCCGCCCGGGGCGACGGTGTGCTTCAGGGTGATTAAGGCACCCCGCCCCGGAATGGAGGCGGAGCAATTCACCACCGCCCGCCCGTGCGAGTCCTTGCTCAACGAGAACTGGCTCACAGCCACCTGGTCTCCGGCGGTTTTCCACGGAGCCATTTTCTGGTCCACCTTCCAACCCAGATCATTGTCCGTCAACGCACGCCAGAAGTTCCAGCGCATCGGCACCCGCAACAGCTCTCGCCCACCGGCCTGATAGGAGGACAGCAGGCCGGTCTTACTGGACAGCCGCAACGTCACGTCGCCGGCGCGCACGACGATGGCGTCGTCCTCTGCCCGCGCCATCACCTGCCCCTTGGTCAGGACCACATTCTCCTTAAGCCATTTCCGGAGGGCAAACTGCTCCCAGGCCGCCACATGGCCTTTCGGTGCCCACGACGACGCTTCGCGCAACCGAAGCCGAAAGGTCACCAGCACTTCCGCGTCGGGCTTCGCCCGCTGCGTCGGGATCGTCCGCACGTCAACCGTTCCGATTTCCCCGATGGGCACGGGCGGACAGGGCAGCCGCCCGGTGTCCACCACTTCGCCGTCGGCTTGCAGGACATATTCCAGATCGAGGTGCCCAAGGCCCTCGTCCAGTCCACGATTCACGAGCGTCAGTTCACCTTGCTCCAGCCTGGAACCATCGAAAGCGATCGGCTGATAGACCTTCTGCACTTCGTGATAGTGCGGATGCACCGTGCGGTCGGCGGCAATCAGGCCGTTGACGCAGAAGTTGTTGTTGTTCGGCACGTCACCAAAGTCGCCGCCATAGACAAAGCCTTTCGCCGGGTCGTTGCGGTCGCGGTAGAGCGCCTGGTCCACCCAGTCCCAGATGAAGCCCCCGGCGAGCATCGGCTCCGCGTGGATCAAATCCCAGTAGTCCTGAAAATTGCCGACGCTGTTGCCCATCGCGTGCGCGTATTCATTCATCAGGAAAGGCTTTCCCGACGGATAGGGGCCGTGCTGTTCCTCGTTCGTCGCCTCGCCCCGCTCGCCCTTGCGCTGGGCCTTGCCCTGGACATGCTGCTTGAGCCACGAAATCGGCGGATAGGTCTGGCTGTCCACGTCCGCCGCGCGGTTCATGTCGGCATACTGGATCAACCGCTTCTCGGGGTCCGCCCGGTGCGTGGCTTCACGCATGGCCAGGAACGAGGTGCCGTAACCGGCCTCGTTGCCCAGCGACCACATCGCCACGGAGGGATGCTGGCGGTCGCGGATCACCATGCGCTCCATCCGCTCCACCACGGCTGCTGTCCATTCAGGGTGATCGCCGGGCAGAACGCGTTTGTGATAGCTCAGGCCGTGCGATTCGACGTTGGCCTCGTCCATCACCAGCAGGCCGATCTCGTCGCACAGTGCATACCAGCGCGGATCGCATGGGTAATGGGCGTTGCGCACGAAGTTCACGTTCGCCCGCTTCATCAGCTCCGCGTCGCGGCGCATCAAGGCCTGGTCGAGCACGTAGCCGGTTTGCGGAAAGAACTCATGCCGGTTCACCCCCCGGACCTTGAACGGCCTGCCGTTGAAATGGAGTTCCCGGCCCGCGACCTCGAGTTTGCGGAAGCCCACCGGCAGGCGGAAGACCTGCACCGGCCTGCCTTCGGGCTGCACCGTCACCTCCACCGCATACCGCGCCGGATTTCCGGGCGACCACAACGTGACATTGTGCAGTTCCACCGCGTTGGTGCCCGTGACGGAGGCCACCCGCCTGCCGGACGGATCAAACACCTGCATTCCCACCTGCGGTTGGGCTCCCGGCATCGGCGTGGTGTGGAGGGTGATTCGTCCCGAGCCGCGCGTCAGGTCAACTTCGGGCTGGGCGTAAACGTCCCACAGCCCGTCAGCGGGCACCGCTGCCAAGAACACGTCGCGATAGATCCCGCTCAAACGCCAGAAGTCCTGATCCTCGAGATAGGAACCATCGCAGAACTTGTAAACCTCGACCGCCAGCCGGTTGCGGCCCGGCTGCAAGGCGTCGGTGATGTCGAACTCGGCGGGCAGACGCGAGTCCTGGGAGTAGCCAATTTTTTTCCCATTCACCCACACGAACATCGCCGAACTGACGCCGCCAAAGTGCAGGATCGTCCGCATCCCGCGCCACTCGGGCGGCACCTCGAATTCGCGCAGATAGGAACCGACCGGATTGCGCTCCCGGAACGTGGTGAAAGACGGGTCCGGCTCGCCCATCACCCGCGGCGGGTCCACCTTGAAGGGGTAGATGAAGTTGACGTAAAGCGGCGTTCCGTGCCCCTCGCGCTCCCAGGTGGAAGGCACGGGGATCACGCCCCAGGTTCCGGCATCGAAGTCCGGCTGGTGAAAACTCACGGGGCGATTCTTTGGCTCGGCGCACCAGTGGAATTTCCAGGTTCCGTTCAATGAGCGCACCCACGGCCCCTCGCCGTAGGTGAATGTTTTCGCGCTCCCCGCATCCGGATGCGACCAGTGGTTTCCACGCGGCGGCAGTTTGTGGGTCTGCGTGATCCGGGCATCCTGGATTTCGGCGGGCACCTCCGCCCCGGCCACGCCCCACGCGCAGCATCCGGTCAAGGTCAGCAGCATCAATTTCATGGTCGGAATGGGGCCTTCACTCGTTCTGCACCGCGTTTCGCGGTTCGCCGGATGGCGAGTCGGCGGCCAGCACCACGCGGATGGCCCGCGCCACTTCCGGGTTGGCGCAGACGCCGGGCGTGCGACCGCTGGCGGTCTGGAGGCCGCGAACCTCCAGCCGCTCCGTCAGGCGGTAGGGGAACGGACGCTTGCCTGGTGCAGCCCCGAGGGGGTCGCTGAAGAACATGATCCCCGGGGCGTCGGGCGGTTGCCTCGCATCGTCCACGAACAACCCTTCGATGCGAATGACCCGGGGCATGGAGCACGAATAGCCGAAGTTGTGCGTCCCGTCATTCTGCATGCCGAACATCACCAGACCGCCGGCCTGACTCACCGGGGGAATCCAGCGGCTGTTGCGAATGAGCACCTCCCCCTCCCACGTGGAGCCGTAATCCGAGCGAAACCAGATCAGGTTCCGGCCATGCAAGGTGGAATCCTCGACGATCAGGCGTCCCCGCCCGATGGCGTTCAGTCCCGCGTGGCCAAGCGTGGTGCGCCGAATGATGTAGGAACCGGAGACGCCCTGATGCACGTCCATCCGGGAGAGTTCGCAGTCCTCCACGAGGATGTTCTTCATGAAGTTGCAGCCGATGACGCCCCAGCGGGTGCGGTCATGGATGTCGTCCATGCGGCAGCCAATCATCCGGAAGTTCACGACGAGGTTGGCCGTGTAGCCGTAGGTGCCCTTGCTGACGGGTTTGCCGGCCGAGCCGATGGTTTCATAGGCCCTGCGGCCGTCTATCCGGCAATCGCGCAGCGTGATGTTGGCGCACTGCTGAACGCTCAGAAATCCGCCGTAGGGATGCCCGGTTTCGGTTTCACCGGTGACGTGAAGGGTTACGCCCACCACCTCGGTGTGGGAACGGCTGATCTGGATGTTGCGGCCCCAGTAAGTGTTGTTGACCCGGGAGGGCAGGCGGTTGGCGAGGTTGGTAAAAATGCCACCCCGCAGAACTAATGGCTTCGGGTCAATGGGCCGGGCCTCGACGCGGGTGACGACGTCATAATCCCAGTCAATGGCCCCCTCGATCGAGCCATCCTGGCGGAGAATGAACACCTCCTTCTGCCCGGTGCCGTCGTTCTGATTCAGCCCGCGCCGGATGAAGACTTTCCGATGCCGGTTCTCCACCAGCACCAGGCAGTCACTGGCCGGCCGGAGGTTGAGCCGGTCCTGCCCCCGTTGGAGGCGGTCAATTTTCAGCCGGAGCGGCTTCAAAAGTGACCGAACCTCGAACAACGGCTGGCGGCTGTTCTCCACGCCCCGGCTGTCATCAATGATGAAGCGTGACGTGCCCCAGTCGGTGTCGGTGGCAATGATCGCGGTGAGCGCCCGGCGACCGAGATGATAGGTTGCATTCGGGTTGGACCGGACCGGCAGGCCATGCTGATTGGCATGGGCGTGGGCCGCGCGGATGGCCGGCAGGTCGTCCGTCACCCCGTCCCCCACGGCGCCGAACGCTTCATAGGTGACGACGTTGGTGGCCGGGGTCGCGACCGCCGCCCCGGCGGGCACCCGCAGGAGACCGAGCGCCAACGCGCAACCAGACAGCAGCGCCACGCCGGTTCTTTTGTGACGGAAGACACGCATCATGCTGGTCAGGGTTGGCCGGGACCACGGTTTTTGCAATTCAGCACGGCGGCAACGTCCAGCGGTTGCGGGTTCGCCGCCCGGCTCGCGGGAACGACCGCAAGCAGCCGCCCCGACAGCCACGGAACGCCGCGGGTGAAAAGGGAGGAGAAAGGCGTTTTGCGGTTCATGAATTGTGCAAGCGCGTGGTCAAGGATTGGAGAACGGCCCCGACAATATGGGCGCGTCCGAACCGGAGACGATGAAAAACTGGCCTCCTCAATTCGCCTCCTTTACGGGCTTTCGGCTGGGCGCGGCACCCCCGTTGTTCAAGGCGCCGCCGGGCATCACGCGGCTGGCGGTCAACGTCCCTGGACCGCTGGTGTTGGTCACGCTCAAAAACTGCGTGGCGAAGCTGTCAGCCGCCACGCTGACCACGGCTTGGGGGCCGGTGAGCTGCAGGCTGATTTGCGCCCGGCCACTGGCAAGCTGGACGGCGCGGGAGCCGCGCGCGGTGCCGAGGTTGTCGAGCAGGCGCCCGTCCCCGGTGAGGTTGAAGCGCACCAGGTTGGCGGCATCGGGGCAGAACACGCCGGCCTCGTCAACCGCCCGCACTTCCACGGTGACCACCCCGTTGGTCTGGGCGATTTCCCGGAAAACCAGCCGGGCGGGCCGGCCCCACGGAGTGGTCTGGTAGTCGAAGGTGATTTCATCCACCAAAGGTGGGCCATCCCCACGCGACTCCGCGCGCACCGTATTCGCGCCCTCGTTGAACCGCACGCGCCAGTGCAAACCAGCGGCCGGATAGTTCGTGAGGTTGCGCTCCTGGATGCCGGCGGAAACGCCGTTGACGAACAGCTCGACCGCGCGGCAGTTGGAATAAACCTTCACCAGTTTCTCCTCGCCCGGCTTCCCCCAGCGGACCGGCCAGGTGTGGCCATAGATGTGCAGCATCGGTTTCTCCGCCCAGTAACTCTGAAAGACATAGTAACTTTCCTTGGGCGTGCCATCACGCTCGACGACGCCCTTCTGGTTCACGCGCGGCACCGGATTCTCGGGCCGCAGCGGCGTGGAGAAATCTTTGAAGATCCACTGCGCCGCGCCGGTGAGGTTGGGCATCTGCTCCATCTCCTTCAGGTGCCAGTCGAACAGGTTGACCATGTAACTCTCGGACCAGTCCCCGTCCTTGGAAGCGCGGGCCTTGCCGCCGGTCGCCTTGTAGGCCGTGCCGACTTCGGCCACGCCCTGACCGGTGGCGACGTCGCGCAACATCCACTCCGGATCCTCCGCGTGCCGGCCCGCGTGGCTGTCCCCGCCCCATTCGGCGTGGAAGAAGTGTTTCACATTGCGGATGTGCCGCTCCGCCGCCGCGCGATATTCGGGATAACGCCCGGAATACCAACCGGCCCAGATGCTCGGCGAATACACGTCCACGATGTCCTTGCAGAAATCGCAGCGCCGGATGGCCGTCTTGCGGGTGGGGTCCAACTGATGCGAGAGCGCATGCAGTTCCGCCATGAAGCTGCGAATGGCGTTGGTGTCGAAGGTTTCAAAATCGCCGGGCCAGTCGTTCTCATTGCCCAACCCCCAGAGGATGACCGAGGGATGGTTGTAATGCTGGTCAATCATGTTGCGCAGCATGTCGCGGGCTTGCTGCTGAAACCGTTCGCCGCCCAGACCGCCGCGACACCACGGAATCTCCTCCCACACGAGCAGCCCGAGTTCGTCGCACAATTCCAGCACCAGCGGGGCCTGCTGGTAATGGCCGAGCCGCACGAAGTTTGCGCCCATGTCCTTGATCTGCCGCATCGTCCGGCGCACCACGTCATCCGGCACGGCGGCGGCCACGCCCGCGTGATCCTCGTGGTAGTGCGTGCCCCGGAGCAGGAGGCGCTCGCCGTTCAACTTGAACGGGCCGTGCGCCACCCACTCGACCGAACGCACGCCGAACCGCGCGTTCACAGTCTGTTCGCCGTGCCGCGATGTGACGGTCAAAGCGCAGCGGTAAAGCGCGGGGGATTTGGGCGACCATAATTGCGGGGCGGCGAGTTCAAACGCCGCCACCTCCTTTGCGCCGGCCCACGGGGAGAGTTTCCGCTCCGCCTGGTGCATCACCGTTCCATCCGGGGCGTTGACCCGGAGCACGATACTCAGTTCATCGCCGAGGCCCGTTGGATTGCCCAGCCGCGCGCGCACCTTGACCGACGCCCGGCCATCCGCGCCGAGTTGCGGTTCGACGTGCAGACGTTCGACGTAAACCGCCGGGACGTAGCGCAAATGCACATGCCGATACAGCCCGCCATAACGGTTGAAGTCGCTGAGGTCGGACGGAATGCTCTCCGCGTCGCGCGAGTTGTCGCAGCGGACGGCGAGCCGCACGTCGCCACTTTCCTGCGCCGCCGCGTCCGTGATGTCCACCGTCCATTCGTCGTAGCCGCCGAGATGTTCGCCGACCTGCTTCAGTCCGACAAACACCTGGGAGTGCTGCCCCGCGCCGTCAAAGTGCAGCAGCGTCCGGCCACCGGGATACGGATTGGCGATTTTGCGGCGCGTGCGATACCAACCGGGGCCCTGATAGTAGCGCACGTCCGGGTCCACGGCATCGCGGGCATTAAAGCAATGCGGCAAGGTGACGGGGGTCCAGGTGACGTTGTCGCTGGCCTTGTCGCCGCGCCAGATTTCCCACGTGCTGCCGAGCGAGCCTTGATAAAACTCCCAGCCGTCCGTGAGTCGTTGGGGGGATTCCGCCGCGGCCAGACCGGTGACAAAGCCCAGTGACGCCGCGAACAGCAATGAATGTTTCATGGAACGTGAAAGGAGTGTTGTGGCGATCATGATTTGGGCTTCGCCGCCGGCCAGCCTTGCTGCCATTGCACCATGAGTTGCTCGACGAGCCCGACGTTTTCGGGACGCTTCGCAATGTTTTGGTTTTCCTGCGGATCGGTCGGGTGATCGTAAAGTTCGAGGGCGTCCACCTTTGAATGGTCCTTCCGGCTCACCCAAACCGTGAACCGATACCGGTCCGTGCGCAGGGAATACCCCATGAGGCCGCCGCGCTGGGAACGCGGATACTGGCTGAAAGCGGCGGTCTTCCAGGGCCGTTGCGGGTCGTCGAGCAGCGGCTTGAAACTCGTGCCTTCGAGATGGCCCGGCAGCGGCAGGCCGGCGAGTTCGGCCAGGGTTGGATAAATATCCACGAATTCCACCAGCGCCTTCGTGCGCTGGCCGACGGCCTTCATGCCCGGCGCGGAAAGGAGCAGCGGCGCATTGGCGTCATCCTCGCAGTTGCTGTGTTTGCACCAGGCGTCGTGTTCGCCCAGCTTCCAGCCGTGATCGCCCCAGAGGGCGATGATGGTGTTGGTGCGCAAACCCAGTCGCTCCAGTTCGTCCAGCACCTTGCCGATTTGCGCGTCGGCGTAGCTGATGGCGGCGTAATACCCGTGCTTCAACTGGCGCGCGAGGTCCGGCGGAAGGGAGCCCTCGGGAATGCCGTGATAGGCGCGCAGTTCCCCGCCGGCCTGGATGGCGTAGTCCGGCGCGTCCTGGGGACGGAACGGATTGGGCGCGAGTTGAATCTTTGCGGGATCGTAAAGGTCCCAATACCTCTTGGGCGCGACGAATGGGAGGTGGGGCTTGACGAATCCGACCGCGAGGAAAAAAGGCTGCGGTTTCGCCGCCAGGTTCTTGAGCGTCGCCACGGCCAGCTCCGCCACCTTGCCATCGGTGTAGGTGTTGTCCGGCACCTCGGCACATTCAAAGGCCGGGCCGCGGGAGCCAGGCCGGGTGGATCCCGCGGGGCGGCGGGACGGCGGGCGAGTGGACTGGTTGGTGACCGCTCCGCCGGTGGGATCAGCCGCAAACGGCCGCTCATTCAACGCCAGATTTTCCGGTAACGCGTAGCCCGGGGCTTTGGGATTCTGCCACGGCACGGACCACGTTGGTGCGTCGTCATAGCCGCCGTGGTAGATCTTGCCCATGCCCTGCACGAAATAGCCGTGGTTTTTGAAGTGCTGGCCCAGCGTCACCACATCCGGCAGGGCTTTGCGGAAATGCGTCTGCAGGTCCCACACTTTCGTGGTGTCGGGCCGCGCGCCGGTCATCACACTGGTCCGCGACGGCGAGCAGACTGCCTGTTGAACATAGGCGCGCTCAAAGACCATGCCGGCCTGCGCGATCCGGTCAATGTTCGGGCTTTGGATGTAATCCTTCCCGTAGCAGCCGAGTTCCGGTCGCAGATCATCCACGGCAATGAAGAGGACGTTGGGGGGCGATGAGGTCGCCGAGGCAGCCAATATGTTTCCAGCCGCCACCATCAGGTTGAGGCCCAGGAGAAGGTTAAGGTGCATGAGTGATTTCCGGGTTTCGGTGCGTTGATTTATGGGCATCGGCCACCGCCGGCAAGGCCAGCACCTGGCCCTGGCCCGGATATTTTGCACTCCGGGGGCCGGAGCGCCGGTTGGCAACCGGCTTGTCGCGGTAAAACATCCAACGCCGGTCACCGACCGACGCTCCGCTCGGTCGGCATTTCGTGCGGGGTGTGAAACATCCGGGCTGGGCGAGCAGCCGCTGGCGCAGCAGCGGATACGGCAACTGCTGCACAGCTACAGCTTGTTTTGCCGCCAACGCAGCCGCGACGCCCGCGCCCTGACCAATGGCCATCCAGGCGCCCTCGAAGGCCTTCGCCGTGAAAGTGCCGCTCTGGGTGACCAGCGATCTGATTTGGGGGCCGTCTCTCGTGACCGATTGCAAATACCGTCCGGTCAACACGGTAACGCCAGCTTTTTTGAGCATCTGCCGCGTCACGCGCAGGGCGACCTGCGGTTCAAAAGTCCACCGCGCCGTGTCTTTGCGCGCCGGATCATAAGGAGCTTCGACCTCCAAGAATGGACGCGCATCGGGGCCATGAACCTGGCCGACGGCCCCCTCTCGCGGCGGGACGCCACCCTCTCCCCCACCGGGGGAGAGGGCAGGGTGAGAATTTTCCCAACCGACAGTTCGCGCTTTGAACCTCCGAACCGCAGCGCCGACGCCGTAGTGGGACAGGCGTCCCGCCTGTCTGGTGAGGCGTCCATTGGGTGTGAGTCCAGCGCGAGTTTGGCGGCGCCACCGGACAGGCAGGATGCCTGTCCCACTACCGGGTTCAGGGTGAGGGGGCGGTTCATAGAAAGCCTCCAGTCCGCGGTCCACGTAGTCCTTGACGATGCGCCGATGCCATTCGTCAAACAGCCCCAGCAACGTTTCGCGCCGCATCTGCTTCGAGTCGCAGTGGCTCAAGCCGCCGGTGCTCAGCCCGCCGACATGATCCGTCGGCTCCAGGAGAATCACCGAAGCCCCCTCACGGGCGGCGGCGATGGCGGCGCAGAATCCACCCGGGGTCGAGCCATAAACGATCCCGTCGGCGGAGTTCTGCGCGACCTTGGCCAGGCCTGCGGCGCCAAAGGTTCCGACCGCGAAACCGG
>Ga0101944_10001163_pt1 | contig 59468 bp, 39 predicted proteins | sample DewCreD2012metaG_FD_75245 | JGI IMG/M metagenome (GOLD analysis project Ga0101944, IMG submission 75245) | Hot spring sediment bacterial and archeal communities from British Columbia, Canada, to study Microbial Dark Matter (Phase II) - Dewar... ...
CTTCGGTCGGAACGCGACGGCTGCGGCGGGCGCCGCTCGGAATGACAGTGGGGTGGCACGCTTCGGTCACAATGACAATGGTGCGGTCGCGTTGCCTTAGTTGTGCAGAAGTCAATAGGTTCTTGGTATCCAGGAGGCGGGGGGACAGCTTCGGCGGGGAACGGCTCGCCACCGGCCCGCGCCGCCACCGCACCCATTGTCATGCTGAGCCTGGCGAAGCATCTTTCAGGGGAGGGAGCTGCGGTGAGGGAAGTGCCACTCTCACGTCGGTTCGCTCCCCTGAAAGGTTCCTCGGCTTCGCCCGCCGCAAGCGGCGGGCTCCGCTCGGAATGACAATGGGGTGGCACGCTTCGGTCGGAACGCGACGGCTGCGGCGGGCGCCGCTCGGAATGACAGTGGGGTGGCACGCTTCGGTCACAATGACAATGGTGCGGTCGCGTTGCCTTAGTTGTGCAGAAGTCAATAGGTTATCGGTATCCAGGAGGCGGGGGGACAGCTTCGGCGGGGAACGGCTGGCCACCGGCCCGCGCCGCCCGCGAGGTTGGAAACTCCAGAGTTGATCAACTTTGGGATTCCCACCGAGCGGCCAACGCGGCGCGAGGGCACCGGTCCCCGCGTACGAGCGCACTCGGAGGGCAGGCAGGGCCCCAGTCGTCATGACATGACCGCCGCACTGCCCCGCCGGGCTGAAAGAGGCCCGGGAGAGGCGACTTGCGGTTGCCGAGCTGCGATTGGCGGTTGAGGAGCCAGCCGGCAGCGCCCTCGGACTCGTCGTGAGAGCCGGCGAGGAGAGGGGCGGAGCGGCTGTTCCGAAGTCGGCAATCGGAAATCGGCAATCGGGAATCTCAAAAGCCTGCCGCTGGCCGGCAGCGGCGGGGACTTTCTCCGCGTGCCGCTCGGAGGCGGCCGGCGGATGGCCTGGCGAAGTCCATTGCGACAGGCCGCCGGACGCGCTCTTTGACAAGATGGGTCTCTTGCGTGAAGCGCGCGAGAGAGGCTGACTCGTGATGCGTGACGCGTGAGAAGAGAGGGCCGACGGGGAGGCGGGTCCTGTCCGACCACGGGTCACGCGTCACGGGTCAGGCCACGGGTCATGCGTCACGGATTGGCCTCGGGCGGGGTGGGAGAGTAGCGGAGGCCGTCGGGGGGCAGGCGGGCGAGTTCGTCGAGGAGCTCGAAGTAGAAGCCCCACTCGCCGATGCCCTGGGTGACTTTGACGAGGAGCTCGTTCCAGCCTGCGGCGAGTTTGATCGGGGCGACGAACTCGCCGGCGGAGGCATAGGTGGCGTTGCGACCGGTGAGGGCGAGGCGGCGGTTGACCCAGACCCTGGAGCGGTCGTCGCTGCCGATGGCAATCGTGGCCGCCCTGTCCCTGGTGGAGTGGACCCAGGTGACGGCATAGGCGACGGCGTTGGTGACGGGGCCGAAGAGTACCTTGAGGTTGACGTAGCTGCCCTCGGAGGCGAAGAGCTGCCAGCGGACGTCGCCGCCGAGGCCGGCGTAGGCGCGGTCGAGCTTGACGTCTTGGCCCTCGGGGGGATAGGGGGTGTCGAGGCCCCAATCGTCGCCCCGGCCGGGGAAGGGGCCGATGATCTGCCAGGTGCGGATGAACTCGCGGCCGACGCGGGCGTGCTTGCGGTGGAAGTGGTAGAAGACCTCGACGGGCAGCGCGAGGTCCTTGACGAGCGCGACGACCCGCCCGGCGGGGTCGGCCTCGCCGGCGTCGCGGCAGGCATCGAGGAGGTTGCCCAAGACGTCGGCGGCCCTGGGATGGCCGGGAAAGGTCTTGAGGAACCACAGGTTGAGGTCAATGCGCCGTTGCGGGCGGGGGAGCTCGAGCTCCAGGAGAGCGTTGAAGAACTGCCAGGCCTCCTCGCTGGTGGCGCCGACGCGGGGTATCTGGGCCTCCAGGAAGGCTGCGGCGCGCTGGCGGTCGAAGGACAGGTGGGCGACCAGCGGCTCGGCCAGGAGCGGCAGGGCGTGGCCGGTGTGGGTCACGGCTCGTTGTCCTGCCCCCGCGGCGGCGCTGGGGCCAGGCATCGGGCGCGCTTCGGCGGGGCGACTGGTGTGCGCCCGCTTGCCGCTCTTGACAGGGTGCGTGACCCAGTCCCATTCGCTCATGGGGTCCTCGGGTGCGGCGGCGTCGTCGAAGCCCCAGTGAGCGACGGCGGCCTCGGCCATGGCGGGGGTGAGGGCGGCGGGGTCGGCGTGGCGGGCGCGAATCTCGTCGAGGGTGAGCGCGCGGCGATAGAGGCGGACCTCGTCGAGGACGCCGGCGAAAAAGCTGTAGCCGTTGGCCCATCGGCCGATGAAGAGCTGGCCGCGGCCGGGCTGGCGCTCGCGGTTGACCTCCTTGTGGGCGACCAGCTGGCCGTCGCAGTAGACCTTGAGCGTGGCGGCATCGTAGGTCATGGCCAGGTGGTGCCAGCGTTTGAGCTTGAGGGTGCCCTCCTCGCTCCAGGCCTCGAAGCGGTTCTCTTTTTCGCCGCCGATGTTGAGGTCGCCCTGGAGCTTGTCGCGGTAGATGATCAGGCCGAAGTAGCCGTCGGACCAGGCGTGGCCGTTCTTGTTGAGGATCCACTGCTTGGTGTCGGAGCCGGGTGCGAAGGCGTCGAGGTAGACCCAGGCCTCGATGGTGAACTGTGGCGGGTCGAGCTCTGGGGCGTGGGGGACGCGGATGCAGCCGCTGATGCCATCGCAGAGCATGCCCAGGCCGAGGCGTCCCGGGGCGGGCGCGGTGCCGCCCTCGTGGCCGTCCACCCACGAGTGCCATTCGCGTCGGGCGGGCGCCGCGAGCTGGCGCGGGGTTGGGGGCCGCAGGGGCGGGGCGTCGTCGTCAATGAGCACCTGCTCCTTGCCGCCGGCGACGAGGGCGGTGCGGTCCCAGAAGACGCGCCCTGTGGCGTGGCTGAAGGCGATGCCGGCGATGGCGCGGGAGAGGAAGGGGGTCCAGGCGAGGGGGAGGCGCAGCTCGTGCCATTGGCCGGGCTTGGGGAGTGGCCCCATGTAGCGGCCGCGCAGGGTGCGGTCGCCCCAGAGTGCGCGGAAGGCCCAGCCGTGACCGTCGTGGAGGCTGATGGCGAGGCTGCGGGGCGGGGCGGCGGGGTCGAGGTAGACCCATTGGGAGAGGTAGGGCCTGTCGAGCGGCGGGGTGATGTGGGCGACGACTGGCTGGTCGAGCTCGGTGATGGTGTGGGACTTGACCTCGTAGTGTGCGGCTGGGGGCGGCTGGGTGTGGGCGCGTGCGCCGCTGTAGCGCGGCTCGGCCACCCATTCCCAGACGCCGCGGGTCTGGCCGGCGGGCAGCTCGTCGTCGAGGAGGACCGACTCGGCCGGAGCCGACGCCGGCCCTGCGGTCGGCGGTGGGGCGACGACGGCCGAGCGGTCCCAGAAGATGCGCGGGGGGCCTTGCTGGCAGAAGTTGATCCCGCAGATCGGCTTGTCGTGGAGGCCGATGAGATGGAGGGGGACTCGCAACTCGTGCCACTTGGCCTCGGGGAGTTCCTCCAGGGTGCCCATCTCGCAGGGTGGGATGATCCAGTTGGCGATGGGCTTGCCCCAGTAGGCGCGGTGGCCCCACTCGTCGAGGCCGAGGCCGGTGTTGAACTCCAGGAGGACCGAGCGCAACTGGCGGTTGGGCTCGATGTATAGCCACTGGGAGAAGTAGGCGGCCATTTGCGTGGCGTGGCGGCGGCGGACGGGTTCTGGGACGCCGGCCTGAGCTGCGCGGTCGAGGACCTTGGCGGTGGGGTCGGGGACGCCTGCGGTGCGGAGGGCGAGCTCGATGTCGGCGAGGAGTTGTTCGGCGGCGCGGCTGTGGGGGTGGCGCTCGATGAAGGCCCAGTACCATTCGAGGCGGTCGTCGAGCGAGGCGGCGCGCGACTCGCAGCTCTTCTTGAAGAGCTCGAGCGAGATCGGGAGGTCGGGCAGCTCGTGGACGAGGCCCGCGATGGCCTCGTCCTCGTCGCGGGTCCGGGCGTCGAGGTAGATTTCGCAGGGGCGGATGGACGGGTGGCTGGTCGGAAGGATGGACGACTGGTTGGACGGAAGGATGGACGGGTGGCTGGTTGGAAGGACGGACGAAGGGGCGGAAGTTGGAGTGGAGGCGGGGGATTTGGCCGTTTGGCCCGGACGGTCGTCGAGCCGTCCAACCGTCCAGTGCGGGGATTGGCCGCCGGAGGCTGGGCGGTCGTCCCAGGCCACGGCCCACAGGCCGATGCGGCGCCAGTCGTCGCCGGGCTTGAAGACGCTGGGCCATGGGAGTGTGAGCTCGTGGGAGAACTCGCGAGCGAGGGGGTCGTAGCGGGTGACGGCTCGCGTGCCGCGCGGGAGCGGTGTGGGGCCGAGGCCCTCGGCCCGCGTGGCGCCGCTGGGGTGGAGGCCGAGCGCCCAGCGATAGAGGCCCTGATTGGTCTTGAGGCCGAGCTCCAACCAGTCGCCGCTGGAGCGGCCGACGGGTCCCTGCCACGGGGAGGCCGCGGCGTCCTGGTAGCGGACGACGAGGTGGAGGTTATGCTCGTCGTGGGCGATGCGGAGGCTGCCACGAACCGCTCCGCCGGCTGGGGCCGAGGGCTCGCGCTCCAGGCGGATGACGTCGCGGGCGTCCGAATCGCCGAGCGCCGCCCCGGGCGGGAGCGGCCTGGCCAGGCGATGGGCGACCTGGACGGGTCGCGCCCGCGGTGCGGCGGGCGGGGCCGCCGCGAAGCAGTGCAGGCCGTGGGCATCGGTGATGAGCAGAGCGTCGGCGACCCGTTCGGCAAGCCCTGGGGAGGCCCAGGCGACCTGGTTGCCGCCGGGCTCGACCTCGCGGAGCACCTGGCTCCCCACGTGGCCCCCGCCGGCACGGTCGAATGCGTCCACGCGGACCACCTGGCCACGCTCGACGTGAGGCAGCGACACCGCGAGCACCCTGGGGCCGCTCTCGCGGAAGTCCACCACGTTGGCCAGCGTCCCGGCGGCCGCCGGCGGCTGATAGGCCATGGCCTTGCCTGTGCGGAGGTCAACGGTCGAGAGCGGTTCGGGGCCGTGGGGGAGCTCGTAGAGGGTGTCGCCGCGGATGACGCCCCAGGACTTGCGCTTGAGGAGGAACGCCGTGTCGCCGCGCTTGAGGAGCCAGTGCTTGTCGGGCTCGGCGTCGTAGCCCTTGTCCCAGAAGAGCTGGACCCACGGCCCGCTGAAGGCGATGCGCTGGACGCGTCTGGGGTCGAGGTGTGGGAGCGCGACGTTGTGGCCGCGCAACGAGCCATCGCTGAAGGAGTAGTCGCAGAGGGCCTTGCCCTGGGTGATGACGAAGCCGCCGCCCTCGCCAAAGGCGGCCTGGAGCGGCCACGGGTCGCCCTCCCTGGGGAAGGGGCGGGCGGCGGTGATGACGCCGTCCGACGGCCTCACGAGGAGTTCGGCCGGGGCCTCCTTCTTGACGACGAGGCGGCTGGCGTAGAGGCGGAGGGCCTGGCCGTCCCACGCCCAGCACTCGAGGTTTGGGGCCGAGGCGCCGGAGAGCTCGGTGAATCGGCGGGACCAGACCAGCTCGCCCGAGGCGAGGCGGAGCGCGGCGGCTTCGCGGCGGGCCTTGAGGTTGCCCACAAAGAGGAAGTCGCCGCCGACGAGCCAGTCGCGGACCTCGATGGGCGGCCGCGTCTCCCAGCGGCACTCGCCAGTGAGGGCGTCGAGCGCGAGCACGCGGCTCGGGTAGAGCACGAGCATCGTGTCGCCCGCCGCTGCCTGGCGGGCGCCGGGGCCAGCGACCGCGTGCGAGGGCGCCCAGGCGACGCCCCGGACGCCGCCATCGAGCGCTCGCCGCCAGAGGATGGCGCCGCTGCTGCTTCGGCTCAGGCACTCGAGCAGCCCCTCCGAGCGGAGGTAGAGCCTGTCGGCGAGCTTCGAGTTGGCCTGCGGCGGCTCCCAAAGCTCCGGGGCGGGCCTGCGGAGCGACCAGAGGCGTCGGAGGGGGAGGTCGAGGGGCGCGGCCTGCGTGGCCGGCTGGGGCGCGGCCTGCGCGGGCGACTGGGGCGCGGGAGGGACGCTCAGCGGGTCGCCGACGACGATGAGCTGGCCGCCGCGGACGGCCATGTCGCGCGCCGGCTCGCGGAGCGTGTGGTCGGAGCGCTCCAGGGTGCGGCCGGTCTCGCCCTCGATGCGCCAGAGGGCGCGTGGCGTGCGAAGGAGGATTTGCCCGCCCGCCAGGATGGGTCGGCCCGCGATGCCGTCGGTAAAGCTCCGCTCCCACAGCAGGCGGCCGGAGGTGGCGTCGAGGGCCACGAGGTGCTCGCGGTCGCTGAGCCACAGGTGGCCGCTGGCGAGGCCGACGGCGTGGTCGGAGGGGGCGAAGGGGCAGTCCCAGGCGAGCTTGCCGGTCGCCCTGTCGAGTGCGAAGACGCCGGCGTAGTCGCGCGGGGCGAAGACCACGGCGTCGCCCGCCGCGAGCGGGCTGCTGCCCTGGCGTGCGAGGAGGCGCGAGAGGTTTCGGCCCACCCTCACGCGGGGGTATGTGCGGACCCATTCCACCAGGCCGTCGCGCGCATCGCATCGTGCGACGAAGCCCAGATTGCTCGCGCAGTAGACGGCGCCCTGGTGGACCAGTGGGGGGTTGCCGTAGGACGCGAGGTCCACCGATCCGCCGGCGTGGTGCTGCGGTCGCGGGAGGGCGAGCTGGCACGAGGTCAGGAACCGCCGCCACAGGAGCGAGCCGTCGGCGGCGTCCAGGCACACCAGCCACACGGGCACGCCGAGGGGCGACGCGCCGCGGATGGCGAGCACGTAGAGGCGGCCGTCGGCCACGGCGGGGTCGCTCACCGGCGAGAGGTCCTCCCACCAGGGCCTGCCTTCGGTGGACCAGGCCAGCTCGCCGGTGTCGGCCTCGAAGGCCGCGATGGCGGCCGCGCGGCCGGCCTCGTCGAGGCCCCAGCGGGTGAAGACCCTGCGAGCAGCGACCGCCGGGCGGAAGGCGCCTGGCGCAAGCAATTGCGGATTGCGGGTGGCGGATTGCGGACGGCCACCAGAGGCAAAGGCAGGCGTCCGCCACCAGAGGGGCGCCCCGAGATGTTCGCCGTAGCAGGCCACGAGGCCCGGCCCGGCGACGATCAGCCTGCCGGCCTCGGCGTGGAGAGAGGGCGGCGTGGGGAAGGCCCCGAGCAGCTCCTGCCGGCCGCCGTGAAACCAGTCCATCGCCCACGGCGGGGCCGGCGGGGCGAGGAGTTGCGGATTGCGGACTGCGGGGTGCGGCTCGGGCTCGGGTGCTGGGCGGGGGTCGCGCCCCGAAGCGGGCGCGGCAAGCGCCAGCCCGGCCTTCGCCCTGGCCCGCAGGGCGGGGTCCGAGGCGTGGCTCGCCACGTCCTCGAAGACGCGCCAGGCGAGGCCGGCGTGGCCGCGGAGCAAGGCGTCCTCGGCGAGGTCCGCCAGAGCCCGCTGGGCGGCTGCCGCCCAGGGGTAGCGGCGCCAGAGGGCGAAAAGGGCCTGGGGGTCGCGGGCCGCGCGGCCGGCGGGGACGCGTCGCGCGGCCTCGCGCTCCTGGAGCTCGCGCAGCGGCGCGAGGGCAGCTTGGGGGCACGCCAGGAGCTCGCGGTCCACGGCGGCCCACAGGGAGGCCTGCACGCTTCGCTGGCCGGGTGCTGACGACGTGAGCGGGACGAGGCCCTCGCTGCCGGCGCACTCGCCGAGGAGGGCGTGGACCATGCCCGGGTCGGGCGCGCCGCCGGCGGCCCTGGCCACCTCCCAGCGGCCCTCGAGGGTCCAGCGGCGCGGGAGCTCGATGGCCTCGGCGAAGCGCTCGCGGGCAAGCTCCTGAAGGAGGCTGGCGACGCGGCCGTCGGCGCCTTCGGCCGCAAGCTCGTCGAGGAGGCGGAGCGCCTCGTCGCGCCGGCCGGCGGCCAGGCGGAGCTCGGCGTCCTCGAGCCGCCAGGCGACGCTGCGGCCGGCGATGGCCTCGAGCCGGGCCAGCGCCCGCGAGGCCGCCCAGAAGTCGTCCTCCTCGCGTGCCAGGGCGAGCAGCGTGCGCCAGGCCTGCTCGACGGCGGGGTGGCCGTCGGGGATGCGGCCAGCCCGGCTCAGCGCCAGCAGGCGGGTGGTGGCATAGTCGAGCCAGGCGTCGCCCCCCTCGATTTCGCGGCGCTGGGGAAAGGTGTGGGTGAGCATCCTTTGGAGTGCGGCGACCGCGGCGTCGGGGGGCGCGGGGAACTCGTCCACGGCGCGTTTGAGGTAGTGGTTGGCCCGCGCGGGGCAGCCGGCCTCGGCGAGGCGCTCGGCGAGGAGCTCGTAGGCCGCGCGTAGCTTGCCCGCCTCACCCGGGAAGCGAGCGAGCAACTGCTCCAGGAGCCGCGCCTGGAGGGCCGAGAGGAGCTGGGCGCGGAGCTTCCGGTCCTTTGTGACCTCCTGGAGCTCTTGGGACCAGCGCTTGGTGTTGGCCTCGTAGGTGGCGGCCCAGCCGTCCTTCCACTCGATGAGGGCCTCGCCGAGGTCCTGGCCGAGGGACTCGAAGGGGCGCGGCGGCCCTTCGATGCCGCCTGGGGCCGCGGCGCCGGCCAGGAGCGACAGGGCGAGAAGCAGTGCGGGGAGCGCCGGATGGGTCATTGCCGATTGCCGATTGGCGATTGCCAATTGCCTATGCCTATGCCGATTGCCGATTGGCGCTTTCAGATTGGCGATCTCAGATTGCCGATTTCGGATTGCGGGTTTCAGTTTGCAGGTTGCGTGGCCTCGAGGTCGGCGGCGAAGAGGCGGGCGGTCTCCTCGGCCGACGGGATGTCGGTCCGCTCCGTCTTCCAGGCCTCGGCCTGCTTGGGGTCGAAGTCCTTGAGCTTCAGGAGCGCGGCGAAGCGGCGCTGGAACCACTCGCTCGAGAGCATCGGGTAAGCGTGGATCAGCCCCGTATCCATCAGCCGGCGGCTGAAGACGATGAGCTCTCGTGCCGCCTGTTGGAGGGCGTCCGACCGCTCGCCGGCGCGCGGCGCCCCGCCGCCGCGGGCCACGCGGTCGTAGTCGAGCGACAGCCTCAGCCAGTGGAGGTACATCGCCACGCGGTCGAGGCGGGCGCGGACCGACGGCTCCGTCTCCTGCTTGTATGCCTGCTGGAGGTCGAGGAGGGCGAGCCTGAGGCCCTGGGGGGCGAACTTCTCGCCGCTCGCCCAGCGCTCGTAGAGGCGCCGCATCGGCTCCGCCGCCCTGCCGAAGGCCCGCTCGCAGAAATCGCCGACCAGCGCCTTCGGGTCGGCCTCAGGGTCCCACATCAGCCGCGCGGCCAGCCAGTAGCCGAGGCCGTTGGGACCCCAGTTGCAGCCCGACTCGGCGTCGTAGGTGCTCAGGCCCAGGTCGCGGTAGTGGCGGATGGCCTGGGCAAGCTCGTAGACGCGGCTGGCCTTGGCCTTGCCGGGCATGTCCCAGTCCCAGGGGTAGACGCTGAAGTAGTCGTAGACGCCGAGGCGCGCGCCGAGCTTGCGGAATGCGGTCACCTGGTCGTCGAAGGACAGCTTCGTGTAGCGGAAGCCGGTCGTGACCTGGACGTAGACGCCTGGGGCGAAAGGCGTCCTCGGCGGCTCGCAATGGAAGGCATAGGCGTAGAGGCCCACCCATTTGTCGGGGAACTGGTTGCGGACCGCCTTCGCAACGTTGCTTGCCAGGAGGAAGACCCTGTCGCTCACAGAGCCAAGGGCGGCGCAGCGCTCGCACTCGCAGTAGCCCGCGCCATCGTTGGGGTCAACCGACACCATGTTCAGCCCCGGCTCCTTGCGGAAGCGGGCGAGGACGCCCTCGATGATGCGCTTTTCGACATCGGGGTTGCTCGTGCACAGTTGCAGCGGCTTGCGTTCGCCCTTGACCAGGCCGAAGAGTTCGGGGTGCTTCTCGAACTCGCGAGCGGGCACGTAGCGCTCCCAGGCGTGGCCGCAATCGGTCTGGAACGCCCCGAGCTGGCGGTTGCGCTTCATCCAGGCGTGATAGTCGTCGGCCAGCTTCTTCGTCCTCGGCCCCCAGCCGTACCAGATGCGGCGGTAGCCGAAGGCGGGCGATGCCCGCAGGTCCACGCTCACCGCGAGATTCGGCTCCTTCGGCACCACTGTCCACACGGGGTCGGGGAAAAACCACCGACAGCCGACGTGTTCGAGGAGGGCATAGACCGCGTGCTGAAGGCCCAGGTCCGTGTTGGCGACGAGCGAGAGGCGCCGCCGCCCGCTCCTGACGGCGAAGCCCTCCGGCCCCAGGGCCGTGTGGCCAGCGGCCAGCACGATTGCGCCATTTACGCCCTGCGTCTCGCCGAGCGGGATTGTGGCCCCGGTGATCTCCCGGAGCCAGAACTGAAGCTCCTTCGCCAACGCCTCTCGCGCCGCGCTCCGCTCCCCCTCAATCACGATGCAGCACCGCGCCTGGCCATCCGCCGCGAGAACGAATGCTTTGCCAGCGGGGCGCACTCTGGCACAGGTCGGGAGGAGCAGAAGAGCGATCAGGACTACGCGTGTCGTCTTCATCTTCGCAAGGGTCGCCAGCACCCACCGGCACCCCCTCCCGAACGTTCCAATACGTTCGGGAGGGTACTCATCCCTGCGCCCCGGACGGGCCAGGGTCGCTTACCCTCCCGAAGGTATTGGAACCTTCGGGAGGGAGGCCATCTTGTCGTTACCCTCCCGAAGGTATTGGAACCTTCGGGAGGGCGGTAATCCCTAGCGCGTGGCGGCCTGCAAGGCCACAATCTGGTCAGCGACGGCGCGGCGGAGGGCGTCGAAGCCGCCCAGCTCAGCCGTCTTCTCGGGGTCGAGGAGGGCGAAGCCGTCGGCTGGAAACTTCGCCCCGCCGCTGGAGTAGGCCGACCAGTCGTCCTTGATGCTCTCGGCCAGAGCCGCGAGGAGCGCGTCGGCCTTGCCGCATTCGGCCTCGGCTCGCCCCGCCTTCTTGGCGGCCTCGACGAGCCGCTCGAGCTTGCAGAGGTACTTCAGGTCGTCTATGCCCTCACGGCTCCGCTCGTAGTCGAGGGTGGGGTAGACGTTGGTGCCGCTGGTGCGGACGACGGAGCCGCGCTCGTTGCGGAGGTTGTAGTACCACTCGACCTTTCCCCGGACGCCGAGCTTGGTCATCTTCCAGAAGAAGAAGCCGAATGGGAAGCGGCCTGTGCCTGCGTTGACGAACCAGGGGATCGCCCCGGTCTTGGCCTGAAGCTCCTCGATGAACGCCTTGTTCATCAGCGTGCGGCCCTTGTTGTGGTGGTCAATGCCGTCCCAGCCGTTGTTGAAGGTGGCGACGTTGAGCCAGGGCGCCATCGCCATGACCTCCAGGTAGCCGTTCATGTCGCTCGTCGCGGCGACCTCCGGCAACTCTTCCCAGACGAAGCGGGCGAGGTTCTCGGCGATCTTGACGCCCTCGATGCCCTTGTTGGTCAGCTCGTCGCCGATGCTCATGAGGACGGGGACGCCGTGCTTCTGGGCCTCGGCGTGGAGGAGGCGCATGACCTTGATGAACCGCTGCTGCCAGCGGCGCGAGGTCTCGGAGCCGAAGCCCGCCAGCTCGGAGAGCTGGAGGTTCATCGGCGTGGCGAAGTACAGCGTGGCGGGGAAGCCGGCCCGCTTGTAGGCCTGGATGAACTCCCCGAACTCCTTCGTGTCGGCGTCGTGGACTGGGAGGTGGAACTCGTAAAGCGGTGCGACGCAGGTCATGCCGTGGCGCCGCATGTCGGCCAGGTGCACCTTCAGGGCCTCGGGATCCTTGGGGCTGGAGTAGTTGTAGCCGAGGGCGAAGGGCGGGTCCTCGAGCTTGAAGGGGAGCACCTCGAGGCTGATGGCGATGGAGCCGATGGGCTTGTCCTGGGCGGTGACTGTGACCTCGCCGTGGTAGAGGCCGGGCTGCGCATCGTCGGGCACCTCGATGGTGCACCAGAAGAACTCGGTGCTCTGGGCGGCCATGCCCCACTTGCGGCCCAGCTCCATCAGGATGTCGCGGCCCTCGCCGAGGAAGTGCTCGACCGAGGTCACGACGACGTTTTTCTCGGGGATGGTGCCGGCCGTGCCTTTGAGCGCGCTGGCCTTGATGAAGACCTCCTGAAGGGTCTCCTTGGGCCGCAGGAGGAAGCTGAAGGGCTCGAGCTCGCCCGCGGCGGCGAAGAGGCGTGCCTCGCGGGGGTTGGTGGCCCCGACGCGCGCGACGGTGACGGACGCGGGCGCCTTGTAGGCCACCGTCTTGCCGTCCGCCGTCCTGATCGTCACCTCTTGCGGGGCGGCATAGGTGACGGGGCGGGCGACGAGCGGCCGCTGGTCCGCCCGCGGGTTCTCCCCATAGTCCGTCACAAACAGGTCCAGCTCCGCAGCCGCGGCCAACCCCGCCATGAGCACCAGGCACACGACGGTTCGCTTCATCGCTCAGTCCTCCAGCTTTCCGCCGACGGGCACGAGGCTCACGTCGTCGAGCCAGATGGTGCCTTCGCCGATGTGGTAGAAGTAGACGCCGAAGGTCTTGGCATCCTTCTCTGGCTTGCCGAGGAGGGTGTACTCCTTCCACTCCGGGCCGAGCTTCTGGCGGAGGGTGCCGGAGGCGCCGGACTCGAAGTTGACGAAGAGCATGTTGTCGCCCTCGCCCTTGGCCCAGAAGGTGAGCTTGTAGTCGGTTGCGCCTGGGACGGCTGGGAGCTTAGGCGTCATGATGCCGATGCGTCCCTTCTTACCCGTGCAGCGGATGCGGGCGGAGAGCTTGCCGCCGTGGACGTTTGCCGGCTTCTCCTCCCACATGTTCTCGTAATCGCCGCCCCAGGACCAGCCGCCCCACCACAGCCAGCGCGAGCGGTCCTTCGCACTGTTCTTATTCACCAGCTCGAAGCCGCCGTTCTGGATGAAGTTCAGCGGCGGGTCGGTCACTGAGAGCGATTGCGACACATAGGTGCCGGCCAGGCGTGCCTCGAGCATCTTCTTGCGTTTCTCGTAGGCCGCATCGCTCAGCAGGCCGTCCTGGCGTTGCTTCTCGACGGCCTTGAGCGCCGCCTCCACCCGCTCGCGGGGCCAGAGCTGCTTCGTCAGCGCCTCCTTGTCCTCCTTCTCGGCTGCGAACGCGCACACGGACGCCACGACGGCAAGCAACACTTTCATCCTCATAGCGGACCTCCTAATCCTCATATCCTATTACCACAATCGGGCGGAGATGACAAGTGTGGGACGCGGCGGGGCCGCGTTATTTGACTGGTTTCGGGGCCGCCGCTATAATCCGGTGATGCTCGTCATTGATCGTCTCACGAAGCGGTTCGGCGACAAGGTCGCGGTGGACGCCCTTTCGCTGGAGGTGCGCGCGGGCGAGCTATACGCCTTCCTGGGGCCAAATGGCGCGGGGAAGACGACGACGCTCAAGTGCGTGGCGGGCCTCCTGTGGCCCTCGGCGGGACGCATCAGCGTTGGAGGCCACGATGTGCACGGCAACTCGCTCGCGGCCAAGCGCCTCCTGAGCTATGTGCCCGACCAGCCCTATCTCTACGAGAAGCTCTCGGGGCGCGAGTTCCTCCTATTCGTCGCACGCCTCTACGGCCTGGACCGCCAGGCCGCCGCGAGCGCGGTGGGCCGGGTGCTCGAGCTCTTCGAGGCCCACGAGTGGGCCGACGAGCTCTCGGAGAACTACTCCCACGGCATGCGCCAGAAGATCGTCCTCTCCGCCGCCCTGCTCCACGACCCCAAGCTGTTGGTGATTGACGAGCCGATGGTGGGCCTGGACCCCGGCAGCACGCGCCTCGTCAAGAGCGTGCTCCGCCAGCGGGTCGAGGCCGGCTGCGCCGCGCTCGTCTCCACCCACACCCTCCCAGTCGCCGAGGAGATCGCCGACCGCGTGGGCATCCTGCACCGCGGGCGCCTCCTTGCCGAGGGCACCCATCAGGAGCTGCGCCGCAAGGCCGCGGGCAGCGAGCGGCTCGAGGACATCTTCCTCCAGCTCACTGGCAGCAACTCCCTCTCACCTTAGGCGGTGGTTATGGCCTACCCGTCCGATCCCCAGGCACGCGAGCGGATGCGCAGCATCCTGGCCCCCCTCTTCGTCGAGTGCCGCGAGCTGGACTTCCGCGGCGGCGTGCTCTTCAGGGGCGAGGCCAGCCACTATTGCCTCCAGCAGCGCCGCCAGGTCGCCCACGGCCTCCGACAACTTGGCGGCGGCCACTACTTCGAGGAGCTCGACGGGCGAACGTATCTCACCTACGCCATGCCCGGCCCCGACTTCAAGCCGGTGAACAAGCTCCTCCACCTGGTGCTGTTTGCGGCCACGGTGCTCACGACGCTTGTCGCCGGGGCGTCGTGGCGCTTCGAGAGCTTTCTCGCCGAGGCCGGCGCCAGCCTCGTGGGCGCGCCGGGGAGCCCCACCCTCTGGGAGCTCGGCCGCCAGCTTGTGGCCCAGGGCGGCCCGTTCTCCCTCGCCATCCTCCTCATCCTGGGCACCCACGAGTGCGGGCACTACCTGATGGCCCGCCGCTACGGGATGCTGGTGACGCCGCCATTCTTCCTGCCGGCCCCGATTCCGCCGATTGGGACGTTTGGCGCGGTCATCCGCATGCGCAGCCCGATGCTCCACCGCCGGGCACTCCTCGACATCGGCCTGGCCGGCCCCCTGGCCGGCCTGGCCGTGGCGCTCCCCTTTTTCCTCTACGGCCTGTCGCAATGCCAGTTCGAGGTCATCCGCTACTGGGAGGAGGGCGGCGGGCTGGTCTTCGGCAACTCGCTGTTCACGTGGGGTGCGAGCCAGCTCCTGGTCGGCTCGCCGCCGCCGGGCTACGCTCTCAACTGGCTCTCGCACCCCTTCGCGTGGGCTGGGTGGATCGGCCTGCTGGTGACGATGCTCAACCTGATCCCCGTCGGGCAGCTCGACGGCGGCCACGTGGCCTACGCCCTGGTGGGGCGGCGGCAGCGGCTCGTCGCGTGGTTCTTCCTCGGCGTCCTCATCGCCCTGGGGCAGCAGTGGGGCGGGTGGCTCTTCTGGTGCGTCGTCATGGTGCTCCTGATGCGCGTCGCCCATCCCCCTGTCGTCATCGAGGAGGTCACGCTTGGCCGTGGCCGCCGGGCGCTCGCCTGGGCCGCCCTCGCCATCTTCATCCTCCTCTTCATGCCCGCCCCGGTCCGCGGCGTCCTCTAAGGCCAGGCGCCGGGCAGCAACCACCAACGAGTGACGAGTGGCCACACGGGGAGACAAACTGTGAATGTGCGCGGGGCAGCACCAGGCAAGCCGCGGCCTGCGGTCAGGCGGGTTGCCGGCGACGGCTCTTCTTGACCTCGATGTCGCTCACGAGGAGCAGGTCAACAATCGGGACTGGAGCCGCTATGGTGGCGAGCCATGCCTGGGACCGCCTACCCCTTGCTCTTGAGGCGCCAGCCGGGGAGGACCTCTGGCTCTTGGCCGGGGGGCAGCGGCTCGACGAGTTTGCCGTAGAGGTCGGGACGCCGCGCCCTGAGGTAGCGCCGCCCGCTCGACAGCTCGATCTTCTCGGGCGTGCAGAGGCCCACGACCACGTCGTCGCCCAATGCCGTGCTCTCGGCGATGATCTCGCCGAAGGGGTCAATGATCATCGCGTTGCCCGTCTTGATCGTGTCGTGGTCCACCCCCACGGCGTTGGAGAAGACGTAGTACACGCCGTTCTCGTAGGCCCGCGTGGGGAGCCATCGCATGAGCCAGGCGCGGCCCGAGGGGCCGCTGAAGGCCATCCGCAGGGGCACGGGGTCGCGCTGGCGGTTGTCCCAGAGCTTCTTGTCTATCTTCGTGCGGCCGGGCATTGGGCTCTGGACGCCGCAGGTGACGTGGGGCGCAAAGATCACCTCGGCGCCCAGCATCGTGGTGATGCGGGGGTTCTCGACGAGGTTGTTATCGTAGCAGATGAGGATGCCGCAGCGGATGCCGCACAGGTCGAAGACCAGGTGGCGGTCGCCGGGCGTCAGGTGTGGGCTGATGAAGGTGTGGAGCTTGCGGAACTTCGTCACGAAGCCCTCGGGCGCCGCCACGACGTAGGTGTTGTGGAGCCGGTCGCCGTCGCGCTCGACGAGACCGGCGAGGATGGGCACGCCGAGCGACCTGGCCAGGGCGACCAGCCGCTCGGTGCTCGGCCCGCCGGGCACAGGCTCGGCGAGGGCCGTCAGCTCCTCGCGCGAGAGCGTCTGGAGAAACGTGTAGCCGGTGATGCAGCACTCGTGGAAGCTGACGATTTCGGCGCCCTGCCCCGCCGCGCGGCGGGCCAGGGCCTCGATGCGGGCGAAGTTGTAGTCCTTGTCGGCATCTCGCGCCTCGAATTGCGCTGCGGCGACACGAATGTCGCGCATGAGCTGACTCCTTGAGCCTCGGACGGTCCTACACCCATCACCTCCCCCGACACCCATTCAGCCATTTGCCCGCGGAAGCGTCAAGTGCCGTTGGGCGAGGGCAGTCGCTATCTGGTCTGTTGCAGTCACCCAAGACTCTTCGGTGGCACTCACGAAGCGCGGCGGCAAGCCCTCGAACTCCGAAAGCTCAAGCACGGAGCCTGCGCAGTGAACCCCCGCGCGGCAGCCTCCGCCAAGGGCGTGCAGGAATATTGCGGAGTTGAACAACTCTGCAATGTTACAGGCGGCTCACGCACGGTGGCCAGCACTGGGCCATCCCCACGTGGCTCCCTTCGCCGAGGGAGCGCAGGAATATTGCGGAGTTGAACAACTCCGCAATATGTTTTGCCCCGCTCACCGCGCCCAGAGCCCGGGATAGGCGCGCCGCCGTCACTCCACAAGCTCACGCACGCTGTGCGCCTTGCCTCGTCGGGGGGGGGACCTGAGCTGGCCATCCACCTCGCCGCTCATCCGCCATGGCATCAATCTCTGCTGGCCGACGTGGGCTTGATCTTTGCGCCGCCTTGCGGTAGCGTAGCGGCGGATGAAGCAGCGGGAGCCAAGCTATGCCATGCCTACTCGGGATTGACCTCGGGACGCAGAGCGTCAAGAGCGTGGTGCTCGACGACCAAGGCCGCATTCGCTCGGTCGCCCAGGCGGAATACCCCATCCTCACGCCGCGCGTGGGCCACGCGGAGCAGGAGCCGCAGACCTGGTGGCGCGCGACCTGTCGGACCACCCAGGAGGCCCTCGCCCGCGCCGCACTCCGGCCCGGGGAACTCGCCGCCGTCGGCCTCGCCGGCCAGATGCACGGCACGGTGTGCGTGGACCGCGAGGGGCTGCCCGTCCGCCCCGCAATCATCTGGGCCGACGGCCGCTCGGCGGCCGAGGTGGACGAGCTTGTGGCCACGCTGGGCCGCGAACGCCTCGCCCGCCTCACGGCCAACCCCCTCGCCGCGGGCTTCATGGCCGCCACGGTCCGCTGGCTCGCGCGCCACGAGCCCGAGACCCTGGAGCGCACGGCGGCCCTGTTGCTGCCGAAGGACTACGTGCGGCTGCGGCTGACGCGTCAGGTGGGCACCGACGTCACCGACGCGGCGAGCACGCTGCTCTTCGACGTGGCGGGCCGCCGCTGGTCGGAGGAGATGGCCCGCGCCGTGGGCATCAGCCCGGAGCTCCTCCCCCGCGTCACCGAGTCCCACGAGGTCTGCGGCACCGTCACGCGCCAGGCGGCGAGCGACACGGGCATCCCCGCCCGCACGCCCGTCGTGGCCGGCGGCGGCGACCAGCCGGTGGGCGCCGTGGGCAACGGCGTGGTGAAGCCCGGCACCGTGCTCTCCACCATCGGCACCGGCGGCCAGCTCTTCACGTCGCTCGAGACGCCGTCCTACGATCCGGAGCTGCGCACACACACGTTTTGCCACGCGGTGCCGGGCCATTGGTTCATCATGGGCGCGATGCTGAGCGCGGGCTTGTGCCTGCGCTGGCTGCGCGACCAGGTCTTCGGCGGCCTGGGGCTCGACTACGAGGCGTTCTCGCGCGAGGCGGCGGAGGCCCCGCCGGGCGCCGAGGGGCTGGTCTTTCTGCCCTACCTGCTGGGGGAGCGGACGCCGCACATGGACGCCCGCGCGCGCGGGGTGTTCTTCGGGCTGGCCCTGCGGCACGAGCGGCGGCACATCGTCCGCGCCGTCATGGAGGGCGTGGCATTCGCCATGCGCGACTCGCTGGAGATTTTCCGCTCGCTCGGCGTTGCGGCGCGCGAGGTCATGGCGGCGGGCGGCGGGGCGAAGAGCGCCACCTGGCAGCAGATACAGGCCGACGTCTTCGGCACGCCGCTGGCGCCCGTGCTGACGGCTGAGCCTGCGGCCTGCGGGGCCGCGCTCCTCGCGGGGGTCGGCGCCGGCGTCTTCCCCAGCCTCGAGCAGGCCATGGCGCGCGTCGTGCGCCTCGGCAAGACCGTCGAGCCGATCCCCAAGAACGTGGCCGTCTACAACGAACGATACGCCTTCTTCAAGTCGCTCTATCCCCGATTCGCCCAGTCGTATCGGGAGCTCCCGGCGTCGTGAGGCCCCGATTGCCGATTGCCGATTGGAAGAAGAAGATGGACCCAGAGGAACTGAAGCAAAGAACGAAGTTCTTCGGCCTTCGCGTCATCAAGCTCGTCGGCGCGTTGCCGAAGGACATAATCGGGAGGGAGCTCGGAAGGCAACTGGTCATGGCCGGGACATCCGTGGGCGCCAACTACCGGGCCGCCTGCCGAGCAAGGTCAAGGGCCGAGTTCGTGGCCAAGGTCGGTGTCGTTGAGGAAGAGGCGGATGAGAGCGCCTACTGGATCGAGATGATCGTGGCCGCGGGCATCGTGCCTCTCAGGCGCGTCGCAGCGCTCCTCAAGGAAGCTGACGAGCTCGTGGCAATCATGGCAAGTTCGCGCATCTCCGCCTCGACCCGGCGTGCGGCGGGGTTCCGGCCTCGCTCCAATCGGCAATCGGCAATCGGCAATCGGCAATGACAGCAGAGCTGTTCGTTGGCCTCGACGTAGGCACTCAGGGCGCCCGCGCGGTGGCGTGCGACGCCGAGGGCCGCGTCGTGGCCGAGGCCGTCGCGCCCTTCGCCCACGCCGCCCGCGAGCCAAGGCCCGGCTGGCACGAGCAGCGGCCGGAGGACTGGTGGCTAGCCTCGGTGAAATGCCTCCAGGCCGTCGCGGCCCGGGCCGAGGCCGCGGGCCGCCCCCGCGAGGCCCTCGCGCGCATCGCCGTCACCTCGACCTCGGGCACCGTCGTGCTCGTGGATGCCTCGGGCCGCCCGCTCCTGCCGGCCATAATGTATAGCGACGGGCGGGCTGCGGAGGAGGCCGACCGGCTGAACGAGGCGGCGCGCGTCTTCACCGAGAAGGTCGGGGCGCGCTTCTCGGCCAGCTTCGCCCTGCCGAAGATTCTGTGGCTCGCCCGGCACCGGCCGAGGGAGTTCGCCGCCGCGGCCCGCATCTGCCACGCCGCCGACTTCCTGGTGGGGCGCCTGACGGGCCACTACGACGTGACCGACACCTCGAACGTGCTCAAGACGGGCTACGACCTGGTGGAGGGGCGCTGGCCGGAGTTCTTCGACGGCTTGGGCGTGCCGCAGGGCAAGCTGCCGCGCGTCGTGCGGCCCGGCGAGCCAATCGGCCGCCTGGCAACTGGTGTGGCCGACCGCACGGGGCTGTCGCGCCTCGCCGTCGTCGTCGCGGGCGCGACCGATGGCACCGCTGCCTTCCTCGCCTCCGGCGCCTGCGAGGTCGGCCATTGGTGCTCCACGCTCGGCACCACGCTCGTCCTGCGGGGCGTGAGCCGGGAGCTGCTCCGCGACCGGCTCGGACGGGTCTACTGCCACGCCCACCCCGATGGCTACTGGCTGCCTGGTGCGGCGTCGAACGTCGGCGGCGAGTGCCTCGAGGTCCGCTTCAAGGGGCGAAACCTCGCCGCCCTCGACGCTGAGGTGGCCGACAACCTGCCCAACAAGCTCCTCATCTACCCCCTGGTGCGGCGCGGCGAGCGGTTCCCCTTCGTGGACCCCGCCGCCAAGGGCTTCGTGCGGGGCCGCCCCGCGAGCCGGGCGCAGCTCTATGCCGCCTACCTCGAGGCCGTGGCCTTCGTCGAGCGATGGGGCTTCGAGGTGATGGCCGGCCTGGGCGCGCCCATTGCTGACCCGGTCTTCGCCTCGGGCGGCGCCACGGCGAGCGACGTGTGGCTCAGGTTGCGGGCCGACGTGTTGAACCGCCCGCTGCGCGTGGCCGAGGACGCCCATTCGGCCAAAGGGGCCGCCATCCTCGCCGCAGCCTCCCCCTGCGGCTCGCTCTCCGAGGCCGTTCGCCGCATGGTGCGCTTCAGGCGGACCCTTGAGCCGCGAGTCCGCCTCCGCTCCTACCTCGACGGCAAGTACGCTCGCTTCCGCACCGCCTGCGCCACGGCCTACCCCGCGGCGAACGTGTAGCGGCGCGGGCACTTGAGCAAGCGCTTCGCCTCGGCATTTGCCCACGACGCGGCCGCGAGTTCGCCGCGCCGTGCGTCGAAGAGCGCTTGCCGCGAAGAGCTACGGGGGAACTACCACCGTGGCCACAATTCATGCAGCGCGCGCGGGCGCACCCGCCCGAAGCGGAGAACTCGTTCGTCGTGCGGCCTTCAGGCCGTAGCTGGGCATACGGGCTAAAGCCCGCACTACGAACCACTGCCAGATTAACTGTGGCCAAGGTAGCAAGACCGCAGGGCGCACATACACGCACGCGGAACCGGCGGGAGCGGCCCTGGGAAGGAGATTCCGCGTGCACGTATGATTGAGCGCCTGTTCCGCGCATGTCGCGGGGCCTCTGGGGGAGAGGCGGGTCAGAGGGGCCAACCGGGACGATAGGGGCGGCGGAGCAGGGCGTCGGCTTCGGGGTGGTTGGTGATTCTGCCCTCGAGGGGGTCGTATTCGAGTTCCGCGTCGAATTGTGTGGCGATGTTGACGAGGAGGAGCATCTCCATGTAGGGGCCGGTGCTGGCGAAGCTGGACCAGGCGGTCCACTTGTCGCCGCGGGCGCAGCGGAGCCAGTCGGGCTCTGGCATGCCGTGGGACTGGGTGAGGCGCTTGGGGCCGCTGACGTCAACCCCCTCGAATTGCCTGGCGGGGAGGAGGTCAATGGTGTAGTTGTGGCCTGTGGAGTGGAGTCGGCCTTTGGAGCCGAGGAGCATGGCGCCGGCGAAGTCGGACCAGGGCTTCCTCGGCTCCTTGCCCTTCTCTTTCTCCGTGGGGGGCGGCCAGTCACTCTCGGGGCCGATCAGCTCGGCGAGCTTCTCCTTCCAGCCGGGGGCGCCGCCGTTGATCCAGTGGTGGGTGTAGGGCGGCAGGTTGCCGCGGGCAGGGATGGTGAAATGGACTTTTTCCCATCTGGGGAAGGAGATGCGGTTGATGCCGGAGACTTCGGCCCGGACCTTGATCCGTGGCTTGGCGGCTGGCTCGGCGTGCCAGAGGTCAAGCACTTTGAGGGCGAGAAAGGTGAGGTAGTTGGTGTGGGAGCCCCACATGCCGATCTGGCCGGTGCCGAGGTCGCGCCAGTGGGGCCAGGCGAGCCATTTGGCGTGGAAGGGGCGCTCCCTGGCGGGGCCGAGCCAGAGGTCCCACTTGAGGTAGGGCGGCACTGGCTGCTCGCCCTGGGGCAGTTCTTTGTGGTCCGCGCCGCCGCCGGAGTTCCACACGTAGACTTCCGTAATGTCACCGAGGACGCCGTCCTCGATGAGCTCAATGCCGCGGCGGAACTGGCCGCCGGAGGAGCCCTGGTTGCCCATCTGGGTGGCCACCTTGTGCTTCTCGGCGAGCTCGCGCAGCCTGCGGGCCTCGTGGACGCAGCCGCACAGGGGCTTCTCCACGAAGGCGTGCTTGCCGGCCATCATCGCGGCGGCGGCGGCGGTGGCGTGGGTGTGGTCGGGGGTGGCCACGATGACGCCGTCAATCTCCTTCTGCTTGTCGAGCATGACGCGGAAGTCGTGGAAGAGCGGCGTCTCGGGGTGGTCCTTCATGGCGGCCTGGGCCTTGCTCTCGTTGACATCGCAGAAGGCCACGACGTTAGCCTGCCTGGGGATGACGTCGGCATACCACTTGCCGCGTCCGCCGACGCCGATGAGGGCGATGTTGAGCTTGGCGTTGGCCGCGTAGGAGCGCGCGGAACGGCTGCCGGCGAGGACGAGCATCCCGGTGCCAAGCGCGGCCTGACGAAACAAGTCGCGGCGCGAAATCATGCATCTCATCGCTGCTGCTCCTTTCGCGTGGTCTATAGTGACCAGCCCTGGCGGTATTCGGGGTGTGCGATGGCGTCGGCCTCCGCGTTGTTCACCACGCGGCCCTCCAGGGGGTCGTACTCGAGCTCTCCGGCGAACTGTGTGGCGACGTTGCCGAGCATAAGCAGCTCGATGAAGGGGCCGGTGTTGCTGAAGTTAGAGAGGGTGGGCGTCCCGCCGCGGGCGGCCGCGAGCCAGTCGCGCTCGTGGCCCTGCGACTGGGGGAGCCTCTGGGGCGCCTTTGGCTCGCCAGGGAACTTGTCCTCGGGATAGAGGAAGATGCCGCCGTTGTGTTCGTTGGCCCGTAGCATGCCCTTGGAGCCGACGATGAGTGCGCCGCCGTGCTCCTTCCAGCGCTTTTCGCCGGCGTCGCCCCAGTCGAGCTGGCGGCCGATGTAGGCCTCGACCTTTTTGCGGAGTTCCTGGTGGCGGGCGAGCCAGGTGATGGTGATGGGCGGGAGGCCCTCGCGGGCGGGAACCTTGAAGTGGACGACCTCCCAGCTCGGGAAGCCGAGGCGGTTGATTTCGGGGACTTCGGCCTGGACGCGGATTCGCGGCTTGGTCGCGGGGTCAGCGCGCCAGCAGGCGGCGACCTTCATTGCGAAGAAGGCGAGGTATGCGCTGTGGGAGGCCCACCAGCCGAGCTGCGCGGTGCCGAAGTCGCGCCAGTGGTTGATGTGGAGCCATTCGGGGTGGAACTCGCGCCAGGCGGCCGGGCCGAGCCAGAGGTCCCACTTGAGGTAGGGTGGGACGGGCTGGGCGCCCTTGGGCGGCTCCTTGCGGTTCGTGCCGGCCCCTGCGTTCCAGACGTAGATTTCGCGGATGTCGCCCAACGCGCCGTCCTGGATGAGCTCGACGCCGCGTCGGAACTGGGCGCTGGAGGAGCCCTGGTTGCCCATCTGGGTGGCGACCTTGTGCTTTTCGGCCACAAGGCGCATCAGGCGAGCCTCGTAGACCGCTCGCGCCAGCGGCTTCTCGGTGAAGACGTGTTTGCCCGCCTTCATCGCCGCGACGGAGATGACGGCGTGCGTGTGGTCGGGGGTGGGCACGACCACGGCGTCAATCTGCTTGCCGGCCTTGTCGAGCATCTCGCGGAAGTCGTGGAACTTCGGGGTGTCGGGGAACTTCTCGTAGGCCTTGGCGGACTTGCTGTCGTTGACGTCGCACATGGCCACGACGGTCTCAAGCTTTGGAATCTCCTGGACGAACCAGGAGCCGCGCCCGCCGACGCCCACGAGTGCGACGCCGAGCTTGTTGTTGGCAGCGTAGGTCATCGCGGAGCGGCCGTTGGCGAGCACGACAAGGCCAGCGCCACCCGCCGTCGCCCTCCCAAGGAACGACCTCCGTGTCAGTCTGTGTCCCATGCCCGTGTCTCCTTTCACTTCTCGCTCGGCGTGGTGTCGGCGGACAGGTCGCCTGTGGCGAACTGGATGCCGGCGAGGAGATACCGCAGGAAGGCGGGGTTGAGGTAGGTGCGCCAGTCCACGCCGAGGGAGCAGTAGAAGACGCGCCCCTTGCCGTGCTGGCGGACCCAACTGATGGCGTAGTCAACGTCGCGGCCCGTCGAGTCGGTCTGCCGTTTCACGTTACCCTTCAGCCACTCCTGCTTGGGGACCGTCGAGGGATCGGGCGTCTTCGCAAGGTCAAGGCTGATGAGCACGCGGAGCCTCTTGCGCGAGTAGGGCGGGCCGGGGAGGTAGGATTGGTCTTCCAGTTCCAGCTCCTTGACGCCGAGCGCCGCGGCGACGGGATGGGTGGGGTCTTCGACCTTATAGACGTGCTTGGCCCTGTAGTGGCCGTTGTAGAAGGCGCCCATCATCTCGCCGAACTCCTTCCAGTCGCCGAGCGCGGCGATGGCGCCCTCGATGGCTGCGATCCCCTTGCCGTCCCGCATGACAAAGTCGAGGATGCTCTGCTTGACGGCGGCGTCGAGCTGCTTGGCCGCGGCCAGCTCGTCGGGCGGCAGGGTCTTCCAGTTCAGCGGCAGGAAGGGCTGGGGGTCGTGGAGGCCATTGAGGAAGATGGCGTCGAAGGACTTGAGGCTCTCGGGCAGCAGGAGCCGTGGGTCGTCGCCGGCGATGGTCTCGAAGGCCCCCGTCTTCCGCCCCAGAGCCTTCACTGACTCCTCGGTGAAGGCGTTGGCCAGATGGGTCCAGAGGCGGCCGTAGCAAAGGACCCTTCGGGGCTTGGTGGAGGCGGCGGGAGGCTTGTCGGGGCACAGTTCCTCAATCTTCTTGAGTTCCTGCTCGGTTGGGCGGCGCGAGAAGCGTTTTTTCATCAGCGCCTCGCGGACCTCGGGCGGCGTGGGGCCGGGCCAGGGCCAGGTCGGGGGCGGCTCCTTCTCGGTCTCGCCCCCGAAGGCTGCCACAGCGATTGCGATGCTCAGGAGACTTCTGGCCACCTTCACGATGTTCTCCTCGCACATTAGTTCGGCGTGCAAGCCTGCACGGCCTAGAGCGACCAGCCCTGGCGGTAGGGCCGGTTCAGGAGCGCATCGGCCTCCGCGTTGTTGACGATCTTGCCCTCTAGGGGGTCGTACTCGATTTCGCCCTCAAACTGCGTGGCGATGTTTCCGAGGAGCATCATCTCGGTGTAGGGGCCGGCGACGCTGAAAGGCGACATGAGCTTGACCTTTTCGCCCCGGATGGCGCCCAGCCATTCGGGCTCGGGCATCCCAGGCGACGGGGCGAGGCGTTTGGGGGTGAGGTCAACTCCCTGGAACTGGTCGGCGGGGAGAAGCTCGATGCCGGAGTTGGAGCCTTTGGCGTAGATGCGCCCCTTGGAGCCGATGAGGAGGCCGCCCTCATAGTCCTTCCACTTCTTGTCGCCAAAGTCGCCCCAGTCGAGCTGGCGCCCCAAGCCATCCTCGATGCGCTTCCGCCACTCCTGGGCGCCGCGACCGTTGACCCAGTGGATGGTGACGGGCGGCAAGGCGCCGCGGGCCGGGATGCTGAAGTGCACGACCTCCCACCTCGGGAAAGAGAGGCGGTTGATGCCGGAGGACTCGGCCGAGACCTTGATCCTTGGCTTGGAGGCGGGCTCAGCGTGCCACAGCTCGAGGATCTTGAGCGCATAGAAGTTCAGGTAGCCGCTGTGGGAGCCGCGGTTGCCGTTGAGCCCGGTGCCGAACTCGCGCCAGGCGTTCCAGTTGAGCCATTGGGGGTGGAAGGGGCGGTCGCTGTTCGGCCCTAGCCAAAGGTCCCACCTCAGGTAGTCGGGCACTGGCTGGGTTCCCTGCGGGGGTTGCTTCATGTCCGAGCCGCCGCCTTCGCACCAGACATAGGCTTCGCGGACCTCTCCGATGGCGCCATCCTCGACGAGCTCGACGCCGCGGCGGAACTGCGCGCTGGCGGAGCCCTGGTTGCCCATACGCGTCACGACGCCGCTCTTGGCGGCCACGGCGCGGACGACGCGGGCCTCGTGGGGGCAGCCGGTGAGCGGCTTCTCGCAGAAGATGTGCTTGCCCGCCCTCATCACAGCGACCGAGGCCACGGCGTGGATGTGGTCGGGCGCGGCCACGATGACCCCATCAATCTCCCTGTGCACCTTGTCGAGCATCACGCGGAAGTCGTGGAACTTCTGCGCCTGGGGCAGCGCCTTGTAGGCGGCCGCGGCCTTGCTGTCGTTGACATCGCAGAGGGCCACGATGTCGGCCTGCCGAGGGATCACGTCCACGTACCACTTGCCGCGCCCGCCTACGCCGACCAGGGCGACGCCAAGCTTGGCGTTGGCCGCGTAGGAGCGCGCGGCCTGGCCGCTTGGGAGGACTAGCACCCCGGTCCCGAGCGCGGCTGTGCGGACGAAGTCGCGACGCGAGATTCGCCGACTCATCTTTGGGAACTCCTGTCCTATCTGACCGCCGGCCAGACACCCAGGTCCGCGCCGGACCGGGGCCGGCCCCCCCCTTGTCATGCTGAGCTTGTCGAAGCACCTTTCAGGGGAGTTGACTCCGACAAGCGAGCGTCCCCTATCGCGTCGGTCGCCTCCCTTTAAAGGTTCCTCGACAAGCCCGGAATGACAGTTCGGGCGCGCTTGAGCCAACTCCTGGCGCTCCAGGTCATTTCCCCGAGGCCCCTTTCCCGTAGACCTCGATCTCGGTGCAGTGGTTGAGGTCGTTCTCCGTATTGCCGTTGCCCCAGAGGCGCACATAGCGGGCCTCCACGCCGCCCGCGTCAATGAGCAGGCCCTCGTGGCTGTCTATGTACTCCTTGTCCTTGCCAATCCCAAGGCCCGAGGAGTTGTCGTGGTCGTTGTTGTAGAGGGTGCGGACGCCGCGTGCAAAGGCTGGGTCGTCGGAGACCTGGACGACGACGTCGTGGTAGACGCGGGCCTGGGCGTGGTAGTGCCAGACGACGATTGCGAAGAGCTGGCAGCGCTGGCCGAGGTCAACCTGGAACCATTGCTTGCCCGGGCCGATCTCGACGTAGCTCCCCTCGACGCCGTCCTTGTCGCCGTCAGTGACCTGGCTCAGCTCGCCCATGATGGGCCGGCTGTCGCTGGCCGTGACGGGCTTCTTGAGCGCCAGGTTGGTGACGCCGACGGGGACGAGGAGGTCGGGCCGCTTGCCCTGGCGCGGCTTCTCGAGGTTGGGGCTCTTGAGGTGGATCGGCGTGCCGATGAAGTGCGGCTTGGGCAGGTCCAGGGCCAGCGGCGCCTTGGCCTGCGCCCCCTCCCCTGCCCCGCCCGCTGCGCCGAGGGCGCGCAGGTCGTCGCACACGTCCATGACCGAGAGAAAGACGGCCATGCGCTGGTTGTGGCGGAGGACGCCGATGGTTTGCATGTCCGCCTCCGTGACGCTCAAGCGGCCGACCATGTAGACGGTTCCCTGGCCATCGGTGATGAGGTCGCCCGCCCACATCGGGGTGCGGCCGGCGCTGTCGGTGATCTCGCCGTGGTCGAAGTGCTCGGTGGGCCGCTCGACGGCCGCGCTCATCAGCCGCAGGGGGGCGCCAGGCTTCTCGCGCAGGGTCCAATAAAACCGCCCGCCGCCGTAGGCGAAGCACTCCAGCCGCTGCGTCGGGTCGGCGTCGCACAGCGGCGTGAAGGTGCCCTCGCCCCGTGGGGCCTTGCGGGAGTCGAAGACCCACATCTTGCCGGCCATGAGCACCAAGGCCCGATCCTCGTCGAGCGGCCTGAGGGCTTTCCAGGGGTCCCGGCTGCCCGCGCTGACGGCTGCCGCGGGCAAGGCGTCGGGGTGGGCCTCGACCTTGCCCGACGCCGCGCGGCCGACATAGAGCGTCCGCTCGTAGCGCGCGGTGAGCCAGCAGTCGCCCCGGGCGTCCACGAAGCAGTGATACGACGGCGGGCCGTGGTCCTCGCGATGGGTCCAGCGGGCCACGAGGCCCATGTCGTGCTTGGCGCCGGAGGCGATGTCAACGCGGTAGAGGCGCGACCCTTCGCCCTCGTAGAACGGCGTGACATAAAAGTAGATGCACCCGCGGCGGGGGTCGAGGCCGAGGGCCGAGTAGTTGGTGAAGTTGGGGTGGATGACGCCGAAGTCTCGGAACTTCCCCGTGGCGAGCTGGTAGCCGAGCAGGTGTGCGCCGGTGTATGCCTTGCGGCCCGCCTCGGTGTAGTTGGCCAGATGGGTGCCAAAGTAGAGCCAGCCCTCGTGCTCGACGACGGGGCTGTGAATCTTCCCCTGAGGCGGGGTCTTGGCCGGGTCCTCGCCACAGACCAGGGTGATGTTCGGCACCAGCAGCCTCAGGGCCTTCGTGACCGGCTCGTAGCGGAAGAGCGCGGCACCCAGCTCGGGGTTGTGGGACCCGCCGCCGAGGTAGACGTTGCCGTCGGAGGCCAGGATGGTGCCCTGCCACTGGCCGTCGAGCAGGCGGATGTGGCTGTTGAGGGCGTAGTTGGCCAATCGCACGCGGCGCTGGGAGGGCGTGGGGCCGCCGCCGGAGGGCTCGCCCGCGGTGGCCAGGACCGCGGCGGCCACAACGGCAGGGATGAGAACTCGCACACCCGATGCCATGGCCGCTTCTCCTGGAGCATCAGTTGTTCTTCGGGGCGCGGGGCGGGAAGATGTCCTTGAGCGGCCGCGGGGGCAGCGGCCGCTCGCCGTCGCCGCGCGTGGCCAGGCCGAACCTCACGATGCGGAGCATGTGGCCGGGATAGGCCTTCTCGATGCGCAGAAGCGTTTGCCGAGCCTCCGTGGGGAGCTCCTGCTCGACGAGCGCGGCGGCCTGCATCAGGCCGTAGACGAAGGCCACGTCGGGCCTGGCCTTCATCGCCGCCTCGGCCTCCTGGAAGAGGGCGACGGCGGCGCGCGCCTGCTTCTCGCGCGCGCAGCGCCAGGCCACCTCCACGCACAGGGCCGCCGCCAGGCTGGGCTCCACAACCTTGGGGAACAGCCAGCGAAAGGTCTCAGCCGTCGCCTCGTCGGGCAGGAGGAACACGCCGTCCCGCAGGCGGAGCGCGGGATGCGGGCGTCTGGGCATCTGGGCGCGGCGCGACGACAGGGCCAGCGACAGCGCCAGGCCCAGCACGGGGTCACGCCACTCGTCGCGGGGAAACTCCAGGAACGAGATGCTCCGCACCCCGGCCTCGGGCAGGGCCACCTCGCCGCCGCCCTGGCGGAGGCGGAACTGGCCGTCGCCGTAGCGGAGGTCCTGGCCGGCGCAAACGTCGCCCTCGGTTCGCACGACGACGGCGATGGCCGCGGGCGGAAACGGGGGCTCTTCGCCAGGCGGCGGCTCTGCGGCCAGGGCGAGCCAGGGAGCCAGCGCAAAAACGAGGCCGATAATGCCCACCAGCACCACTCCGAGCTCCCCTCCGCCCCGAGCGGATTATACTCGCGTCACCCGCCATCTTCAAGGCGCCCCGGCGCCCTCGAACGGGGTCCGCTGCACCCGTGCTGCCCCCCGCCCTCATTCGGGCAAAATGGCACTTGACAAGGGGCGGACAATCCTGTTGAATGTGTGAACTCGCCCGAGTCCTGCCTGAGTTGCTCACGACCTGTGGGCGCGCCTTTTTTTCCGCTCGTGGCGGCGTTTGACAGGTCGGCAGCGTCGGTGTATCATGCAACAGGGAGGTTCGAGTCCGAGCCAGGATCGCCCCGACGCCTCTGGCACCCGCCCCGTAAGCTGTGCGCAGAGGCGTTATGTTCACGAAACCAGTAGGAGAGACTCGATGAGAATGGCAGGCGGCCGCAGGAAGGGTTTCACGATGGTGGAGCTCCTCGTGGTGATCGCAATCATCGCGCTCCTTGCGGCATTTCTCCTCCCCGTCATCGCCGCGGCCACCGCCAGCGCGCGCAGGGCCAACTGTAGCAACAAGGAACGCCAGATCTACCAGGGCCTGCGCATGTACCTCAACAACTTCGAGGAGTTCCTCCCACTCGCCTTCCTCAAGACCGTTGGCGACAACACGTATCTCCAGAAGACCACCTACTGGCGCTTCCTCATCCACGAGTTTGCCGAGGCGGGCTTCAACCACATGGTGGACACCGACCCCAACACCAAGGAGAAGATCCCGCAGAAGGCTCAGCGCGACAAGCTCTTCTGGAGCGACCCGGCGCGCGGCTACACGCTCGACTACATGGCGCCCAGCCTCCTCTTCACTGGCCACCTCGACATCAACAAGGAGATTGACACTTCCAAGAACGGGGAGTTCGACAAGCACGTCCACTTCGGCCAAGCCATTCAGGACGTGGCCGCCACCCAGCGCCCACTCCTGACCGAGTCCGACGCGGGTTACCCAGCGGTCGCGGACCCGAGCCAGGACCCCGAGGACTGGAAGGAGAAGCCTGCTGCCAACGAACACAAGACCGAGCTCCAGGAGGGCTGGACCTTGGCCGAGCTCGACACCAATGTCAAGGTCCTGATCGGCGTCGGCCGCAGCCTGCGCACTGTGGGCGACTACGGCAAGGTGAGCAGCCGCATTGACTTCCGCCACAACAAGGCCGCAAACGTCCTCTTCCTCGACGGCCACGTGGACATGGTCAGCGAGACCAACCAAGTGCGCATCGGGGCCATCCACAACGCCTGGAACAACATGGCCCCGACGGGTCAGTAGCGCCGCCGCGCGGCGCTCCCCGGCCTCCCCGATCGAGTCGCTCCCGCGGCTCTGCGGCCCCGCGCCGCAGAGCCGCGTCGTTTCCCCAGCCGCCATTGACGCCGCCAAGCGAAACCGCTAACATAGTCCCCAGCGGCTCTTTCGGCTTCCCCCCGGAACCCGAGACATGGCCATGCAAGCGGGAGGCCGCGCCCTCGACCCGCTCAAAGCCATCCGCTCGCGTCGTCGAGCGCGAGCCTCCCCAGGCCTCGCCCTACGCGAGGTCCTCGTCGCCATCGCCATCGCCGCGGTGGCCGTCTGGCTCCTCCTCCCCGCTCGGGACTCCGCGATGAGACACGGGCGCCGCCTGGCGTGCGCGCGCAAGCTCCTCGAGCTCCACAAGGGCATCCTCGCCTACCAGGACGCCAGCAGCGGCTGCCTCCCCCTGGCCTGGCACGTGGACGGCCCCACGGTGGCCGACGACCTCAGCAACGTCGCCTACTGGCGCTTCGCCATCCACGAGCGGCTCGACGCCGCCTTCAGCCACGTCCTCGCCCAACACGAGCTCCAGCAGACCACCAACCCCCTGGCCGCCCGCCAGCAGCGGTTCCACCTCAACTCGCTTTTCTGGAAATGCCCGACCAAGGGCTGGACCGACGACTACTTCGCCCCCGAGACCGTCTTCCGCAAGATCGGGCCGCCCGCGCGGCGGGCCGACCTCGATGCCGCCCTCCCGCCCACCGAGCGCCCAGTCCTCGCCGACGTCAACGCCTCGTTCCCAGACCCCGAAGCCAGCCACCTCCAGGACCCCGGCCACAACCACGAGCTGCGCAACGGCTTCAGCATGGCCGCCGAGGGGGGCCTCAGCGTCTTCATCGGCGTCGGCGCATGCCTGCGCGTCGCAGGCCACCCAACGTCCTCTCGCCTCGACTTCCGCCACGACCGCGCCGTCAACGTCCTCTTCCTCGACGCCCACGTGGACGCCGTCCAGCCCGACGATGCGGCGCGCCTCGAGGCAATCCAGGGCGCCTGGGACCGCTCCGGCGCAAGACCCCGGGAGAAGTAAGCCATGCCGACGAAGGTCGGGGACGTCGTTGAGGCGCTCCACGCCATCGCCCCGCCCGAACTGGCGGAGACATGGGACAACGTGGGGCTGATCGCCGGTGACCCGTCGGCGCCCTGTCGCCGCGCGCTCGTGGCGCTCGACCCCGAGCCCGCAGTGGTCCGCCAGGCCGTCAAGGTCCACGCCCAGCTCCTCATCACCCACCACCCGCCCATTGTCAGCCCCATCCAGCGGCTCACCCCGGCCACCCCCGCGGGCGCCGCTATCCTCGCCGCGGCCCGCCACGGCATCGCCCTCGCCGCCGCGCACACCAACTACGACTCCGCGCCCGGCGGCGTCAACGACGTGCTCGCCGCCATCCTCGACATCGAGGGCGCCAGGCCACTCGTCCCCTGCCCCCAGGCGGCGCAGGCCAAGCTCGTCGTCTTCACCCCGGCCGGAGACCTTGAGGCCGTGACCCGCGCCCTCGCGGGGGCCGGCGCTGGCATCATCGGCAACTACCGCGAATGCACCTTTCGCTCGCCCGGCATCGGCACGTTTCGCGGCGTCGAGGGCGCCCACCCCACGATCGGCCGGGTCGGCCGCCGCGAGGAGGTGGCAGAGCTTCGCCTGGAGGCCATCGTGCCGCTCGCCAGCGCCGAGCGCGCCGTCGCAGCGGTCCGGGCCGCCCACTCCTACGAGGAGCCGGCCATTGACGTCTACCCGCTCCACGGCGGCCGCAGCAACGCGGGGCTGGGACGCTGGGGCCGCCTCCTGAAGCCAATGGCTGCCAGCGCCCTGGTGCGACTCATCAAGGGGCGGCTCGGGCTGCGAAGCGTTCGCGTCATCGGCGCCGCGAAGCGCCGCGTGGAGCTTGTGGCCGTTCTCGGCGGCTCGGGGGGCAAGCATGTGGACGACGCGGTCCGCGCCGGCTGCCAGCTCTACCTTACGGGCGACGTCTCGCACCTTCAGGCGCTGGCGGCCCAGGCAGCGGGACTGTTGGTGGTGGACGCGGGCCACGCCGCCACCGAAGCGCCCGCCATCCCGGCCCTGGCCCGCCGGCTGGCGGCCCTGTGCCCCAGCGTGAGCTTCGCCGTGGCCCCTCAGCGCCCTGAGGGCCCTTTCACCGATGCATAGGTTGGGCAGCGGACCGCTCACCCGCTGCCGCGGACTGAGGCGGCGTCAATGCCGTGGCGGCGCATGAGGCGCTGGAGCGCCGAGCGGGCGATGCCGAGCGCCTGGGCGGCCCTGGTCACGTTTCCCCCGTGCGAGCGGAGCGCGGCCACAATGGCCTCGCGCTCGAAGCTCGACTGGAGCTGGCGTTTGGCCTCGGCGAGGGGGCGGCCGCCCGCGCCCGGGGCCGCAGCCGCCGGGGCTCCCGCCGGCGCTCCCAGCGCCGCGCCCGCCACCCCGCCCAGCGCCGCGCCCGCCACCGCTCCCGGCGCCGCAGCCAGCCGCGGCAGGTCGGCGGCGTCTATCACCGCATTGGGGCTCAGAGCGATGATGCGCTCGAGGACGTTCTCCAGCTCCCGCACGTTCCCCGGCCAGTGGTAGGCGCGGAGGACGTCGAGTGCGGCCAGGGTGATCGTCTTGCGCGGGCGATTCAGACGCTGGGCGCAGCGCTCGAGGAAGTGCTCGACGAGGAGCGGGATGTCGTCGGCGCGGTCGCGCAACGGCGGGAGGTGGATGGTCACGACGTTGAGACGATAGTAGAGGTCCTCGCGAAGCGTGCCGCGCTTGACGCAGGCCTCGGGGTCCTGGTTGGTCGCCGCCAGGATGCGCACGTCCACGGGGATCGGTTGGGTGGAGCCGACGCGAGTGACCTCGCGCTGCTGGAGGACGCGCAGGAGCTTGACCTGGATGCCCGGGCTCAGCTCGGGCAACTCGTCGAGGAAAATCGTCCCGCCGCTCGCGCTCTCGAAGTAACCGGGCTGGGTGCGGATGGCGTCGGTGAACGCCCCGCGCTCGTGGCCGAAGAGCTCGCGCTCGGCGATGGTCTCGGGCAGCGCGCCGCAGTTCACCGCCACGAAAGGCCGCCTGGCGCGCGGGCCGGTGAAGTGGATGGCGCGGGCCACCAGCTCCTTGCCCGTCCCGCTCTCGCCCGTGATGATGACGGTGGCCTCGGAGTCGCGCACCCGCTCGATCAGGTCGTAGACCTTGCGCATGGCGGGCGAGCGGCCGACGAGGTTGTGGAGGCCGAAGCGCTCCTGGAGCTGGCCCTGGAGCTGCTCGACGCGCCCGCGCAGCTCGAGCTTCTCGGCCACCTCGCGGGCGATCCGCAGCAGCTCGTGGCGGTTCAGCGGCTTCGTGACGTAGTTGTAGGCGCCCTCCTTGATCGCGGCCACGGCGTTCTCAATCGTCCCGTAGCCCGTCAGGATGACCACCTCGGTCTCCGGCCGCGCCGCCTTCACCGCGCGCAGCACCGCCAGGCCGTCCATCCCCGGCATCCGCAGGTCGGTGACGACGAGGTCGAAGTGCCCGCCCTCGAAGAGCCGCACCGCTTCCTCGCCGCTGGCGGCGCTCTCGACCTCGAAGCCGTCGTCGCGCAGGGCGCGCGCGAAGCTCTTGCGGATGAGCGTCTCGTCGTCCACCACCAGGATGCGCATGGGGCTTGCCTGTCCTCAACAGGTCAGGTGGAGTGCGGCGGCGACGCGGGCGGCGCCGTCGGCGGCTCGGAGGCGGTTATAGGTCTGGCAGGCGGCGGCGGTGCGCTCGACGATGAGGCGGATGCCCGCCGCCTCGACCGCGTCGCGGGTCGCCTGGGGCACCTCCATCACCCCTTGCGCCCCCGTGCCCACAATCAGGACGTCGGGCTTGGCCTGGAACACCTCGGCGAGGTCGGCCACGCACAAGCTGTGCCCCTCCTCGCGCCACCAGCCGGCCACCACGCGGTCGGGCAGGATGACGAGATCGGCCGTGTGCACCTGGCCGCCGACCGTGATCCGGCCGAAGGAATAAGCCTCGATCGCCATGGCCGCGTGTCTCCGAAGAGGCGGTGCGCCTGCTGGATGGGACCTGTGTGACCCATAGGACCTGTGGGGCGTACGGGTCGCATGGGTCCTGTGGGTCCTACGGCGGGGCGGAGGGGCCGCCACGCCGCGGTTTGGGGCCGGGGTCGAAGGTGTAGGCTAGGAGATAGACGCTGTGGGGGTGTTCGGGGGTGCCGGAGCAGAGGATTTCGGCGCCGTCGCCGGTGCGCTGGATGAGGCCGGCGGTGAGGCGGTTGCCATTGTCCCAGCGGATTTCGGCTGGTGCGCCGACGAGCCGCACGGAGCCCTCGTCGCGGTCCCACGTCGCGGCGTCGGCAGTCGCAATGGTCTTGGCGTCGTCGAGGCGCACGTGGCCCGTGGCCTCGACGCGCTGGAGTTCGGCCTTGCCCCTCTGTCCCGGCGCGGGCCGCGCGGCCACGACGAGGCGGTCGCAGGTGAGGGTCTGCGCGCCCTGGGTGGCGCGGACGTTGTCGCGGTAGGTCGCGGTGAGGTTGGTGCGGAAGATGGCGAGCGGGCCGTCGCAGGTGATGACGACGGGCTCTGCGCCGCCCTTGGCCTGAGGCCCCAGGAGCGCGGCGCCTGAGCCGGGGAGCATCTCCACCCGCACGCGCTGCTCGATGATGGCGTGGCCTGTGCGGTCGCGCTTGCCGCCGTCGTCCTTGGTGTCGGTGAGCCACACGCGCATGCCCACGCCCGTGATCACGCCGTCGGGGCGGCTGATCTTCACGGGGCTGCGGGTCCAGGCGGTGCCTGCCTTGCCCTCCCAGGCAATCTCGTCGGTCTCGATGCGGGTGGTCTGCTCGTCGGCGAGCTCGAGCACGACGTCGCCCTGAAGGGTCGCGGAGCGGGTCTCGGTGTCCACACTCCCCGTCTTGCCGGTGGCGTTCTGGGCCTTGCCGCCGCGATAGACGATGATGCGGACGCCTGTGCCGCGCATCAGGCGCGGGTTCTCGGCGTCTGCGGCCACCTTGGCCGCGCGCACCTCCCACAACAGGTCGCCCGTCGCATCGTCGTAGAAGGGCAGGCGGAACTCGTCCACCCGCTCGACGGGCATCTTGGCCTTGGGCGGCTCCGCGCCCTCGCCGCGCCAGACGAGCGACGCCGCGAGCGCCAGGGCGATTGGGAGCGCGCACTTGGCGTGGGTCATCGGCCTTCCCCTCAGCCTACAGGCTGGCGCGGCGGAGGACCTCCGCCCACTTGCCCTGGGCCTTCAGGATGCGCTCGAGCACCTCGCGCACCGCCCCGCGCCCGCCGCGGGCGTGGGTCACATAGTCGGCGGCAGCGCGCACCTCCTCGCGGGCGTCGGCCACGGCCACGGCGTAGCCGGCCCGCAGCATCGGCGGCAGGTCGGGCAGATCGTCGCCGATGTAGCACACCGCGTCGTCGCTCACGCCCATCGCGCCCAGGAGCTCCTCGTAGGCTGGGAGCTTGTCGCGGGCGCCCTGGCGGACGTGTTGGACGCCAAGCTCCCTGGCCCGCCGCTCGACGAGGGCCGACTTGCGCCCCGTGAGGAACGCCATCTGGAAGCCGCAGGCCACGAAGAAGACGATTCCCGCGCCGTCGTGGGAGTTGAACGCCTTGATCTCCGTGCCGTCCTCCGCGAGCAGGATGCTCCCGTCCGTGAGCACCCCATCCACGTCGCAGATCACGGCCCGAATGCCCTCAAGCCCCACGCGCATCCTCCTGGGCCCAAGCGACTAGCGGCTGACCGCCGGCCGCTTGGGCGGAAGAGAAACAACCTTGTGGCCGCTCTTCTTTTGGCGCTTGCGCGCGTCCTCGGCGATGGCGCGAACGTCAAAGCCGAATCTCGCGGCGAGCTTCTCGCGGACAGCCCGCACGTCCGCTACAATGGGATCTCTGGCCATGCGTAATCCCCCATCAGTTCATCGGGCGTACAGATAACCGGTGGTTCGTAGCCATCGGACAGGATGGCGTCGGCCAAGGTTCCCATGGTCTCGGCGTTCGCGAGGTGCGCGCAGTTCCACGTAAGGAAGAAGTCAATGCCATGCACGCAGGCCACTGCGACATAGAGAGCGTCGCGGGCAGCTCTCTCGGGCAACACGCCGCCTTGCAGCAGTGTCTCAGCCAAGCTGACCGCCGGTTCTGTGATGTCCAGGATCGGAATCCCTCGGAGCGCAGCGAGACGCTCGGCTGCCGCCTGCCTGTCGCCCTGACCCGCTTCGTCGAGCACAAGCTGTGAGATGTGTAGCGCGAAGTCCGCACGCCTGAGCTCCCACCAGTCATTAGTGATCTGCTGCCGCGCCGCGATCACAAGGTCTCGGCTTGGCCGCGCCTTCAGATAGCTGGGGATCGAAGTCTCAAGGTAAACGCTGCTCTTGGCCATGGCTCATACTTCGCGGGGCATTCCAGTATCGAGGCCGCCCAAGCCTATGGTACACAGTGAGCGACTGGCGTTCAAGCGCCTGCGCTCACACGGTGTTCGACTTCGCGTTTTCCAGCTTCTCGGCGATGAAGGGGGCCAGGTCGCCAATGGCCACGCGCGGCTGCTCGCGGCTGTCGCGGTAGCGCACCGTCACCGTCCGGTCCTCCAGCGACTGGCCGTCCACCGTCACGCAGTAGGGCGTGCCGGCCTCGTCCTGGCGGCGGTAGCGGCGCCCGATGGCCCCGCTGTCGTCGTAGAAGCAACGGAAGCGCTTCCGCAGCGCCTCGTAGACCTGTCGCGCCAGCTCGGGCATCCCCGCCTTGTTGACGAGCGGAAACACGGCCACCTTGATGGGCGCAAGCCGCGGGTGCAGCCGCAGAAACCGCTCCGTCTCCCCCTTCTCCGTCACCACCTCCTCGAAGGCGTCCACGAGAAACGTCAGCAACGAGCGGTCCACGCCCGCCGACGGCTCGATGACGTAGGGGACGTAGCGCTCGCGCGTCTCGGTGTCGAAATACTCCAGGCTCCGGCCCGAGTACTCCTGGTGGCGCCGCAGGTCGAAGTCCGTGCGGTTCGCCACCCCCTCCAGCTCGCTCCAGCCGAATGGGAACTCGTATTCGATGTCCACGCAGGCCTTGGCGTAGTGCGCCAGCTCGCTGGCGGCGTGGGGCCGCATCCGCAGCTTGGCCGGGCGGATGCCCAGATCGGTGTACCACCGGAACCGCTCGGCCTTCCAGTGCTCGAACCACGCCTCGTCGGTGCCGGGCTTGACGAAGAACTCGATCTCCATCTGCTCGAACTCGCGGGTGCGGAAGATGAAGTTCCCCGGCGTGATCTCGTTGCGGAAGCTCTTGCCGATCTGCGCGATGCCGAACGGCGGCTTGAGGCGGGCCGCAGCCATCACGTTCTCGAAGTTCACGAAAATCCCCTGCGCCGTCTCCGGCCGCAGGTAGACCACCGACGCCGCGTCCTCGACGGGACCCATGAAGGTCTTGAACATCAGGTTGAACTGGCGCGCCTCGGTCAGCTCTCCGCCGCACTCCGGGCAGCGCTTCGCGTCGGGCACCTGGTCGGCCCGGAACCGCTTCTTGCACCCCTTGCAGTCCACGAGCGGGTCCGTGAAGCCCGCCACGTGGCCAGAGGCCTCCCACACCCGCGGATGCATCAGGATCGAGGCGTCAATCCCCACCACGTCCTCGCGGTCCCGCACCACCGCGTTCCACCAAGCCTCCTTCACGTTGCGCTTCAGCTCCGAGCCTAGCGGCCCGTAGTCCCAGCAGCTATTCAGCCCGCCGTAGATCTCGCTCGACTGAAAGATGAACCCGCGTCGCTTGCACAGCGACACGATCTTCTCCATCACATCGGGCTCTTTCTTCGCATTCGCCATCACGGGCTCCTGTAGAGGCCGTCACGCCCCCACCCCCGTGACATTCTACCAGGAAACCGCCGCTCGGCCAAACGCCCCCGCCCCCCCAACGCTTCCCCGCGCCGCCCACGGAATCCGGGACGGAACGCCTATCCGCCCCCCACGCCACCCTCCCGCCAGCCACCCGCTGCGCCCCCGGGGGCCGCCGTCGAGATGCTACAGACCGCTGCACTGCGTCAGGGGTCCGACGCCAGCCGTGTTGACTCGTTTCTCAGAGTGGCCAACAGGGGCTCAGGGCTGGAGGAGAATGAGCGTGACCTCGGGCGGGGCGAGGAAGCGCACTGGCGGACCGAAGGTGCCGGCGCCGCGGTTCACATAGAGGGTGGCGCCGCCCGGCAACTCGTAGCGCCCGGCGAAGTAGGGGTAGAAGGGCTGCACCAGCCATCGCGCGGGGAAGACCTGTCCGGCGTGGGTGTGGCCGGAGAGCTGGAGGTCGAAGCGGTGGAGGACATCGTGGTTGACTAGGGGCTGGTGCTTGAGGAGGATGACGAACTCGGCTCGGTCGGCTGGGGGTAGCGCCGGCGCCTCGTCGGTGAAGGCGGTGATGGCGAGCCGGCGGCCGCTCCAGTCGTCCACCCCAGCCACGATGAGGTGTTGGGCAACCTTGACGCTCTCGCCGCGCAGGAGGCTGAAGCCGGCGGCGCGGTGGAAGTGCTCGGAGCGGGGGATCCCGATGCGGAGGTCGTGGTTGCCGGTCACGGCGAGCTTGCCTAGCGGGGCGTCGAGCTGGGCCAGCATCGCGGCCAGCTCGGAGACGCCCGGGCCAACGCTGTCCACGAAGTCCCCGGTCATCAACAAGAGGTCGGGCCGCGCCTCCCGCACGCGGTCGAGGATGGCCGCGAGCCTGCGGCGGCTCATCTGGATGCCGAGGTGGAGGTCGGAGAGTTGCACGACACGGATGGGCGGCGTGCCGGCGGGCAGACGATGGGTCCGCACCACGACGGTCTCGAGGCGTACGGCCTCGGCCTCGAACCAGCCCCAGGTGAAGACGAACGCGACGGCTGCCAGGGCCGCCCCCGCTTGGGCGCGCGCGGTGAGGAGCAGCCGGCCCGCCCGGCGCGCCGTGCGCGCGAGCCGCCCCACCGCGAGGTTCCAAAGGGCCGCCAGGCCCCACACGAGTGCGAGCCACATCGAGGCCGCCGCCCAGGAGCGACCGATGAGCGAGACGATGCCGCCAAGCGGCCAGCCGCCAGCGGTGAGCACACGCCCTGCGAAGGGGGCCGCGTTCACGAGCAGCAGGAAGGCGAGCACCCCGAGGCGCCAAGCCCGCCGCTGCCGCCAGACCTCCCGCAGGCGCCAGTAGACGAGGAGCTGCACGGCCGCATAGGGCAGGAGCGTGGCGAAGAACAGCGGCGTCACGACCCCTCCCCCGCCCTCGGCTGCTGGGGCTTTCCGCGACGCTGCTGGAGCAGCCACTCGTAGAGCTCGTCGCTCGCGTAGGCGGCGGTCCAGGAGTCGTGGCCGGCCTCGGGGTAGACGGTGAAGCGGACCCGTCCGCCAAGCTTGCGGAGGGCGTCCACCATCTCCTGGCTGGCCTCGAGGGGCACAACGCTGTCCTTGGCGCCGTGGAAGGCCCAGACGGGCAGGTCGCGGAGGCGCGCGGCGTCGCGGGGGTCGCCGCCGCCGCAGATGGGCACGATGGCGGCGAAGCGGTCCGGGTACTCAGTGGCCAGCGCCCAGGTGCCGAAGCCGCCCATGCTCAGCCCCGTCAGGTAGATGCGGTCGGGGTCAATGGGGTACTTCTTCACGACGTCGTTGAGGAGGTCATCGAGCGCGGGAACGCTCCACCAGGTGCCTGCGGGGCATTGGGGCGAGATGACGATGAAGGGGAAGTCGGGGCGGGTCTTGACCAGCTTAGGCGGGCCGTGGACCTCGACGAGGGAGAGGTCGTCGCCGCGCTCGCCGGCGCCGTGGAGGAAGAGGATGGTGGGGAAGCGCCTGGCCTGGGGCCTGTCGGCGCCGGGCGGGAGGTGGACGAGGTAGCGGAGGGGCGCGAGGTGGCCGGTGCGCAGCTTGAGGGCGTGCCACCACCAGGCGTCGCGTGCCCAGGGGCTGGTGCGCTCGGTCGCGGGCGTGCCCGGCATCATCTCGTGGAGACCGGCGAAGAGCACGGCGGCGTTCGAGCTGCGCTCCATGCCGGCCCGCAGCTCCCACTTGAGGAAGTCGCCCAGGGCCTTTGCGTGCTCGTGGACCACGGCGGGGTCAATCCCCAACCCCTTGGGCAGCGAGAGGCTCGCCGAGAGCTTGGCCCGAAGCCAGTTGACGTTGCCCGGCGAGCGGAAGAGGGTGAGAAAGCGTCTGGTGAGCGGGCCGGTGACGGGCCGAACCTCAACGATGGCGCCGTAGCGGCCGGGCCTTTCGGCCGCCGAGACCTCGCGGAACTCGGAGTTGTAGAACCGCACCTTCAAGGTGTAGGGGCCGAGGATGTCCTCGGCCAGCCCTGGGTCAGCGAAGTCCACAGGGGGGAAGCGCTCGCCGCTGAAAACACAGGGCCTGAAGGCCACCTCGGCCCGCTCGAGGGCCTGGCGGCGAAGCGTGTCGGCATTGGGCAGGGTGACAATGGCCACGCGCCGCCCGTCCACCGTGACGGCCAGTGGGCCATAGGGCTTGCCGCGCGGGGGCATGGGCAGCTCGATGGCGGCCCGTCGCAGGCGTCCGTCGCGCGCGAGCCTGGCGCTGGCGAGCAGCTTGCCGCCGTCGCGCACGCGGGCGATGCGGCCAGCGGCGGCGGTGACGACGACGCGCGTGCGGCGGAAGCGCTCGTAGCCGCCCGAGGCCGCGGCCGCGACCGGGCGGCCTGGCCGCTCAGCCAGCCGCAGGGGCTGCATCCGCCGCGGGTCGCTGGGCGCGCCCGCCTGTGGAAACCAGCGGACCTGCGACGGCTCCCCGGCACCCTCCGAGCTGTTGACGCAGACCTGGAAGCCGATCTTCCTGCCCACGGCGGGCTGGATGCCGAGGCACTCCCAGGGCAGCAGGACCTCGAGGCGGTAGCCGTCGGGAGTCGTGGCCCTCGCGGCCTCGACGCGGAGGGGCGCGGCCTTGAGCGCCTCGCTACTGCGGAAGTCGTGAACGGTGGCCTGCGGCCCGGACTGTTGGGGGCCGAGGCCGGGCGCGACGATAGCCTGCCAGAGGTCGCGCTCGCCCACCCCCGTGGCAACGAAGAGCTCCACCGAGTCCTTGCGCCAGAGCGACTCGGCCTTCACCTCCTCCTCGGCCGGCGTGGGACGGGTCACGGTGGCGAGGACGAGGAGGCCGCGAGCGTCCCAGCCCAGGCGCACCGTGGCATCGAACTCCGCGGTCGGCCGCGGGCGCAGCGCGGGGTCGTGGAGCACGTCCACGCGGAAGCCACCGCTACCCCAGTCGGCAGGGTCGCCATCAATGACGATGCCTTTGAGCAGTGGGACGTCGAATGACACGACGCTCGCTCCTTTCTCACTGGCAGGCAAGCGTGTGCAGGAGGCCAGGATTGCCCCCAGAACAAGCAGCCCCAGGCGCTGAACCGTGCATCGCACGCGGAGCCCCTGTGCTATCTCATCGTGGGTGTCTCGGTGAATCCGCGAGGCAGGACTCTACCAGCAACGGGCCGGGCGCGCAACTCCCCTCAGCGGAGCGCTGAGTGGGCCAGGGCAGCGGCGACGAAGGCGCGGAAGAGGGGGTGGGGACGGTCGGGCTTGGACTGAAACTCTGGGTGGAATTGAACGGCGATGAACCAGGGGTGGTCAGGCAGCTCGATGATCTCCACGAGCGCGCCGTCGGGGCTGAAGCCGCTGAAGACCATGCCGTGGAGGCGCATGAGCTCGCGGTAGGCGTTGTTGAACTCGTAGCGGTGGCGGTGGCGTTCGTGGACCGCGGCGGCGCCGTAGGCGGCCTGGGCGCGGGTGCCGGGCAGCAGCTCGCAGCGCCAGGAGCCCAGGCGCATCGTGCCGCCGAGGCCCGCGACGCGCTTCTGCTCGGCCATCATGTCTATGACTGGGTGGGGGGTCTGGGCGTCGAACTCTGTGGAGTTGGCGCCGGTGAAGCCGCAGACGTTGCGGCCGAACTCGATTACGGCGCACTGCATGCCGAGGCAGATGCCGAAGAAGGGGGTGGCGGTCTCGCGGGCGTAGCGAATGGCGGCGACCTTGCCCTCGATGCCGCGGTAGCCGAAGCCGCCGGGGACGAGCACGCCGGCCACGCCCGACAGCGCGGCCTCGGCGCCCTTCTTCTCGATGTCTTCGCTCTCGACCATGCGGATTCTCACGCGGCAGTCGTTGGCCACGCCGCCGTGGGTGAGGGCCTCGTAGATGCTCTTGTAGGCGTCGCGGAGCTGGATGTATTTGCCGACGACGGCGATCTCGACGGAGTGGGTCGGGCTGCGCAGGGTCTCGATCATCTTCGCCCAGTCGTCGAGGGCGGCCGGGCCGCAGGCGAGGCCGAGCTTGCGGACGATCATCTCGTCGAGGCCCTGGCGGGCGAAGACGAGTGGGAGCTCGTAGACGAGGTAGCTGGCCTCGAGGTCGAGTTCCTCGTAGACGGCCTCCTTCTCGACGTTGCAGAAGAGGGCGATCTTGGCGCGCACGTCGTCGCCCAGCGGCCGCTCGCTGCGGCAGATGAGGATGTCGGGCTGGATGCCGATCTCGCGCAACTTGTTCACCGAGTGCTGGGTGGGCTTCGTCTTGATCTCCCCTGCCGCCCGCAGGTAGGGGACGAGGGTGAGGTGGACGTAGAGGACGTTTTCGCGGCCGACGTCGAGGCGGAACTGGCGGATGGCCTCGAGGAAGGGCAGCCCCTCGATGTCGCCCACCGTCCCGCCGATCTCCGTGATCACCACGTCCACGTCCTCCGTGGCGATCTGGCGCACGGCGGCCTTGATCTCGTCGGTGACATGGGGGACGACCTGGACGGTCTTGCCCAGGTAGGCGCCGCGGCGCTCCTTGTCTATGATGCTCTTGTAGATCGAGCCGGTCGTGAAGTTCGACAGGCGCGAGATGCGGGCGTTGGTGAAGCGTTCGTAGTGGCCCAGGTCGAGGTCGGTCTCGGCGCCGTCGGCGGTCACGTAGACCTCCCCGTGCTGGTAGGGGCTCATGGTGCCGGGGTCCACATTGATGTAGGGGTCGAACTTCTGGAGCGCGATGCGCAGGCCGCGGCGCTCGAGCACGAGGCCGAGGGCCGCCGATGTGAGCCCCTTGCCGAGACTGGAGACCACGCCGCCGGTCACGAAGATGTGTTTCGGCATTATCATTTGCTCCGCGTGAAATGGTTCCTTCTGTTCCGGTCGCTTGCTCCCTTGCCCTGCGTCGCATGACCCGTGACCCGTGACGCGTGATCGGGGAGAGCCGCCGAAGGTGTCTTCTCGCGCGTCACGCATCACGCGTCGCGCGTCACGGGTCATTTCCTCGTCCCATGCCAGCTTTGGAGGGGCCTGACGCCGCACTGGCCGGCGCGGAGTGCCTCGATGGCGCTGGCGGCGGCGGCGGCGCCTGGCACGGTGGTGATGAGAGGCACGCCGCGGAGCACCGCGGTGGTGCGAATGGAGACCTCGTCGCGCCGTGGCGAGCTGCCGCTCGGCGTGTTGATGATCAGGTGCACCGCGCGGTTCTTCATCCAGTCCACAACGTTCGGCCGCCCCTCGCTGACCTTGAGGATATGCTGGGCGGGGATGCCGACGCCCTGGAGTGCGCGACAGGTGCCGCCCGTGGCGATGATGTCGAAGCCCATCTTGTGGAAGCGGCTGGCGATGGGGACGATGACGGGCTTGTCGCCGTCGCGCACGCTGATGAAGACGGTGCCCTGGAGGGGCAGGTCGCATCCCGCGGCGCTCTCGGCCTTGGCAAACGCGATGCCGAATGAGTCGGCGATGCCCATCACTTCGCCCGTGGACTTCATCTCCGGGCCGAGCACGGCATCCACCCCAGGGAAGCGGTTGAAGGGGTAGACGGGGGCCTTGACGGAGACGCCGTAGCGCGGCGGCTCGCCGCGGATGCCCAGCTCGGCCAGCGTCTTGCCCAGCATCACCTTGGTGGCGACCCTGGCGAGCGGGACGTTTGTGGCCTTGCTCACGAACGGCACGGTGCGGCTGGCGCGCGGGTTGACCTCGAGGACGAAGACCCGGCCGTCCTGGACGGCGAACTGGATGTTGATGAGGCCGCGCACCTGGAACTCGAGGGCAAGGGCAACGGCCTGGCGCTTGACCTCCTCCAGGATGTGCCAGGGGAGCGTGTGGGGCGGGAGCACGCAGCAGGAGTCGCCCGAGTGGACGCCGGCCTCCTCGATGTGCTCCATGACGCCGCCGATGTAGACCTCGCGCCCGTCGCACACCGCGTCTACGTCCAGCTCGATCGCATTGTCCAGAAACTTGTCCACCAGCACGGGATGGTCTGGGGCGACGTCAATGGCTCGCGCGACGAAGCGCTCCAGGTCCTCGCGGTTCTGGACGATCTCCATCGCTCGGCCGCCGAGCACGTAGGAGGGCCGCACGAGGACGGGGTAGCCGAGGGCATCGGCCGCGACGCGGGCCTCGTCGAGGCTCCGCACCGAGCGGTTGGGCGCCTGGCGAAGGCCGAGGGAATCGAGCGCCGCGGCGAAGCGCTCGCGGTCCTCGGCTCGGTCAATCTGGTCAGGCGTCGTGCCGAGGATGGCCACGCCGGCGCGCTCCAGCGGCACGGCGAGGCTCAGAGGCGTCTGCCCTCCGAGCTGGACCACCACGCCGATTGGCCTCTCGGCCTCCACGACGTTGAGCACGTTCTCCAGCGTCACGGGCTCGAAGAACAGCTTGTCGGCCGTGTCATAGTCGGTCGAGACCGTTTCGGGGTTGGAGTTGATCATCAGGGCCTCGTAGCCGAGCTCCTGGGCGGCGAAGACAGCGTGGACGCAGCAGTAGTCGAACTCGATGCCCTGGCCGATGCGGTTGGGGCCGGAGCCGATGATGAGGACCTTGGGGCGGTCGCTCGGGCGGCACTCGTCCTCCGCCTCATAGGTGGAATAGAAGTAGGGGGTGGCGGCGGCGAACTCGGCGGCGCAGGTGTCAATGAGCTTCGTCGTCGGGCGGATGCCCGCGGCCAGACGGTGACGGCGGACGGCCATCTCGGCGCGCTCGCCGACGAGTTCGCCGATCCGCTTGTCCGAAAGCCCCGTCTCCTTGGCCCGCCGCAGGAGCGCCGGGCCGAGGCCAGCCAGCACGCCGGCCGCCGCGACCTCCTTCTCCACGACGACGATCTGGCGGATGTTCTCGACGAACCATGGGTCAATGGCCGAGAGGCGCGCGACCTCCTCGACGCTCCAGCCGTCGCGGAGCGCCGCAAAGACGTAGGCCAGCCGCTCCGCCGTCGGCGTCCGCAGGCGGCGCCGCACGACCTCGGGGTCATCGGTCCGCACGGCCGCGAAGCGGGCCTCCAGGCCGCGGATGGCCTTCATGAGGGCTTCCTTGAACGTGCGCCCTATCGCCATCGTCTCGCCCACCGACTTCATCGAGGTCGTGAGCGTGGGGTCGGCGGCGGGAAACTTCTCGAAGGCGAACCGCGGCACCTTGACCACGCAGTAGTCAATCGTTGGCTCGAAGGAGGCGGGGGTCTCGCGCGTGATGTCGTTGGGCAACTCGTCGAGGGTGTAGCCCACGGCCAGCTTGGTGGCGATCTTGGCAATGGGGAAGCCCGTGGCCTTGCTCGCCAGGGCCGAGGAGCGCGAGACGCGCGGGTTCATCTCGATGACCACCATGCGGCCGTTGTCGGGGTTGATGGCGAACTGGATGTTGGAGCCGCCGGTGTCCACGCCGATCTCGCGGATGATGGCGATTGCGGCGTCGCGCATCGCCTGGTACTCGCGGTCGGTAAGCGTCTGCGCGGGCGCGACGGTGATCGAGTCGCCCGTGTGCACCCCCATCGGGTCGAAGTTCTCAATCGAGCAGATGATGACCACGCAGTCGCGGTGGTCGCGCATGACCTCGAGCTCGAACTCCTTCCAGCCGATGAGGGACTCCTCGATGAGCACCTCGCCGATGAGGCTCATGGCGAGGCCGCGTGCGGCGATCTCGGCGAGCTCTTCGGGATGATAGGCCACGCCGCCGCCTGCGCCGCTGAGTGTGTAGCCCGGGCGGATGATAACTGGGAAGCCGATGCGCTGGGCGGCGGCTTGGGCCTCCTCCACGCTGCGCGCGATGCCGCTGCGGGCGCACGCCAGGCCGATGGCCTCCATCGCCGCGCGGAACTCCTGCCGGCTCTCGGCCTTGCGGATGGCCCGGGGGCTGGCCCCGATGACCTCGACGCCGAACTTCTCAAGGATGCCGCGCTCGGCGAGCACCGAGGCCACGTTGAGCGCCGTCTGGCCCCCCAGCGTGGGGATCAGCGCATCAGGGCGCTCCCGCTCGATCACCTGGGCCACCACCTCGGGCGTGATCGGCTCCACGTAGGTCGCGTCGGCCATCTCAGGGTCGGTCATGATCGTCGCGGGATTCGAGTTGACGAGGACGACCTGATACCCCTCCTCCCTGAGGGCCTTGCAGGCCTGGGAGCCTGAGTAGTCGAACTCGCAGGCCTGCCCTATGACAATCGGCCCCGCGCCGATGATGAGTATCTTCTTGAGGTCGGTCCGCTTGGGCAAGCTCTCAGCTCCGCACGGGCACGCCGCGGTCGCGCAGGTAGTCCTTGACCGCCGCGATAGTATACTGGCCGTAGTGGAAAATGGAAGCTGCGAGCGCGGCGTCGGCCTTGCCGGCGGTGAGCACCCGCAGCATGTCCTCCGGCCCGCCCGCGCCGCCGGAGGCGATTACTGGGATGGTCACGGCCTCGCTGACGGCAGCGGTCAGCTCGATGTCGTAGCCCGAGGTGTGGCCGTCGGCGTCAATCGAGGTGAGCAGGATTTCGCCCGCGCCCAGCTCCTCGGCCTCGCGCACCCAGGTCAGAGCGTCAAGGCCCGTCGGCGTGTGGCCGGCGTCCACGTAGACCTCCCAGCCCTCCCCCACCCGCTTGGCGTCCACGGCCACCACTATGCACTGAGCGCCGAATGCCTCGGATGCCTTGCGCACGAGGCCCCTGTCGCGCACGGCGGCGGTGTTGATCGAGACCTTGTCGGCGCCGGCCTTCAGCAGCGCGCGGATGTCGTCGAGGCCCCGAATGCCGCCGCCGACGGTGAAGGGGATGAAGACCTGCTCGGCCACGCGGGCGACCAGCTCGCGCATGGTTCTGCGGGCCTCAAGCGTCGCCGTGATGTCGAGGAACACCAGCTCGTCGGCCCCCGCGTCGCTGTAGGCACGCCCGCAGTCCACAGGGTCGCCCGCATCGCGCAGTTGCACAAACGAGCGGCCCTTGACAACCCGCCCGTCCTTCACGTCGAGACAGGGGATGATGCGTTTGGCGACCATTGCGCGCTGCCTTCCACCGCTGGTAGGACCTAAGGGTCTTATAGGCCCTATCGGTCCTATCTGTCCTATTCAGGCCTGCTGTCGCCCACACAGCCGGCAGAAGCTCTCGAGCATCCTCAGCCCCGTCGGCCCGGATTTCTCGGGGTGGAACTGGGTGGCGAAGACGCTGCCCCTCTGGACGGCGGAGGCGAACCTGACGCCGTAATCGGTCGAGCCGATGACCACGGCGGGCTCGTCGGGGGCGGCGTAGTAGGAGTGGGCGAAGTAGAAGAAGCTCCCGTCGGGAATCCCAGCGAAGAGCTCCGACGAGCGCGCCTGCCTCACCTGGTTCCAGCCCATGTGCGGCACCTTGAGGGCGCCGGTCTCGAAGCGGATGACCTTGCCTGGGATGATGCCGAGGCCCGTGTGGCGGCCGTGCTCGGAGCTCTCGGTGAAGAGGAGCTGGAGCCCCAGGCAGATGCCGAGGAAGGGCTTGCCCGACGTTGCCGCGCCGCGCACGGCCTCCAGGATGCCCAGCTCGCGCAAGTTGTGCATCGCCCGCGGGAATGCCCCGACGCCGGGGAAGATGACGCCGTCGGCCGCGAGGATGGCCCCTGGCTGCGAGGTGATCGCGGCCTCCACGCCGAGCCGGTCGAGCGCGCTCTTCACGCTCTTCAGGTTCCCTAGGCCATAGTCCACGATGGCGATCATTGGCTGCCTCGCACGACGCCTGGCGCGTCACTCCCACTCGATGGTGCTCGGCGGCTTGGAGCTGATGTCGTAGAGCACACGGTTCACGCCGTCCACCTCGTTGATTATGCGGGTGGACAGGCGCGCGAGGAGGTCCTCGGGCAACCTTGCCCAGTCGGCCGTCATCCCGTCGCGGCTGGTGACGACGCGGACAACGACGGCGAAATCATAGGTTCGCGCGTCGCCCATCACGCCGACGCTCTTGACAGGGAGCAGGACGACGAACGACTGCCAGATGTCGCCGTAGTGCTCCCAGCGCCGCATCTCGTCCTGGACGATGGCATCGGCGTCGCGCAGGATCCTCAGCCCCGCAGGGGTGACCTCCCCCACGACGCGCACCGCGAGCCCGGGGCCGGGAAAGGGCTGACGATGCAGGATGCCGCGGGGGAGGCCGAGTTCCCTGCCGAGCTCGCGCACCTCGTCCTTGAACAGCTCGCGGAGCGGCTCGATGAGCTCGAACTGGCTCCAGGCGGGCATGCCGCCGACGTTGTGGTGGCTCTTGATGCGTGCCGACGGCCCGCCGAAGGCCGACCGGCTCTCGATGAGGTCGGGGAACAGCGTGCCCTGGGCCAGGAAGCGCGCCCCCCCCAGCCGCGCGGCCTCCTCGGTGAAGACGCGGACGAACTCGTCCCCGATGATGAGCCGCTTCTCCTCAGGATCGCTCACGCCCGCCAGCCGCCGCAGGAAGCGCTCGGACGCATCAACCGCATCCACCCGCAACCCGATCTCGCGGGCCATGCGCACCACATCTGCCGCCTCGCCGGCACGCAGCAGCCCATTGTCCACGAAGATGCACGTTAGCTGCTCGCCGACGGCGCGGTTGATCAGCGTGGCGACCACCGTGGAGTCCACCCCGCCGCTCAGACCGCAGACCACACGGTCTCGTCCCACGCGCGTCCGGATCTCGCGCACCGCCTCATCCACAAACGACGCCATCGTCCAGTCCCCGCGGCAGCGGCAGATGTCGAAGAGAAAGTTGCGCAGCATCGCCCCGCCGCGGGGCGTGTGGTGGACCTCGGGGTGGAACTGCACGGCCCAGACGCGGCGGGCGGGGTGGCTGAAGGCCGCCACCTCGACGGTCGGTGTCCGAGCCGTCACCGCCGCCCCCTCCGGCACCTCCGTCACCCGGTCCCCGTGGCTCATCCACACCCGCTCTCTACGCTCGCAGCCCGCGAACAAGGCATCGTCCGGCCGCACGATCTCGATGCTCGCCGGGCCGTACTCGCCGCTCTCCCCCTGCTCGACTCGCCCGCCCAGGAGCTTGCCGAGCAGTTGCATCCCATAGCAGATGCCCAGGATGGGTACGCCGAGCTCCAGCACGCGCGGGTCACAGGTCGGCGCCCCCTCGGCCCACACGCTCGACGGCCCGCCCGACAGGATGACGCCCTTGGGCTCGAGCGCGCGAATCGCCTCGAAGGGCGCCGTGCACGGCTCGAGACGGCAGTAGACATGGTGCTCCCGCACCCGCCGCGCGATGAGCTGGCTATACTGCGAGCCGAAGTCGAGGATCAGGATCGTGTCGTGAGTCACGTCGTGTTTCCGATTTGCGATTTGCGATTCGCGACTTGGGCGTGTTCCGTCTCGGATACCAGGTAGGAGCGGGTCCCGGCGCCCGCCCACCTATGTTATGGCGCGTCATCGAGTGCGGGCAGGCACAGGGACCTGCCCTTACCGGCCCTTCCACCCGTGGTGCCCGAAACGGAACACGCCCTTGCGGTTTCAGACATCATTGCGGTGAAGCGCTCGAACAGGTGGCTCGCGTCGTGGGGTCCGGGGGAGGCCTCGGGGTGGTACTGGACGGCGAAGAGGGGGAGCCGGCGGTGGCGGAACCCCTCGAGGGTGCCGTCGTCGAGGTTGATATGAGTCAGCTCGACCTCGTCGCCGGGCAGGGAGTTGATGTCCACGCAGAAGCCGTGGTTCTGGCTGGTGATGTCCACACGGCCGGTGGCGAGCTCGCGGACGGGCTGGTTTGCGCCACGGTGGCCGAACTTGAGCTTGAAGGTGTTGCCGCCGAGTGCGAGGCCGAGGAGCTGGTGGCCAAGGCAGATGCCGAAGATGGGCACTCTGCCGATGAGCTTGCGAACCTCGGCGACGATGTGGTGGAGCGCCGCGGGGTCGCCGGGGCCGTTGGAGAGGAGGATGCCGTCGGGCCTGAGGGCCAGGACCTCCTGGGCGGTGGTGGCGGCGGGGACGACGGTGATGTCGCAGCCGGCGTGAGCGAGGAGGCGGAGGATGTTGTGCTTGACACCGAAGTCGTAGGCGACGACACGGAAACGCTGATTTCCGGTTTCCGATTTCCGATTTCCGATTTCAGAATGGCAATCGGCAATCGGCAATCGGCAATCGGCAATCGCCGGCTCCCAGCGATAGGGCTCACGACACGTCACGTCCTTCACGATGTCGCGCCCCACCAGTCCCTCCCAGGCGCGGGCCATGTCCACCAAGTCGTCGGGGGAGTGGCCGTTGGTGGAGATTGCGGCCTTCATGGCTCCGGCGGTGCGGATGTGAAGGGTGAGGGCACGGGTGTCCACACCCTCGATGCCGATGACGCCCTGAGACTTCAGGTAGTCTGGCAGGGACATAGCGGAGCGCCAGTTGCTCGGCGTGCGGCAGCACTCCTTGACGATGAGGCCCTCGACCTGAATGCGCCCCGATTCCACATCGGCGGGGTTCACCCCGTAGTTGCCGATGAGGGGATAGGTCATGGTGACGATCTGGGCGTGGTAGGAGGGGTCGGTGAGGATTTCCTGGTAGCCGGTCATGGCGGTGTTGAAGACCACTTCGCCGACGCGGGTGTCTGGCGCGCCGCAGGAGCGGCCGCGGAAGATGCGGCCGTCTTCGAGGGCGATGATCGCTTCAGGGGCGGTTTCGGGCATTCCGTGGCTTTCTTCTTACCCTTGTGCAATGCGTAATCCGCGAGTCGTGATCCGCAACCAGAGAGGAAGGAGGAGCTTGGCCTTTTCCTGTCACGGATTCCGGATTACGCGGATTGCGCATTTCCCTGTCGCTCCGAACATCGAGGACCGAACACCCTTTTCTACCGACACTCCATCCCCAGCTTGTCCACGGCCTCGGTGATCTCGCAGGGGTATGCGCCAGTGAAGCAGGCGGTGCAGTAGTCGCCTGGGGGTCCGGTGACGGCGGAGAGGAGTCCCTCGGGGCTGAGGTAGCCGAGGGAGTCGGCGCCGACGAGGTCGCGGACCTGCTCGATGGAGCGTTCGCTGGCGGCGAGTTCCTGGCGCGTTGGGAAGTCAATGCCGAAGTAGCAGGGGTAGCGGATGGGGGGGCTGGAGATGCGGAGGTGGATTTCGCGTGCGCCGGCCTCGCGGAGGAGGCCCAGGCGCGAGCGCGAGGTGGTGCCACGGACTATGGAGTCGTCCACGACGACGACGCGCTTGCCGCGGACGACGTCGGCGATGGTGTTGAGCTTGATGCGGACGCCCAGGCCGCGGCGGGCCTCGCCGGGCTGGATGAAGGTGCGGCCGATGTAGTGGTTGCGGATGAAGCCGTAGTCGAAGGGGATGCCGCTGGCGCGCGAGTAGCCGAGGGCGGCAGGGATGCCGGAGTCGGGGACGGCGGTCACGATGTCGGCCTCCGCCGGCTGCTCGGCGGCGAGGCGCGCGCCGAGGCGCTGGCGCACGATGTGACAGGTTTCACCGAAGACGCGGCTGTCGGGCCGCGCGAAGTAGACGTGCTCGAAGATGCAATGGGCTTTCTTGACGGCCTCAGGGGCGACGAAGCGCGTGGAGGTGAGGCCCCGGTTATCCATCGTGAGCACCTCGCCGGGGTCAATGTCGCGGACGTAGCGGGCGCCGAGGAGGTCGAAGGCGCAGGTCTCGCTGGCGACGACGGGCGAGCAGCGCAGCTCGCCGAGCGAGAGGGGGCGGAAGCCGTGGCGGTCGCGGGCGGCGATGAGCTGGGTCTTGGTCATTAGCAGGAGCGAGAAGGCGCCCTCCAGGTGGGCAAGGCAGTGGGCCACGTGGTCGGGCCGCGCGAGGTGCTCGGGGTCGGCCATGAGGTGGACGATTATCTCGCTGTCGGTGGAGGTCTGGAAGATCGAGCCGCGGCCCTCGTAGTAGCGGCGGAGAGCGTGGGCGTTGGTCAGCGTGCCGTTGTGGGCCACGGCGATGAGGCCCTTGGAGTACTCGATGACGAGGGGCTGGACGTTTTGGGGCTTTGGGGAGCCGGTGGTGGAGTAGCGGACGTGGCCGATGGCCATGTGGCCGGGGAGGCGGGGGAGGTCCTCGGGCTTGATGACCTCGTCGAGGTGGCCCATGCCGCGGCGAGAGCGCATCTCGCGGTCGTCCGAGACGACGATGCCCGCGCTCTCCTCGCCGCGGTGCTGGAGGGAGTAGAGGCCGAGGTGGACCTTCTCGGCGGCAGCGTCGTAGCCGTAGATGCCGAAGAGGCCGCAGGCTTCGCGGGCTTCGCTCATTGGGATGCGCCCCTGAGAAGGGAGGGCAACTCGCGGAAGGAAGTGAGGCGCTCGAACTCGAAGAGGGCGGTGAGGGCCTTGTTGTGGGTCTTGATGCCGGCCTCCTCGACGGCGGCGAGGGGGTTGAGTCCGCCGACGACGACCAGGCCCGCGCGCCCCTCGGGCACGGGGGCCTCCAATAACGGCCGGTTGGGCTTGCCGACCATCAGCAAGCCGCCGAGGCCGATCTGGGCGAGCTTTGCACAGGTCTTGCGGACGCGCGGGACGGCGACGGCGGGGATTTCGCGGAAGCTGGCGCCGATGATCCCGTTGCCCGTGCGGGCCGCCTCCCGCACGCGGGTCATCCGCCCGCTGATGAAGACTTCCATCGGGTCTAGGCTCGTGCCTTCGTAATAGATCATCTCGGTGAACCGCACCGGCTGGTGGTCGGCGACCTCCAGGAGGCCGGCGAAGCGCGACACGGCAGGAATCCCCTCGGCGAGAAGAATCCCGTTGATGCTCACGCTACAGACGGTGCCGATGGCAAACTGGTCGTCGGGCACCTTCAGGCGACCGAGGCTCTCGCCGGGGCGCGCGATGGTGACGAAGCGGCCCATGCTCAGGCCCGCCTCAAAGATGGCCATCATCTCGGCCACGGCGTCCCCGATCCGCGCAGCGGGCACCAGCGAGATGTTCAGGATGACCGTCCCGCTCCGGCGACGGGGCTGAAAGGTCATCTGACAGGCCAACTCGTCCATCCTCGCCGCGATGAAGCCCACCTTCTCGGCGACGAAGGAGTTGGCCACCTCTTGCTCGCCCAGCGGGGTGAGCTCGCGGCCCTTCTTCCCGCAACTGCGCGTGAGCCCCTCGCGGTCGAGCATGGCCAGGTAGTAGCGGACGGTGCGCTGGCTGACGTCAATGCCCCTCCCCTCCAGGTCGCGCGCCAGGCGGCTCGCGCCCAGCGGTCGCCCGGCGTCCCGCAGCGCACGCAAGATGGGCACCGCTCGTCGCTTCACCTTTGCGTCCACGCCGCGCCTCTCCTATTCCTCCTCCCCTACGCACCACTGGCCCGTGCCGCTCTCCTGCCTACAATGATACCGATCACCCCTACCCAAGTCAAGTTTTTCCGGCATTTTGCCGCTTCGACTCCCCACTGCACCGGCCGCAGGAGCGACCCAGCGCCCGCGCATCCCTATGCGGCATTGTTTGCCGACCTTCGCCAGCGGCGATAGGCAGGATGCCGCCTCGGTATGCAGCCTAACTCCTTGCCTGAGCGTCCTTTACAGCTCAGCCAGGCAAGTGGCAATCTTGCCTCTGGCCTGCTCCCTAGGGCGACAAAAAGGCGGCAAATCGCCGACGAATATGGTTTTTTCTCTTGACAAGACCTTGGGACTTTGCATAATAGGCATGCGTTGCCGGATGCGCTGCCTGCGGGAAAGCAGCGTCTGCCGAACACGGCGGCGGGCAGGCCCGCCCGCGCGAGAGGCCCGGACAGCTCACCGTGAGACAGGAAAGGAGAATCGGTGATGCACTTGAGTCGCCCAAACGCAAACGAGGTCTCGCAGACGTTCAACCGCTCGCGAGACGTGGCGCCGAGCTCGGGCATCTGCACGCGATGCATTGACGGCTGCCGGGGCAACTGCGAGATCTTCAAGGCCTCGTTCCGCGGCCGCGAGGTCATCTATCCCGGCCCGTACGGAACCCTCACGGCGGGTGCAGACAAGGAGTACCCGGTTGACTACTCGCACCTGAACATCCACGGCTACGCCCTCGGCGCCGCGGGCCTGCCCCAGGGACAGGCAGGCGACCCCGACAACACGCTGTTCCCTATGGTCAACACCACCGCCCAGTATGGCCGCCACCACAAGGTAAAGATGGCCATGCCCGTCTTCACCGGCGCCCTCGGCTCCACCGACGTCGCCCGCCGCAACTGGGAGCACTTCGCCGTCGGCGCCTCCATTGCCGGCATCACCATCGTGTGCGGCGAAAACGTCTGCGGCGTTGACCCCGACCTCGAGCTCGACTCCCACGGCAAGATCGTCGAGGCCCCCGAAATGCGCCGCCGCGTCGAAACCTGGCGCGCCTGGCACGAGGGGCTCGGCGACCTCATCGTCCAGATGAACGTCGAGGACACCCGCTTCGGCGTCGCCGAATACTGCATCGGCAAGCTCGGCGTCGAGTGCATAGAGCTCAAGTGGGGTCAAGGCGCCAAGTGCATCGGCGGCGAGATCAAGGTGGACTCCCTCGAGCGCGCCCTCGAGCTCCAGCGCCGCGGCTACCTCGTCACCCCCGACCCGTCCAACGAGGCGGTCCAGGCCGCCTACCGCGACGGCGCCATCAAGACCTTTGAGCGCCACTCGCGCCTGGGCTTCATCGAGCAGGACGGCTTCATGAAGGAGGTCGAGCGCCTCCGCGCGCTCGGCGCCAAGCGCGTCACCCTCAAGACCGGCGCCTACCCCATGCGCGAGCTCGCCATGGCCATCCGCTGGGCCTCCGACGCAGGCCTCGACCTCCTGACGATTGACGGCGCGGGCGGCGGCACCGGGATGAGCCCGTGGCGAATGATGGCTGAATGGGGCATCCCCACCTTCTACCTCCAGGCGATGGCCCACCACCTAGCCACGCGCCTGGCCGCCCGCGGCCGCTACGTGCCCGACCTCGCCATCGCAGGCGGACTCTCCACCGAGGACCACATCTTCAAGGTCCTGGCCATGGGCGCCCCCTTCGTCAAAGCCGTCTGCATGGGCCGCGCCCTCATGATCCCCGGCATGGTCGGCAAGAACATCGCCCACTGGATCACCGAGGGCAACGGCGGGCTCCCCAAGACCGTCAGTGAATACGGCCACAAGCTCGAGGAAATCTTCGTCTGCTACGAAGAGCTGGTCGCCAAGTACGGCAGGGCGCGCGTCCAACAGATGCCCGCCGGCGCCATCGGCATCTACACCTTTGTGGACAAGCTCAAGGTCGGCCTCCAGCAGCTCATGGCCGGCTCCCGCAACTTCTGCCTGAGCACCATCGGGCGCAAGGACATCTTCGCCCTCACCGAAGAGGCCGCAAAGGTCTCCGGCATCCCCTACATCATGGACGCCTACCGCCAGCAGGCCGAGGCCATCATTGACGCCTAGCCGAGCAGAGTAGAACCTGGGGGGAACCTTCTTGCAAGAAGGTTCCCCCCAGCCCCCTCTCCAAGAACTCTTGAGTTATCCAAGAACTCCCCAGCCAGTCGTCGGGCGGGCACCGCGGAAGACGGCCACCAGACAGGGATAGCTGCCAGCGGCAGCTTTGCATGTTTTGCCGTCCTTACCCCACTCCAATCGGCACCCTTTGCCGCACGGTTGAGCCCTGCGCGCGGTCGCTGGAAGGCTAGAAAGACTCTATTCTTAGAAAATGCCTTGACTTTCCGAAGAGAGTCAGTATAATGCGGCAACGTTTGCCGCTGCGGACCGTCAGCGGCCTATGTGTCGCCGCGGGGGTGGGACGCGGCTAAACCCCTGGGAGAGGAAAGGAAAGGACGGGGCGAGAATGGCAGAGCAGAGCGCGGTGAATCCGTTCGCCATCGCCCAGAGGCAGTTCGATGAAGCCGCCGAGCTGCTTGGGCTGGAGCCCGCGATGCGCGCGTTCCTGCGCGTGCCCATGCGCGAACTCCACGTCACCATCCCGGTGCGGATGGACGACGGGCAGGTGAAGGTCTTCCAGGGCTTCCGCGTGCAGTACAACGACGCCCGCGGCCCGACCAAGGGCGGCATCCGCTTCCATCCGGAGGAGACGATTGACACGGTGCGCGCCCTGGCTGCCTGGATGACCTGGAAGTGCTCGGTGGTGGACATCCCGCTGGGCGGCGGCAAGGGCGGAGTCATCTGCAACCCCAAGGAGATGTCGCCCGCGGAGCTCGAGCGCCTCTCCCGCGCATACGTCCAGGCCGTCGGCCGCATCATCGGCCCCGAGAAAGACGTGCCCGCCCCCGACGTCTACACTACCCCGCAAATCATGGCGTGGATGATGGACGAGTATTCCAAGCTGGCCGGCCACAACGCCTTTGGGGTGATCACCGGCAAGCCGCTGGCGCTCGGGGGCTCGGCCGGCCGTGGCGACGCCACGGCGCGCGGCGGCTGGTACGCCGTCCGAGAGGCCGCCAACGAGCTCGGCCTCGACCTCGCCAAGGCCACCGTCGCCGTCCAGGGCTACGGCAACGCCGGCTCCTTTGCCGCCATCCTCGGCAAGGAACTCTATGGCTGCAAGATCGTCGCTGTCACCGACACCCGCGGCGGGGTGATGAATCCCAATGGCCTTGACCCCCGCGCCGTCCTCGAGCACAAGAACCGCACAGGGTCCGTCGTCGGCATGCCGGGGACCCAGCCGATCTCCAACCCCGCAGTCCTCGAGCTCGACGTGGACATCCTCTGGCCGTCCGCCATCGAAAACGTGCTGACCGGCGCCAACGCCGGACGGGTCAAGGCCCGCATCGTCGCCGAGGCCGCAAACGGCCCCACGACCCCAGAGGCCGACGTCATCCTCCACAAGAGGGGCGTCCACGTCATCCCAGACTTCCTCTGCAACGCCGGCGGCGTCACCGTCTCCTACTTCGAAATGGTCCAGAACTTCAGCCACTTCTACTGGACCGAGGCGCAAGTGCACGAGATGCTCGACAAGAAGATGACCGCCGCCTACCACGCGGTGCTGGCCGCCTCGCGCCAGCACAAGGTCCACATGCGCACCGCCGCCTACGCCGTCGCCGTCAAGAGAGTCGCCGAGGCCGTCCGCCTACGCGGCTGGGTCTGAGCACCTCGTCGCCTCCCATCGCCACCCACCCCGGGGCGGCGTCCATCCCCTGGGCGCCGCCCCTTCCATGATGTGCCGAACACCCCCAGCCGCTCGGCAGGGAAGGCCCCCCGCCCATCCTGCTGGAGGACAGGAGCAGGCCGCCCGAGCGGGACTCTGGCCCGAAGGGGCAGAAACGAGCAGGGGCGGTTTGCCGGCAGCCCCCCAAAGAGATGATCGCGGTCCCCAGTCCCGGCGCTCGACGCGCCCTCTGATCGTCGTTGTCGCCGTCCTCCTCGGCGGCCAATCCCGGCGAGGCAGGGCCACAAGAAGCGAAGACGAGGCCGAGGACGGCGACGACGACTAGAACGACGACCATGAGACAACAATCCAGGCGGCCGCAAGAAAGGGGGGCCAGGCCCTCAGGCGCTCCCCCACTTGACTCCCACCCCGCGCCGGCGTAGGCTATCCCAGCGGCGCGCCCCGCGAGGCGGGCCAACGGCGCCGGGTTCCTCATCCTTTCATCAGGAGCAGTCAGGTGGCAAGACAGGGCAAGGGGGCCTCTGGGCAGGGCGGGCTGGTGCGGCGGGAGTTTTTGCGGCTTGGCGCCGCCGCGGGCGCGGCGGGGCTTGGGCTGGCCCGCGGGCCAATCATCCTGGCCGCCGAGGCGCCGAGCAAGAAGCTCGGCGTGGCCGTCGTCGGCGCGCGGGGCATGGGCGGCTACAGCCTCGACCAGGGGATCAAGGAGCGCCTCGTCGCCATCGTGGAGATCGAGGACAAACGCATCGCGGAGGCGATGAAGATCTTCAAGGAACGCACCAAGGGCGACGCCCCCGAGCCAAAGGTCTACTACGACTATCGCAAGATGCTCGACGAGTGCCACAAGGACCTCGACGTCGTGCTCAGCGGCACGCCTGACCACCACCACGCCCCCGCCTCGATTCGGGCGATTCAGCTCGGCAAGGCCGCCTTCGCCCAGAAGCCCCTCGCCCACAACATCTACGAGTGCTACGCCCTGGCCAAGGCCGCTCGCGACAAGAAGGTCCCCACCCAGATGGGCAACCAGGGCTACTGCGGCGAGGGCATCCGCAGGCTCGTCGAATACGTCTGGGCCGGCGCCATCGGCAACATCGTCGAGACCCACACCATCCTCGGCCGCAACTTCGGCGGCAGCGGCGGAAGGCCCAAGAGCAAACCCGTCCCCGAGGGCCTCCATTGGGACGAGTGGCTCGGCCCGGCGCCCTTCCGCGAGTACCACGACGGGTTGCACCCCTTCTCCTGGCGCTCCTGGCGCGCCTTCGGCACCGGCACCATCGGCGACATGGCCTGCCACCACCTCGCCTGCGTCTTCTGGGCGCTCAAGGTCTACGAGCTCAAGAAGTTCACCGTCACCTGCCTCCACACCAAGGGCGGCAGCGACGAGATGTACCCGCAGGACAACGTCATCTGCTGGGAGCTCCCCGCGCGCGAGGGCCAGCCGCCCTGCAAGGTCTACGCCTACGACCACCGCGAGCTAAGGCCCCAGGTCATGCGCGAGGTCGAGGAGAAGTACCAGCGCAAGTTCGGCGAATCCACCCTCTTCGTCGGCGACAAGGGCCTCATGGGCCACGAGCCGCGCATCATCCCCGAAGAAAAGCACAAAGAGTTCAAGCCGCCCGACAAGACCCTCCCCCGCGCCCACGGCGGCCCCATCGAGGACCTCTTCTGGTGCGTCCGCAACGGCGGCACGCCGGCCTCGAACTTCCCCGACGCCGCCGGCCCGCTCACCGCCTGGGTCCTCAGCGGCCACCTTGCCATGTTCGCAGGCCAGGGCGTCAAGCTCGAATGGGACGTCGAGAAGATGGAGTGCACCAGCCACCCCGAGATCAACCGCTTCGTCAAGCGCACCTACCGCAAGGGCTGGGAAGTGTAACGCGTGGCAAGACAACAAGGTCCCCTCCCGACGGTTCCAATACCTTCGGGAGGGTAGGCAGGTTTGCGCCGTCTCGCAGGCAACGGCGTTGCCCTCCCGAACGTGTTGGAACGTTCGGGAGGGCGCTGGGGGCCGTGAGGCAGGCATCTGTCTGCGTCGGCGGCACGGAGGTAGTGCCAGGGCTCCGGGGCCGAGGAGAGTGACGTCCATCCGGGGGGCTGCCGCCGACCGCAGGGAGGACGTGGATGGTGGTGCTGCCGTTGACGCTGTTCGCAAAGCCGCCCCGCCGGCGGGCGCGAAATCGGATTGCCTCGCGCCGCGCCCCGCGCTATAATACGCGCGACGGTTTCGACATCTCACACGGTTCCGACCCTTGAGGAGCGAGGAATATGGCGGAAGGCGTGCTGGTGGTGAGC
>Ga0101944_10001164_pt1 | contig 59450 bp, 45 predicted proteins | sample DewCreD2012metaG_FD_75245 | JGI IMG/M metagenome (GOLD analysis project Ga0101944, IMG submission 75245) | Hot spring sediment bacterial and archeal communities from British Columbia, Canada, to study Microbial Dark Matter (Phase II) - Dewar... ...
CTTACCACATCCAGGTCGGTTACGCGCACGGGCTGCTCATCACGGAAGGCGTGGGGTTCGGGCCGGTGGTGGCGTTGCCCGGCGACGAGGTCGAGTTTGATGAGAAGACTTGCCGCGTCAACGGCCAGGCCCGACCGCGCCTGGCTTCCATGCCCGTCAACGGCCTCCTGCACCTGGCCACCAACCGGTGGCTTGTGTGGCCGGAAGTGGGCATTAACATCCACGGCGGCGGCGCGAACCCGGGGCAGGCATTGCTGGAAATGGCCCAGGTCCGGCCAGAGATCATGATCGGCAGGCCGTTCAAACGTTGGTTCTTCAGGAGACAGACCTTGCCATGAGCCGGTTTGGCAACTTGGAGTTTGACCAGGAATTCGACGGCGAGTTCCAGCCCACCGCTGCCGCCAAGGACGAGGCGTATTACCTGGCCGGCGCGCGGCAGGCCTTCGAGAACGCCGACTTCGAGAAAGCCCTGCGCTGGTTTGCCCGGGCGCTCGAATTCAATCCACACAACCCAACCGCGTGGACCGGTCAGGTGCGCGCCCTCATCGAACTGGGGGAATTCCACGAAGCCCGCGTCTGGGCCGACAAGGCGCTGGAACGCTTCCCCCACGAGGCGGAGTTGCTCGCCGCCAAGGCCGTGGCGCTGGGCCGGCAGGGCGACCTCGATGAGGCCCTCGCCTACTCGGACGCCGCCATCGAGGAACGCGGCGATACGCCCTACCTGTGGCTGGCCCGCGGCGACGTGCTGCTGGCCCGGCGGGAAAGCCGCGCCGACTACTGTTTCGACAAGGCCCTGGCGCTGGCGGCTGGAGACTGGGTGATCGCCTGGCTGGCCACCCGCATCCGGTTTTTCTACAGACAGTTCGCCGCGGCCATGAAACTCGCCCAGCAGGCCCTGGAACTGAACACCACCCACTTCCTGCTCTGGTTGCAACTGGGCCAGTGCCAACTGGCCCTCGGCTTGGTGGGACCGGCCCGACAGTCCTTCCAACAGGCCCGTCAGTTGAATCCGCGCTGCGACGAAGCGCAACTGGGGCTGGCGCATGCGTCCGCCCCCGGCTTGTGGCTTCGCCTGCGCGGTTGGTGGCAGCACCTCCGGCTCAAATGAACCTCGCCCAACTGGACCGTTTCCTCCAAACCGCTGTCGAATACGAGGCCTCCGACCTCCATCTGGTCGCCGGTGTGCCACCGGCTTTCCGCGTCAACGGCGAGATCATTCTGGCCAACAGCGACGCGCTGGACGAACAGGATCTGACCGAGATCACCAAGGCCCTGCTCAACGAGGTGCAACAGCGCAAGTTCGAACAGGACTGGGAGCTGTGCATGTCCTGGCTGCACCCGACCGCCGGACGCGTGCGGCTGACAGTGTATCGGCGCAACGGTCACCCCGAGATCAGCCTGCGGTTCTGTGGCCACGAGATTCCCAGCCGCGAGGCCCTCGGCCTGCCGCCCCAGGTGGACGACCTGGCCCGCCGTCCCAACGGCCTGGTCCTCATTACCGGCCCCACCGGCGCCGGCAAGACAACCACCATGAACTACATGGTGAACCTCATTAACCGCGAGCGCCGCTGCAAGATCGTCACCATCGAGGACCCCATCGAGTTCGTTCACCAGAACGACCATGCCATCGTCGTGCAGCAGGAGGTCATGACCGATGTGCACTCCTTCAACCGCGCCCTCGTCCACGTGTTGCGCCAGGACCCGGACGTAATCGTCATCGGCGAGTTGCGCGACCCGGAGGCCATCGCCACCACGCTGACCGCCGCCGAAACGGGACATCTGGTCCTGGCCACCATGCACTCGCCCAGCGTGGCCCTGGCGGTCGAACGCATCGTGGGCGTGTTTGAGGGCAGCGTGCAGCGACAGGTCATCCTCCAGTTGGCCAATTCGCTCCAGGGCATCATCGCCCAGGAACTGCTCCCGGCTGTGGACCGCAACCGGCGGGTGCTGGCTTACGAGTTGGTAGTCGCCACGAGCGCCGTCCGCAACGTCATCCGCGAAAACCAGCTCCACCAGTTGGAAAACATCATCCAAACCGGTCGCAGGGAGGGCATGGTCCTCATGGACAATTGCCTCTACGACCTCTACTGCAAGTGCCTGATCACCTACGACACGGCGGTCAGCCGGGCACGGAATCCGGACAAAATCGTCAAACAGAAACCGTGACCTCCACGCCCAGCCCGCACCGGGCGGCCACCACCTGCCCCAGCGCAATCCCCCCGTCGTTCGGGGGCACGCGCTGATGCCAGTAGGCCTGAAAACCCGCCTGGCGCAGCCTCGTGACCGCGCGCTCCGTCAGATAACGATTCTGGAAACAACCGCCGGACAGCACCACGCGACTCTCTCCCACCTGGCGCGCCACCAGCACGATCGCCTCCGCCAGCGCGTTGTGGAACTTGGCGGAAATCGCACCGGCCGCCACCCCCCGCGCGACGTCCGCCGCCAGAGCTTCCAGCAGCGGCACCCAGTCCACCACGACCGGTCCCGTCGGGTTGGACGACCCGGCCGGCGTGCCTACCTGCCGCAGGCGGGTCGCGCCTGCCGTCGCCGGGACAAGCTCCACCGGATACGCCGCGTCAGTCGCCGCACCCTCCAGAGCAAACTCCAGTTCCATGGCGGCCTGGCCTTCGTAACGCACCCGTTCGCGCAAACCAACCAGGAATGCCACCGCGTCAAAGAGCCGTCCCACGCTTGAACAAAGGGGCGAGTTAACCCGCCGCTTCAGCATGCCGGTCAACACGGCCCGCTCCTCGCTCGAAAAGGCCTCTGCGACCTTCCGTTGCAGGTGCAACGCGAGTGGACTGCCCTCAGTCTGCAAGGTGTGCAGCAAACCCAGCGCGCTGCGACGCGGCTCACGGACCGCCTGATCGCCCCCGGGGAGGGGAAACGGTCGCCAGTGTGCCACGCGCGCCACGGCGCCGCCGGTGAGTCGAAAGAACTCCCCGCCCCAGACCGTCCCGTCCGAGCCGTAGCCGGTGCCGTCCCAAGCCACGCCCAGCAAGGGCGGCGCAAGCTCGTTCTCCGCCATGCAGCCCAGCACATGCGCCACGTGATGCTGCACTTGGAGCAGGCGCGGAGGCGCGGCCCGGGGCGGGCTGGCGGCCGCATTGGCCGCGGCGTCGGTAGCGGCAGTGCCGCAGAGCGATTGCGCAAACCGGGTGGAGAGGTAGTCCGGATGGAGATCAGCCGCGACGCAAACCGGCGTGACCCCGTAGAGCCTTTGAAAGTCGGCGATAACCCCGCGAAACGCGGCGTGCGCCGGCGCGGTGTCCAGGTCGCCGATGTGTTGGCTCAAGAAGGCCTGTGAGCCGACGGCCAGCGCGACCGTGTTCTTGAGGTGCGCGCCAGTTGCCAGAACGGGGGAATCGCCCGTCGCCGAACATGCGGGCCCGAGCCGGACCGGCAGCGGCGCATAGCCGCGGGCACGGCGCAGGAGCAGCTCACGCCCCAGCACGATGCGAGCGACCGAATCATCCACGTGCCGGGCAATGGGGCGGTTGTGCACCAGGAACACGTCGGCGATGTCGCCCAGCCGCTCGAAGGCCTCGTGCTCGTCGGTGCAGATCGGCTCGTCGCTGAGATTGCCGCTGGTTGCTACGACAGGGAACCCCAGCTCCGCCAGCAGCAGGTGGTGCAGCGGCGTGTAGGGCAGCAGCACGCCCAGGTACGGGTTGGCGGGCGCAAGACTGGGGGCCAGCTCGGACGCGCGGTTTGAGCAGGCCTCCGGGGCCAGACGACGCAGCAGGACAATCGGAGCTTCGGCCGACCCCAGCAGGCGTGCTTCCAAGGGCGACACCTCGCACCAAGCGCGGACGCTGGCCAGGGATGGGAACATGAGGGCCAGGGGCTTTTCTTCGCGGTGTTTCCGCTGGCGCAGCCGCCGCACGGCGGCCTCGTTGCGCGCGTCCACCATGAGATGAAAGCCACCGAGGCCCTTCACGGCGACGATTTGGCCGCGGCGGATGGCCTCGGCAGCGGCCAGGAGGGCGTTGTGATCGCGAGCGATGGAGCGAGGCGGCGTCTTGGCCAGTGAGGTTGCGCCCGCCTCCGCCGTGGCGCGGCCCGGCCACAGTTCCAGGTGCGGGCCGCAAGCCGGGCAGGCGTTCGGTTGGGCGTGGAAACGGCGGTCTTGCGGGTTCTCGTATTCGGCGCGGCAGGCCGGGCACATGGTAAAGCCAGCCATGGTGGTGCGTGGGCGGTCGTAGGGCAGGCTGGTGATGATGCTGAAACGCGGGCCACAGTGCGTGCAATTGGTGAAGGGGTAGCGATAGCGGCGGTTGGCGGGATCAAAAACCTCCCGCAGACAATCGGGGCAGGTGGCAATGTCCGGCAGCACCAGCGCGGTCTTGTCGCCGCCCGGGTCGCTGGCGCGGATGGTGAATTCGGTGTAGCCAACCGGGTCCAGCCAGGAGCTTTCCAGGCTCTGGATGAACGAGTGGGGCGGGCGCTCGGCTTCGAGCCTTTGGAAGAACGCCTCCAGGGCGGCGCGCGGTCCCTCGACCTCGATGAACACCCCTTGGGCGGAGTTGCTGACCCAACCGCGCAGCGCCAACTGGCTGGCCAGCCGGTGGACGTACGGCCGGAAGCCGACGCCCTGCACGGCGCCGCGGACGGTGAGTTTGAGGCGCATCACGCGGGCAGCGTGACCCGGGGGCAGGATGAGGCGCAACCCGGAAAACGCCAGAGCCGCCGAGCTGTTGGGCGCCCTCTGCGCCGTGGCGCGGTCCCCCGGGCGCGACGTTGCGTCGGTGGGGCGCTGCGGTTAGCGTGGGCTTGTGCGGTTTTGGAATGCCATCGTCGGGGGCAATGCCAGACCTGTGGCGCACGTCCAGACGCTGCTCCGGCGCTACTGGCGGCGTGCCCTGCGCATTCGCGAGCGGGTCTGGCTGACGGAGGAGACTCTGCATCTGGCGCTGGCGGCCGGCGTGGGGGTGTTGGGCGGGTTTGTGAACCTGTTCTTCTACTTCGCCATCGAATCGGTGAAGCACGTTTTTCTGGGGCGGCCGGGCGATCCGGTGGAGGTGGCGGAGATGTTGGACGCAGCGCATCGGGTGGCGACCCCCGTGCTGGGCGGCGCGTTGGCCGCGCTGGTCCTCCAGTGGGGGCAGCGTTTGGTGGGGCGGCAGGGCAGCAGCAACCTGTTGGAGGTGGTCGTGGCCGGCGACGGCCGGCTGCCGCTGCGAACCGGTCTGGTGCGGGCGGCTTCGTCGCTGGTGAGCATCGGCACGGGCGCCTCCATCGGGCGGGAGGGTGGCATCACGCAGTTGACCGCGACACTGGCGTCCAAATGGGGGCAGTTGCGCGGCTGGCCGCCGTACCGGTTGCGGCTGATGGTGGGCTGCGGGGCGGCGGCGGGCATTGCCGCGGCTTACAACGCGCCGGTGTCCGGCGCGGTGTTCGCGGCGATGATTGTGCTGGGCAACTTCTCGATGAACCTGTTCGCCCCGCTGGTGGTTTCGTCGGTCGTAGCCAGCGTGGTGTCGCGGAGCTTTTTCGGCATTCAGCCGTGGTATGTGGTGCCGCCGGTGGATTTCACCAGCTTGGGGCAACTGCCGTGGTTCCTGGCGCTCGGCGCGCTGGCGGGAGGCGTCGGCGCCCTGTTTCTAAAAATGCTCCGCGCGGCGGAGGCAACCTTTGCGCGGCTGCCGCTGCCGCTGCCCGGGCGCATGGCGCTGGGCGGGCTGGCGGTCGGGGGCATTGCGCTGGCCTTTCCCGGGGTGTGGGGAAACGGCTACATCGTCACCAACCGCATTCTGCACGGGCAGTTTGACCGTTTGGGCGCCCAGTGGCTGTATCACGATCTGACGGGCGAGGGTTGGGGGCTGGTCATTCTGGCAGGCCTGTTGAGCGCCAAGTTGCTGGCCACGGTGGTGTCGGTTGGGTCGGGCGCCGTGGGGGGCGTGTTTACGCCGACGCTGTTTCTGGGTGCCGGGGTGGGGGGGCTGTTTGGTCTGGCGCTGCACCTGATGGGGGGCGCGCCCGGGCTGCCGGTGAGCGCCTTCGTGCTGGTGGGCATGGGCAGCGTGCTGAGCGCCACGCTGCGCTCGCCGCTGCTGGCGATGATTTTGGTGTTCGAGATTTCGTTGAACTACTCGATGATGCCGCCGCTAATGCTGGGATGCGCGGTGGCCACGCTGGTTGCCAACCGCCTGCACGCCGACTCGGTCTATACCGAGCCGCTGCGGCAACGCGGCTTGGAAGTGGGGTGGGAAACCAGCCGTGTGGGCGCGGCCACCGAGCAAACCGTGGGCGACCTGATGCAGGCGCCAGTGCCGCCGGTGCGCGAAAACGCCACCCTGCAGGAAATGGCGGCCCATTTCCTGAGTCGCTCGAACAATTTCCTACCCGTGGTGGATGCCCAGCAACGACTGATCGGCATGGTGTCGTTGCACGACTTGAAACCGTTCCTGAACGCCGGCGAGGAACTGCGGGCGGTGATCGCTTACGACGTCATGCGCCCGCCGCCACCGTGTCTGACGCCCAACCAGCGCCTGGTGGACGCGCTGCCGGTGATTCTGGCCAGCGAGCAGCGCAATATCCCGGTGGTCAACACGCTGACTGAAATGCGCCTGGTGGGCGCGCTGGTGCGGGCGGAAGTGTTGGGCCTGTTTGCCGAGGCAATCTCCAGGCGGAGCAGGGCAGGGGAATAACGACCGGCCAAAGCCGGGCTTACCAGAACAGCGGAATCGCCCCAATCACCACCGCCGCCGCCCACAAGACCAGCACCGCCGCGCTCTGGCTCAGACCGGCTCGCACCAGCAGATGCGACAAGTGGTAGGTGTCGCCCACATACACCGGCCGGCCGCGGCGCCAACGGCTCACAACCACCTGCGCCAGGTCCACCAGCGGCACGGCCAGCACCAGCAGCGGCGCCAGCACGGCGTGCCCGCGGGGATTGCGGGCCGTGAAGAAGTGCGGCAGGATGGCCAGCACGGCCAGTAAATACCCCACCAGGTGGCTACCGGCGTCTCCAAGGAACACTCTCCCACGCGGAAAATTCCAAGGCAGGAAGCCGACGAGCGCGCCACAGGTAACCAGGGCCAGCAGGGCTACCAGGTACTGGCCGTCGCGTCCGGCCAGCACGGCAAACTGCCAGGCAGCAATTGCCCCCAATCCGGCGCACAGGCCGTTCATGTTGTCGGTGAAATTGAACGCGTTGACCAGCGTCAGTAGCCACAGCACGGTGATGGCGTAGCTGAACAGCGAGCTGGGCACGAACAGGGTGATGCGCACGCCGGCCAGAGCCACGCCGCTGGCGATAAGCCACTGCCCGGCGAACTTCCGGGCCGGGCGCAGTTCGTGGCGGTCATCCCACCAGCCCAGCAACATCATGCCCAGCGCTCCGGCGGCTAAAACAGCCACTTGCGTCGCCCGCCGGCGAAAGCCGTGGCTCAGCGGCTCGGCACTGGCGTCCGGTACCAGCCCCAGACCGAGGGCCAGCGCGCCGAGCGCCAGCGGCAGCAGGACGCCGGTCAAAACGGCCCACCCGCCGGCCAGCGGCACCGGCGCGTGGTGGATCTTGCGGTGACCAGGCTCGTCCACCAGCCCGGCGCGCAGCGCCCAGCGTCGCCACGCCGGCAGGCTCAGGGCGCTGCTGAGCGCCGCGCCCAGAAGCGCCGCCAGATAGACATTGTAAGGGAAAGCCACGGTTCAGACGGGCGTGATTGCTGGACGCGCGAGCGCCGCGGACACTTGTTGGGTTAGCAGGCGTTGGTAGAGCGCATGAAGGGCGTCCACCATGGCCTGGACGGAGAATTGTTGGGCCACAAGGTTCCGACCGCGCTGGCCGAATTGCTGCCGCAAAGCCGCGTCGCGGATCAGCCTCGCCAGACAATCCGCCAACCGCTGCCGGTCGCCGGGCCGGACCAGGAAGCCGGTCTGGTTGTCCAGGCACACTTCGGCAGCGCCGTCGCAATCATAGGCTACGATGGGCTTGCCCGCTGCCAGGGCCTGGGGCAGGGCACGCGGCAGGCCCTCGCGACGGGACAAGTGGACGACGATGTCCATGATGCCGACCAGCGCGGGCACGTCGGCGGGCGGCACCAGTCCGGCAAAGATGACGTTGCGGTCCAGCCAGGCGGCGCGGACGCGCGCCTCCAGGCGCTGGCGCCAGGCGCCGTCGCCCACCAACAAGAACTTGAGTTGCGGGCACGGTCCGACCAACTGGGGCGCCACATCCAGCAGGTCGTCGTGGCCCTTGAGTTTGAACAGCCGGGCGATTTTGCCAATCACGATGTCCTCGGGACCGATGCCCAGCCGGGCACGCAGGTCTGGATCGTTGCGGGCGGCCAGAAACGGGCTGAGGTCGAAGCCGCTGTAAATCTTGCTGTACTGGTCCGGCCGTCCGATGCCGGCAGCCAGATACTGGTCAATCATGGCCCGGGCAACCGCGACGAAGTGCGTTGTCCCGCGCGCAGCCAGTTGCTCGGCGGCTCGAAACAGCGCATTGGGCAACGGCCCTTGAAACGGGCCAAACGACGGGCCGTGGATGGTGTGGACGATGACCGGGACACCGGCGCGTTGTGCGGCCAGCCGACCCAGCACGCCCGCCTTGCCGCTGTGTGTGTGGACGACGTCCGGCCGTTGCCGGCGCAGCAGGCGGCTGAGGCGGAGCAGGGCCAGCAGGTCCTTCCACGGATGGAGTGGGCGGACCAGAGCCGGCTCGACGGTTAGCAGGCCGGGCACGGCGGCGGCCACAGCTTCCAGCGACCCTTCGGGACCGCGCGTCGGGCCGGCAATCAGGCGCACGTCCAGGCCTGGTTTTTGCCGAAGTCCCAGCACGGTGGCGAGGGTGTTTTCCTGCGCGCCGCCGACGATGAGGCGCGTGATGATGTGGGTGACGCGCATGGCGTCCCGCTCAGGGCGATGCGGCCTTCAACTGCTGGAGGCGGGCGACCACGGCGCGGGCTTCGGTGGTGTGCGGCGGGGCGTTGCTGCAATACAGTTGGTAGAACCGGATGGCGGCGTTGGTGTCGTGCCGGCGCCAGGCGATTTCGCCCAGGCCGTAATGAACCTGGTAGGCGTTCGGATACAGTTCGAGCAGCCGCCGGTAATCGCGCTCGGCGGCGTCCAGGTGGCCGGCTTGGAGGTTGGCGATGGCCCGGTTGACGAGAGCCGGGTGGTTGTTGGTCTGCAGCGCCAGCAGTTGATCCAGTGTGGGGATGGCCCGCTCGAAGTCGCCCAGTTGCAGGCAGACGTAGCCCTTGTTCATCATGGCGTCGGTGTCGCGGGGTCGCAGCCGCAGTTGTTGCTCGAAGAGGGCCAGTGCCGGGGCGTACTGGCCGTTTCGCATATAGACCTGAGCGCACACGGCCAGCAGGTAGTAGTTGGTGGGATTGCTCCGCAGCGCGTCCTGCAGCAAGCGGTCCGCCTCGTCGGCCCGGCCCAGTCCGAACAACGCGCCGGTCTCGATGGCCAGCAGGTCGGTGCGGTTGGTCTCGGTGAGCGCGAACGTGCCGGTTTGCTGGCGGACCTCGCGCACCACGTCCAGCGCCCGGTCGTAGAGGCGCGTCGTCGTGTAGAGACTGCCCAGCCACAGGCGCGTGGGCAGATCGTCCGGCACCAGGACGCGCACGCGCTCGAATTCGGTGATCGCCTGCCTGAACAGCGCAGCTCCGGCAAACACCCGGCCCTGTTCGTAGGTAAAGGTCGGTTCGTCAAAAAAGCCGTTCTCACCAATGACCTGGTCCCAATTCCGATAGGCGCCAAACTGGTCCTCGATGGTTCGAGTGAGATTGACGCGCGCCTTGCTGCCGGCGCGGAGGTTCTCGTTAAACTGGCGGTTCACCTCGGCTACCACATTCAGCGGGTTGAGTGCTCGGGCTTGGGCAAAGACCTGGCCCGCTTCCTCCAGACGCCCAAGCCGCTGGAGCCGGACACCCCAGGTGTTCAAGCCGCGGGACACGAATGTTCCGAGGATGCGCGTTTCGGTGCTGGGTGCGGGTGATACACGAGCGGCGGCAAGTGCCCGGCTCAGGCGATTGGAGGTGGCGGGGTTGGGTTTGAGCCTGGCCTCCAGGCGCGCCAAGGTGGGAGCGGCGGTTTGTGTCCAGAACTTCTGGTTTTCATCCAATACCGCGGCGGACAGCGGGGGCGGCAACACATCGTTCGTGCCGTAAGGGATCAGGCGGTGAACCGGCCCATGCGGCTCGGCGTGGAAGTATTCAAAATAGTAGCCGAAGCTGGGATGCAGGTAGTAAACCTCGCCCTTGGCGGCTTGTTGGAGCATCCGCTCGATCAACGTGAGGTGGGCGATTTCGCGGACCTGGTTGGTGGGGGGCAACGGCCAAGCGCCATCGGATTGCCGATGGAGAACGCGATGATAATCCGGCAGGGGCAACGGGCGGGTGCTGACGGGCAAGTGCTTGGGCGAATCGGCGCGTGCGGCCAGAACGGCTTGCACCATCCAGAGCCGGTACGGATCGTCGCTCAACAGCACCGCCGGTTTGGCGGGCAGGCGGCTGGTCAGCCAAGTGGCATATTCCAGCAACTGCCGTCCGTCGGCCGTGCGCACCACGGGCGCATTGCGGTAGGCCAGCGCGACGACTGTCAGGCCCGCCCACAGCCAGACGCCGGCCACGACCGTGCGGTTTAGCCGCTCGATCATCTCCCGGTGGCGGCCGGACGCCTTGGCGCGCTCGCCGAACAGCAGCAGGAAATACCCGCTGCAATACCCCACCCCGAGCGCCGCCAGGTAATAGGCTGGCAGGAACTCGGCACCCAAACCCAGGCTCGCCGGACTGAAAGGCGGGTCCAACGCCAACCAGGCGCAACAAATCAGGAACGCGGCATGTAACACGTGGAAGGTGATGGTCGCCAATCCCGAGCCAAGGCGGCTGGTGTCGCCGTAGTTGACTTTGAACTTGAGAGCCAGGACAAACATCGGCAACAGCGACGGCAGGGCGGCAAGGGTCAAGTCTTCGCGGGCGTACTTCCAATGCGCCGCCAGTTGGTTCTTTTGGCCGACCAGAATGAATTTGAGGGCCGGCCAGAAGCTGACCGGCGCATCGGGGTGCAGCGTGGCCACCAACGGCAGCAGCAGGTAGAGGCTCAGCCCCGCGCACGCCGCCAACCAGGCGCGGAGCAGAAATCGCGCGCTGAAGAAAGCAAAACCCATCAGCCAGACCAAGGCCACGCCAAACGCCGGCAGCAACAGCACCAGCAGCCAGCTCTCCGTCATCCCCAGCGCATAAACAAACGCGGCCTTCAGCAGCCATGCTTCGCGTCCGGTCAGCCGGTATTCGAGCAAGCAGCGGACAACATAGGCGAACAGCAGCAAATCCAGCATTTCCGGCCCGCCGCCGGCCGCCCGTTCCCAGAAGGTTTGCTGCAGGCCGACCACCAAGACGGCCAGGACAATGGGCAGCCAAGCCGCCCGGATGGTCAACAGACCTGCCTCGTTTGGCTCGGCCACGCGCTGGGGCGGGGTGCGGTCGTGCGGCAACAGGGCAACCGACCGCGCCAGCAGGGCCAGCGTCCCCGCGCCGCACAGGGCGGAGAACAGATGCAATGCCGCCGGCAGCCACGTGGTGGGCAGCAGCTTCAGGGGTAGCGTCAGCAGAAAATACAGCGGATCGGTGAGGACCGGCTGGCTGTAGATGCCTGAGACGCGCGCGAAGGGGAACAGGCTGTAAACCGTCAGCCAGCGACCGAGCGTGGCGACATACAGGGCCAATCCCGCAGCCGCCAAAACCCAGGGCAGCGTCTTGAGCAGGAACGGCTTCGGCTGCGGCATCGGGTTTCGCATCATTCCGAGGTCAGGTTGGCGCAAGCTCCGCCGGCTTGGCAAGCGTGGTTTGAGCAGCCGCCCGGGCCGCCGCGCCAGCCTTGCGGCGCAGGTCGGCCACGCACTCGACGTGTTGCGTTTGCGGAAACATGTCCAGCGGCGTTACGCGCACCACTTCAAAGACACCGGCCCGGGCCAAAACGTTCAAATCGCGAGCCATCGTGGCCGGATGGCAGGACACGTAAATGATCTGGGCCGGGCGCAAAGCAGACAACTGCTCCAGGGCCGCCCGCGCCAGCCCCTTGCGCGGGGGGTCAACCAGCACCGCGGTGGCCGAGGCGGGTAGCTGTTCCAGGGCGGCCGGCAGCAGCGCCTCTACCTGCCCGGCCAGAAACCTGCCGTTGCGCGCGCCCCGGGCCGCCGCGTTGCGCTGCGCGGCCGAAACGGCGCGCCGGTCGTACTCCACGCCCACAAACGACTCGACCGCATCCGCCAGTTCAATGCCGAAGAAGCCCACGCCGCAATACAGGTCGGCCAGGTGCCGCGTGCCGGCAGCCAGCAAACTTTGGCGGACCACGCCGACCAGTTGAGGCAGCAGGTGGACGTTGTTTTGGAAAAAGGAGTCCGGTGGGACATCCCATCCGTCGGGCAACCGGCGCAGCACGACTTTCAGTCCCCCCTTGGGGGGTGGGTGGGCCCGCGCTTGACGAAGCATGTCGTTCAATTCCGGTTCGGCGATGGCGCATTGCTGCACGTCTTCCACCAGTCCGCAGTCCCATCGGACAAACCCCAGGTTGAGCCGTTGCTCCGGCTTGTTCCACTGGCTGCGGACCATGAGCCGGTTGCGGTAGCCGTAGGGCTTGGGGCAGGGTACCACGGGCGCGACCAGACCCGGGTCGAACCCGCCGATCCGCTCGAAAAGGTCGGCCACCTGCTTGTGTTTGACGCGCAGTTGCGCCGGGTAGGCCATGTGTTGGTACTGGCAGCCGCCACACGCGCCGAAGTGCGCGCAGACCGGGGCGACGCGCTCGGCGGACGCCTCCAGCACGCGGAGGAGCTTCGCCCGCGCGAAGCTGCGTTTGACCTCGGTGACCTCCGCCTCGACCACCTCTCCCACCAGCACAAAGGGCACAAACACCACCAACGCCTCATGCCGGCCGACACCGTGGCCGCCAAAGGCGATGTCCTCGATCCGCACTGTGATTCGTTCACCCGTCTGCAGGGCCACGACGGCAAGTTAGAGAACCCCCGGCTGCGGACGGAAGCCTTTTTGGAAAACGCCTTGCCCCCGCCGCATTGGCGGACAATGCAAACAGAGGTTGAACAACAGCGGCACGGCCCTATACTGACCAAGCTTGCGCTTCGGCCCGGACCGGTCCGTCCCGGCCGTGCGAAGTGTGCGTTATGTGGGTTCATGTGCTCAAATCGAAAATCCATCGGGCCTGCGTCACCGATGCCAACGTCAACTACGAGGGCAGCCTGGGCATTGACGAGGATTTGATGGACAAGGTGGGGCTTTTGCCCTACGAGCGCATTCTGTGTGGCAACATGGCCAACGGAGCGCGGTTCGAGACCTATGCCATCCCGGCACCGCGCGGCTCGCGGGCGATCGTCCTCAACGGGGGCGCCGCGCGCCTCGGGCAGCGCGGTGACCGTATCACCATCATGAGTTTTGCCGCGGTCAGCCCGGCGCAAGCCCGGCGATGGAAACCCCGGGTGGTTGTGTTGGATACGGAGAACCGTGTGGTTGGCGAGCGCGGGCCATAAACGCCTCGCGCAACGGGTTTGGTCTGCGGCCTGCCCCGGCTGGCTTGGCGTCGTTGGGCAATGAAGACATTGCATGTTTTGGGCGTACCCTTGCTGGTCACGAACTACGACGAGCTGGCCGCGCGCTGTGTGGAGTGGGCCAACCAACCACGCTGCCTCAGCCTGGAGTTTGTCAATACCCACATCGTGACCTGGGTGCGCCGCGACCCTGCGTTCCGCGCGGTCATGAGCCGCTACGACCACCTTGTGCCCGACGGGATGCCGCTGGTTTGGTGTCTGAACCGTGCCGGGGCCGGGCTGCGCGACCGGGTTTACGGACCGACGTTCATGCGGCGGTTTCTGACCAGCGCGCCGGCCGGCTCAACCCATTACCTGCTGGGCGGCTCGGATGCCTGCGGGCAGCGATTGCGCGCGCGGTTCATGGCGGCCAACCCGGGGCTGCGCTTTGTGGGCGCGTACCACGGGCGCTGCGACACGGACGGTCGGCTGGAGGGCCGGGCCGAAACCGACCTGATCGAGGAGTTGAACCGGCTGTCGCCCGACTTCATCTGGGTGGGCCTGGGCACGCCCAAGCAACAGGCCTGGGCGGCCCGACACAAGGCCCACCTGCGGCGGGGGGTCGTCTTGACGGTGGGGTTTGCCTTTGACGCCAACGCCGGCCTGAAGCCGGATGCGCCCGGCTGGATGCAACGGGCCGGGCTGACGTGGCTTTACCGCCTGATCTCCGAGCCGGCCCGGCTCGGGCCGCGTTACCTCAAGTTCAACTCCCTGTTCCTGGCCTACTTGCTTTACGACGCCTGCCGTGGTCGCGCCTGGGGGGACTGGCCGGGCGGCGGCCTGCTGGACAACGGGTCTGCCGACAGCCTGACCAGGCCGCACCGGCCGCCAGGTGGCCATGTCGCCCCATGAAACGCGCACGCCGTGTCTTGCTGCGTCTCGGGCTTGGCCTGATCGCCCTTGCTGCGTGCGCGGTGGTGGTGTGCCTGGATTTCGTGGATGCCCGGCCCTATTTCCGCGAGTCGTATTATGCCGAGACACTGGCGCGGTTGCAGGCTCACATGGCGACCAATCGCCTGGCCACGGGCGCGTTGAGGGCCGGTTTCGGCCGCGCCCTGCTGACGCCGTCGGTGGGCGCCCCTCAGGACGCTCCGGAGCGCGGTCAATTCCGGCAAATGCCCCTGGCCGGCTACGGCGAGCGGCGGGGCAAGACGGCCACCAGGACGCACGACGATCTGTTCGTCAAGGCTGTAGCGTTGCGGGTGGGTGAAGTCACCGGTGTCATGGTGGGGGCGGATGCTCTGATTGTTCCGCCTGCGGTGGCCGACCTGGCCACCCAGCGGCTGGCGACCGAGCTGAACCTGACACGCGGGCAGGTTTACCTGGGCGCGACGCACACGCATTGCAGTCTGGGCGCGTGGGGCGAGGGCCCCGTGGCGGCAGCGTTTGCCGGCGATTACCAGCCCGGCGCGTGCGCCTGGTTTGCCGACCGCATCGTGACGGCGGTGCGGCAGGCGCTGGCCGATCTCCAACCGGCGGCGCTCGGGCACGGCCGGTTTGTCGCGCCCCAGTTTGTGCGTAATCGGCTCGTCGGCCGGTTGGGGCGGGTGGACCCGGAGTTCAGCTTCGTAGGAATCAAGCGCCAGGATGGCCGGCAAGCGGTCTTGGGCTGCTTTGCCGCGCACGCCACGGTATTGAGCGGTCAGGTCATGGAATTCAGCGGGGACTACCCGGGCGCGTGGCAACGCGCGGTGGAACAGGCCACCGCCGGCACGGCTCTGTTTCTGGCTGGCGGAGTGGGCAGTCACGCCCCGGTCGCCGGCGCGGCGGGCTTTGCCGGGATGGAGCGGATGGGACAGGCCCTGGCCGGGATGTTGTTGGAGCGCACGGCCGGTGTGCCATGGACCAACGCCGTCAGCCTCGGCTGGTTGGGCGTGGAAGTGTCCTTGCCGCCGCTGAACTGGCGTGTCAGCGACGGGGTGCGACTGCGTCCGTGGCTGGCCGGTCGGTTGTTGCGGCCGCGCCCGCGCACTTGGCTGCAGGCCTTCCGGCTGGGCGACATGGTCTGGATTGCGACTCCGTGCGACTTCAGCGGTGAACTTGCGCTGGGGATCAAGGATGCCCTGCGGGCGCGGGGCTTTGACGCCGCTGTCACCAGCTTCAACGGTGACTACGTGGGCTACGTGATTCCGTCCCGCTACTATCACATGGCTGGTTACGAGCCGCGGCTGATGTCCTTTTACGGGCCGAACGTGCCGGATTACTTCGAGGAGTTGATTCGGACCATGGCGTTCAGCCTGGCGGGGCAGCCGGTGGAGCTGGCCGTTGAGGCCTCCCGCTGAGCGGCCGCCGGGTTGTTTTTGTTGGGCTTGTCATGGCAGCGGGTCTGGCGTACAAGCACCGCCATGAACCGCCGTCATTTCCTCAAATTGACCACCCGCACCGCGGCCGCCCTGGCTGCGGCCACGTATCTGCCCACCACCTTCGCCGCGGACAAACCCAAGCGCGTCGGCCTTATCGGCACAGGCTGGTATGGCAAGTTGGACCTGTTCCGCCTGATCCAGGTTGCGCCGGTTGAGGTCGTGTCGCTGTGTGATGTGGACAAACGGATGCTGGCGGAGGCCGCCGAGATGGTTGCCAGCCGCCAGGCCTCCAAACGCCGACCCCGCACCTACAGCGACTACCGCCAGATGCTCAAGGAACGCGATCTGGACATCGTATTGGTGGAGACGCCCGACCACTGGCACGCGCTGCCCACCATTGCCGCCATCCAGGCCGGGGCGGATGTCTGGGTGCAGAAGCCCATCAGCGTGGACGTGGTCGAGGGGCAAGCGATGCTGGCCGCCGCGCGCCAACACGGCCGCGTGGTGCAGGTCAACACCCAACGCCGCAGCACGCCGCACCTGGTTGAGGCGCGCGACCGCGTCATCAAGGAAGGGTTGCTGGGGCGGGTCGGGCACGTGGACATCTGCTGCTACTGGGGCATGGGCCGAGCCGGCCGGTCGCGGGAAATCCCGCCGCCGGCGGACTTGGACTACGAGTTTTGGACCGGCCCGGCGCCGATGCGGCCGTTCACCGAGCGCACGCACCCACGAGGCTGGCGCAGCTTCATGGAATACGGCAACGGTATCGTGGGCGACATGTGCATCCACATGTTTGACATGGTGCGGTGGATGTTGGACCTGGGCTGGCCCAAACGCATCAGCTCCAGCGGCGGCATCCTGGTGGAGAAGGACAGCATCGCCAACACGACCGACACGCAGACCGCCACCTTCGACTACGGGGATTTGCAGGTGGTTTGGAAGCACCGCACGTGGGGCGACCCGCCCGATCCGGAATACCCCTGGGCGGCCATCCTTTACGGCGAAAAGGGCACGCTCAAAGCCAGTGTGTTTAAATACGAGTTCTTCCCGCGCGGCAAGAAAGAGCCGGCCCTGCGCGGCGAGCCGTTGTTTGAATACGAGAAATACCCGGAAGACCGGACTGAGAAGGACCTGGAGCGACACGTGGCCTCGGCCATCCGCAGGCACTGGCTGGACTTCCTGCAGGCGACCAGCACGCGCGGCAAGCCGGTGGCGGACATCGAGCAGGGCTACATCTCCAGCGCCTCGTGCATCCTGGCCAACATCGCGCTGCAACTGGGCCGGACATTGGTCTGGGACGCTGCTCAGGGCCGGGTGGTTGGCGACGAGGAGGCCAACCGGCTGTTGCGCCGTCCGTACCGCGCGCCGTGGGTGCACCCCGAGCCGGATCGCGTGTAGGCCAGAGCTGTCGCAGGCGCGGTGACGCATGGCGGCCTCGCCTCGGCCGTTAACGCCGGTTGGGCGCAAACCGCCAGCTTGCGGTGGGGCTGGTGACCTCGTAGCCCGCGGCCCAAGCCGCACCGGAGGCCACCGAGGCCCCACGGCTGCAGGCCCGGCGGCTGGCCGAGGCGGGTTGTGACACGATGCGCCCGACCCTGCGCAAGGGGCGGATTCCCGATTGTCAGCCTGCCGATATTGGGCCACATTGGGGCGTGGCTATGGCAGCCGGCAAATACCTCAAAGGCAAGTTGCTGCTCGACAGCGGGCAGTTGACCGGCTCGTTTTTCGCCCGCACGGTAATCCTGATTTGCCAACACGATGCCGACGGGGCGTTTGGCCTGGTGCTCAACCGCCCCACGGGCGGGAAAGTGGGTGATGCCATCGTGGCCAATCTGCCTGACGCGCTCAAAGAGCTGCCCCTCTACCTTGGCGGGCCGGTACAGCCCACAGCCATGAGCTTCCTGCACACCGATGTGTTTGTGCCGGACGGCAACGTGATGGCCAACCTCAGCCTGGGCCATTCGTTGGACGAATTGCTGGAAGTGGGCGAATCGTTTTCGCCCGACAAGAAGGTGAAGCTGTTCGCCGGCTACTCGGGCTGGGCGCCGGGACAACTGGAAGACGAAATCCGTCGCCAGGCCTGGCTGATCCACCCGGCGTCGGTGGAGGTCGTCTTCTCCGAGGATACCAGCGGGCTGTGGTCGCGCCTCATCCGCCAAAAGGGTTGGAAATACCAATTGCTGGCCCAGATTCCGGACGACCCGTCGTTGAACTGACCGCCCGCGGCCACCCACGCCCATCCGGCCCGGTGAAGGGTGGGGCGCGACTTCCCCTTGCTTTGGCTGGCCGGGCGCATGAGTTCGCCCATGCCACCGGCATTTCGGCCACCGGCCATCGCGGGCCTTCGCCGGCGGGATGACCGCCTCCCCAATGGTTCGTTTTTGACTTGGGCGCAGATAACCGTGCTGGTCTAATCTGCGCATGGTGCCCATGCGTTGTGCCGTCGTGGATGTCGGCACCAATTCAGTCAAACTTCTCGTGGCTGACGTGCTCGGCCGGCAGGTGGAGCCGGTGCTTGAAGAGGCGCAGCAGACGCGCCTGGGTGACGGGATGTACCGGACCGGGCGGTTGCAGGCAGAGGCGATTGCGCGCACGAGTGCCGCGGTGGCGGCGTTCGCTCGTTTGGCGCGCGCTCAGGGTGCGGCGGCTGTGCGTGTCTTCGCCACCAGTGCCGCCCGGGAGGCAGTGAACGCCGGCGAGCTGGTGGCCGCCATCGAGCGGACCAGCGGTCTGCGACTGGAGATTCTTTCCGGCAGTGCCGAGGCGGAAGCTGCCTTCCGCGGCGTGCGCACCCAGCCGGGGATGGCTGGCGGCGCGCTGGTGCTGGTGGAGGTCGGCGGTGGCAGCACGCAGCTCATCGTCGGAGGCGACGAACGCGTGGAGTTTCGGGGGAGCTTTCCTGTGGGCGCGCTGCGGTTTCTGGAGGAGCATCCGATTGCCGACCCACCGCAAGCCGGGGCTTTGGCTGCCGCGCGAGTCTGGTTGCGCGAGTTTCTAGCGCGCCAGGTGCGGCCGGCGCTCGAACCGGTCCGGGCGCGGCTGGCTCCTTCCGCCGCTCAACCGCCGCGGATTGTCGGCGTGGGCGGCACGGCCACCGTGCTGGCGCGAATGGAGCGCCAGATGGATGACTACGACCGCCCCACGATTGAGTCGGTGCGGCTGAGCCGGGCGAGGCTGGGCGAATGGGTGGACCGGCTATGGGCCGAGCCGTTGTCACGACGGCGTCAGATTGTGGGGCTGCCGCCGGAGCGGGCAGACGTCATCCTACCCGGGGCGGCGATTTACGAGGCGGTGCTGGCTGAGCTGGGGCTTGAGCCGCTGTGCTTCAGCACGCGGGGGCTGCGCTTTGCGATGGCCGCGACCTGCGCCTGATTTGCAAGGTTTGCTCGAAGGAATCCGAGAAGAGCCGGATCCGCTCGCGGATGCGGGCCGGTTGTTCGGCCAGTGAGTCTGCCAACGCTTTGTCGTGAGGGGCGTTCACCATCCGGCGCGGCACCGGCACGGGCGGCAGGGACAAGACTGCGTCGCACGCATCGCAGAGTTGAGCCAGCTTGCTGGCGATAATCGCGGGCACGCCGACCAGCTTGGCCAGCAAACGCGGCTTCTCCTCGGGTTTAAGTCGCAGTAGCTCGATCACGGCCACGACGACCGCTCCCTGGCCGTTGATATCGTGCCGCACCGCGGCCAGACAATCATATAGCGCCTCAATCTGCCGAGGGGACAAGACCCTGTCTGAGGCGGCTCGCGGTGTCGGGGCGGCTGCGTCGGCGGCGGTGCCGTCCGAGACGCCGGGCTGCACCAGGGTGTTGAGGAGCGCCACGTAATCGAGGATTTCGCCCCGCAACGCGGCAAGTTTGCGGGCCAGTTCTTCCACCTGGCCGGCCGTCAGTCGCACGGGCTGGTCAGGCAGGATCAAATCGTCACGCCAAGCCACGCGCCACGATTGAACAAACCGGTGGCCCAATGCAAGCGCCAACCTTGGGGCGTGGAAGCCGTGCTGGGCGCATTCTGAGGGGACGGCCGCAGCCGGAAGGGATGGGCCACGACGGTCGGCGGCTGCGCCCGGATACGCCCCGGGCCGCGTTTTACGCGCTTTTTGGCTTGCACTGGGGGGCGGATGCTGTTTAATAGCGCCCGGAAGTCGGACTCGTTCCAAACCAAACAAAACAACAAACACACAGAGATATGGCAAAAGCACTCTCCAAATCGCAGACTGCCTCCACGCTCGCAGAGAAGGTGGGCATCACCAAGAAACAGGCCGTGATGTTTCTGGATGAACTGGCCGCGCTGGCTTACAAGCAGGCCAAGAACACGTTCACGCTGCCCGGGCTGGGCAAGCTGGTCCTGGTCAACCGCAAGGCTCGCATCGGTCGCAATCCGATGACCGGCGAGCAGATCAACATCCCCGCCAAGCGGGTCGTCAAGTTCCGCGTCTCCAAGGCCGCCAAGGACGCCATCTTGGGCGCCAAGTAACGTTTCGATCAGTTGGAGGGCACTCTGGATGGGCAGAGTGCCCTTTTTGTTTGGGGGCGGGTCAGCGGCCGCCCGCTCCGCCAGGCGCGGGAGGGGGACAATGAGAGTGGCGGTGGTCGGGTGCGGCGCCGTGGGTAGCTACTACGGGGCGTGCCTGTGTCGCGCCGGCCAGCAGGTGCACTTCCTGTTGCGCTCCGACTACGAGGTGGTGCGGCAGCGCGGCGTGCAGATTCAGAGCGTGCGCGGCGATTTCCAGGCCCGGCCTTTCTGCGCCGCCCGCCCGGAGGACATCGGGCCGTGCGACCTGGTGTTGGTTGCGCTCAAGACGACCGCCAACTCGCAGTTCCCAGTGCTGTTGCCGCCTCTGGTCGGGCCGCAAACGGTCGTGCTGACCCTGCAAAACGGGCTGGGCAACGAAGAAGCCCTGGCGCGGCTGTTTCCCGCCAACCAGATTCTGGGCGGCCTTTGCTTCGTCTGTCTCAACCGCATTGCGCCGGGTGTCATTCGGCACATTGACCACGGGCGGGTTGTCATCGGCGAGTTTGTGCCGCCCGCAGGGCCACGCACGCACGCCCTGGCGGCAGCATTCCTGGAAGGTGGCGTGCCGTGCGAAGTCACCGACGACCTCGCCTGCGCGCACTGGGAGAAACTGGTGTGGAACATCCCGTTCAACGGCCTCGGGGTGGCCGGCGTGGCCGGGTATGAAGCCCTGATCAATCCGGCGGCGCCCCTGCCGCGCTTGACGGCACGACCGGTTTGTCTGGCCACCGACGCGCTGCTGGCCGACGCGCGCTGGGCCGGGTTGGTGCGGGAGCTGATGGCGGAAGTCATCGCTGCCGCCAACGGACTGGGGTTTGCACTGCAGCCGGCCCTGGCGGACCGCATGATCGCGCTCACCCGGACGATGGCCGCCTACAAAGCCTCGACACTGTTGGATTTCGAGCACGGACTGCCCCTGGAATTGGAGGGGCTTTTTCTGGAGCCGCTACGCCGCGCCCGCCAGGCCGGTGTGCCCACGCCGCGGTTGGAGGCATTGTGTCGGGTACTGACCGAGCTGGACGCGAGCCGGGCGGCCGCGCTCCGGCAGGCGCGCGTGCCTACCGGTTGCCCTCCCGATACTGCCGGCGCAGAAACTCGTCGCACAACGTCTCCATTTCCACCGCCATCGTCTCGACCTTCTTGGTGAAATAGCTCCAAGCGACGAGCGACGGGATGGCGATCAACAGGCCGATGAGTGTGGCGCGAAGGATCAGCGAGATGCCGTGTGCCAACTTGGCGGCATCGTTCAAACCCGCCTGGCCGACATCCGCAAACACGCTCATCATGCCCACGATGGTGCCCACGAGGCCCAGCAGGGGCGCCACGCCCACGGCCACTTCCAACACGACCAGCCCGCGCTCCAGTTTCACCACCTCGTGTCGGGCGCGGGTCTGCAGGCCGTCGGCGTTTTCCTCCTTGGGCCGGTCCAAGTGGTCGGCTGCCAGCAACAGCAACCGGCCCAGAGCCGAGGCGTGTTGTTCGCAAACACGCCGCAACATGGGCACGTCGGCCCGCGTGTAGCACGACTCGACGGCCGCCTCGATTTCCGGCGGCACCACCTTGCGCCAGCGCAGGGCCAGGGCGCGCTCGATAATGAAGGTGAGGCTGGTTAACGAGGTGAGCACCAATAGGACGTAGATGAGGGATTCCATGATCGAGCGGGCCGCGGCCGGACGCGGGTGGGGCGTCAGCGGCCGCCAGCGTTTCAGTTGTAGTAAAACGTGAACTGCACTTTGCGTCGGTCTCCTTCCACCAGTCGGCGCAGGTCACTCGGCCAGGGCGCGTAGGGCGCCGGGTCGAGCACCGCCATTTCGCAGAGCAGGCTCAGGTCCAAACCCACGGACGATTCCACGACCTTCATATCGGTGACGCGCCCGTCGGGATGCAAGGCAAATTGCAGGACCACCCGGCCGCGCTGGTAGCCGTCGTAGTGCTTGGCGTCCAGCAGCGCGAACCAGCGCTCCGACACCGCCTGGACAAACGCGGCATCATAGGCGCCGAACGGTGTGGCCCGGGCGTCCAGGGCGGCGAATTCCAGCCGCCGTTTCACCCCGCCCTCTTGGCGCATCTTCGGTCCGGGCGGCGCGGGCTGCTGCCGGGCGCGCGCCTCCGCCAGCGTGCGCGGGCGACTCCGCTCCGCCGTGCCCGTGTCGGACGGTCTGTTGAAGTCCGGTTTGGCCAGGGTCAGGTCGCCCGGGGGCGCGGCCGGTCGGGCGCGGGTTTCTTCCTGGGGGGGCGCGGCGGCGGCCGGCGCGGCCGGTTGTAAACGATCGAACGGTTGTCGTGGCGTGTCCTCGGTCTTGGGCACGTGCTCTTGGCTCCCGGTGATCTTCGGCACGCCGGTGTCCTGGTCCGCCTCGGGGTTGGCGGCCAGGGAGTTCTTGTCCGAGTAAAACTTGGTGTTCTTGGGCGGCTCGGGCGTGGCTTGCGCGGGGCTGACGTGCACAAACACCAGCGGGGGCTGCTCCGGATTGGCCATGGCCTGCTGTTTGGCCAGGATGACCTGCTCGATCTTGCGGGTCTGCTTGAGCCAGCCCGGCACCAGCACGTCCGGCCGCCAATGCAGCCGCTCGGCCAGCAGATAGAAGCCGAGGATCAGCAGATGGATGGCAGCCGACGCCAAAAATGCCCGGGCCAGCCGCAGTTGATCAACTCGGCTGAGGCGAAGATGCAGGCTTGCCACCACGGCCCCGGTCATGCCCCACAGGTTGCCACAGCCCGACGGCGCGGCAACTGTTTCCCCAACGGGCGCGCCGCCCGCCCGGGCCGACGCACACCGCGAACTGACGACGAGGCGGTGGGCGATGCGCGCGGCACCGCGACGGCGCCGGCTTACGCCATCGCCCGGGCAATTGCGTGCCACCACAGGTCGTGCAATTGGGCAACGGGCACGGCCACTTCCGTGGCGCCGGTCTGGATCACCAGCCGGTCGCCCCCGACGGTGCCGATCCGCGCCGCCGGCACGCCCATCAGACGGGCGCGTTCGACAATCTTGACGGCGTCCAGAGCGGCACAAGTGACGACCACGCGACTCTGCGTCTCGCCAAACAGCAGGGCATCCAGCCGCACTCCCGGGCGGGCAGGGGCGGCTTCCCCGTCTTTGGCCGGCGCGGGGTCTCGCGTCGCCAACCCCGTCAGGTCCACCGTGGCGCCAATGAGCCGAGGGGTGTCGCGGGCGATCTGTTGACTGATGCAACATTCAGCCAGGCAGACGGCCAAACCGCCCTCGCTGCAATCGTGCGCGCTCTTGATGCCGCCGGCCTGGATGAGGCCGAGCAAGGTGGTGTGGAGGGTGGAGGCGGTTTGCAGGTCGCAGCGTGGAGGGCGGCCGGTTTTCCGTCCGTGGATCACTTGCAGGTAGGCCGAGCCGCCCAGGCCTTGGAGCGGGTCCTGCCAGTCCACAGGCTCGCCCAACAGGAGAATGGCGTCCCCTTCGTCTTTGAACCACTGCGTGGTGATGTGTTCCGGCTTCTCGATGATGCCCACCACAGCGACGGCGGGCGTGGGGTCAATCGGCCCGGCGGGGCTTTGGTTGTAGAGCGAACAGTTGCCGCCGGTGACCGGCGCGTTGAAGGCTCGACAGGCCTCGGCAAGGCCGCGCACGCACTCTTGCATTTGCCAGAACAGCTCCGGCTGCATCGGGCTGGCCATGTTGAGGTTGTCGGTTGTGCCCAAGGGGCGCGCGCCGGAGCAAGCCAGGTTGCGACACGCCTCGGCCATCGCCGCTTTGGCGCCCTCGTAGGGGTCCAGGTAACAGTAGGCGCCGTTGCAGTCCACGGTCAGGGCGAGGAGCTTTTCCTGCTTGAAAGCAGCCTCCAGGGAGGCCGGGTCGGCGGCGGCTTCGGGCAGGCAATCCGGTTTCAGCCGCAGCACGGCAGCGTCGCTGCCGGGGCAGACGACGGTGTTGGCGCGGACCATGTGGTCGTACTGCCGATAGACCCAGTTTTTAGAGGCGATGGTTGGCCAGGCCAACAGCCGCTGGAGGGCGTCGGCCGGCCGGGCCACGTCGGGCAGCCCGTCCAGCCGAAATGCCCGGACCTGCTGCAAGTAGGCCGGCTCGCGGCCCTGCCGCCGATAGACCGGCGAGTCGTCGGCGATTTTGCGGGCCGGGATGTCGGCTACGACCTTGCCGTGATGTCTGACGACCATGCGGCCGGTGTCGGTGACGACGCCGATCTCCGCCCAGGGCAGGTCCCATTTGTCGAAGATGCGTTTGACCTCGGCCTCGCGGCCCTTCTGGACGATGATCAACATGCGCTCCTGGGACTCGCTGAGCATGATCTCGTAGCTGGACATGTTGGGGGCGCGCTGTGGGACCTTGTCCAACTCGATTTCGATGCCCGTGCCGGCGCGGGCGGCGGTCTCGCACGTCGAACAGGTCAGCCCCGCCGCGCCCATGTCCTGGATGCCGGCCACCGCGCCCGTGGCCAGCAATTCCAAGCAGGCTTCGCAAACCAGCTTTTCCATGAATGGATCGCCCACCTGCACCGCGCCGCGCTGCTGCTCGGCCGATTCCTCGGTCAGATCCTGCGAGGCAAAAGCCGCGCCGGCCAGACCGTCGCGTCCGGTGGCCGGGCCGACGTAGAAAACCGGGTTGCCCACGCCGCGCGCCTTGCCGCGAGCAATCTGATCGTGCCGCAGCACGCCCAGGCAAAAGACATTGACCAGCGGGTTGCCCTCGTAAGCGGGGTCAAAGTACACCTCGCCGGCCACCGTCGGGATGCCAAAGCAGTTGCCGTAATGGGCAATGCCGCCCACCACGCCCGCGAACAGGCGGCGGTTATTCCGCAAAGCCGCTTCCGGGTCGCCGTTTGTGGGAGGGGCTGCAACCGGTCCAGGGCCACTGCCGGATGGGGCGTCCTGGCTGGCAGGCGTTATAGGGGTGATCGGGCCGAAACGCAGCGAATCCGCCGCGCAGATCGGCCGCGCCCCCATGGTGAAAATGTCCCGGATGATGCCCCCCACACCGGTGGCCGCGCCTTGGAAAGGCTCGACGGCACTGGGGTGGTTGTGCGACTCCATCTTGAACGCAATGGCCAGGCCGTCGCCGATGTCCACGATTCCGGCGTTTTCCTCACCCGCACCGACCAGGATTCGCGGCGAGCGTGTTGGAAAGGTCTTCAACAACGGCTTCGTGTTCTTGTAGGAGCAATGCTCACTCCACATCACCGAGAAAATGCCCAGCTCCGTGTAGGTCGGTGGCCGACCCAAGATATCCAGGATGTGGGCGTATTCCTCGGGTGTCAGGTTGTGTCGGGCAACCAGTTCGGGGGTGATGGCGGGTTCGGTCATCGGAACTCGGTGCTTAAATATGCGGCGACAGCATGGCCGCGCTGGGCACGGGAAACAAGCCCGACGCACCCGGCAAGCCCTGTTGCGTCCGGCGCGGGCCGCTCATACCGCATAACGCCGGAGGTACTTCACGGCCACGGTCAGGTCCTTGGGCCAGGGCGCAGTGATAACCAGCTCGGCGCCGGTGACGGGGTGGGGGAGGGTCAGTTGCTCGGCGTGGAGGGCCACCCGCCGGATCAGCGGCAGCTCTTCCCGGTCTTTCTTGAACCGATAACCCGGCTTGAGCTGCGACAACCGCAGCGTCGGGCCGCCGTAAAGCGCGTCGCCGATCAACGGTAGTCCCACGTGCCGCAAATGGACGCGAATCTGGTGCGTGCGTCCGGTGACCGGCCAGCAATGAAGCAGGACGCAACCGCGGAATTGCTCGGCCACCTCCACGATTGTCTTGGAGGCCTTGCCACGGCCCGGGTCCACTCGCATCCGTCCGGGTTGGATGGGGTGCGGGGCAAGCGGCGCCGCGATTTCGAACCGCGGTTCGCTCGGCGCGCCTCCCGCCAGGGCCACGTAGCGCTTGTGCGGCGTGCCAGAGCCGAACAAGTCCGCCAGCCGCACCAGCACGGCCTTGCTCTTGGCCAACAGCAGCACGCCGCTGGTCTCGAAATCCAGTCGGTGTGCGTTGCTGAGGTAGCTCAACCCGCGGGCGGCTGCCCAAGGTTTGCCGACGGCAATCCCGGCATGCAGCAGTTTCATGAGATTGGGCCGCTGTGGATCGTAGCGATCCGGCGAGGTCAGCAACCCGGCCGGCTTGTCCAACGCCAGCACGTGGTCGTCCTCGTAAAGAACCGGGATTTCCCAAAACTCGCGCGTGGCAGGGGAGGACAGTTTGATCACATCGCTCATGATTGAGCCAACAGCTCGGAACAGCCACCGGACGCGGGCGCGGGCGGTTTGGGGCTGACGAGTGCGAGGGCGGGCTTAACCGGGCCGTGACAGCCATTCCGCCCTGGGTTCGTCACCTGGCGCCGCCGGTTTGCGGGCCGGCCTGCGGCCTGGCCAGTGCCAGGGCGGTTTCGCGCAGTCCTTCGTCAGCCTGCTTGCGGAACCACTCGTTAAACGCGTCCTGCTGACGGATCTGCCGCAAATAGGCGGTGAATCGCGGCAGGTTCTCCCTGAGCTTGGCCTCGTCCAGTGGCAGCCGGTCCTTCACGTGCACAATCAAGCCGCCGTCCCGCGTGGGCACCAGCTCGCTGACACGGCCCACCGGGGTCTGAAAGGCAATCTGTTTGAACTGGGCCAGCGGCAGGTCCTGCTCCACCTCCGGCAGCGACCGGGTGCTCAGCGAGAAGGGCGGCAACAGCACCGGCTTGAGGTTGGCGGCCGTGCACAGTTCGCCGAAAGACTTGCCCTGAGCCAGGCCGTTGGTCAGCGTGGCCAGGAAACTGCGGCCCGCCTGCCGAGCCAACAGCACGGCCTGCTCGTAGCGACAATCGTTGGCGACCTTGGCCCAAATACTGTCCAGGGACGGCACCTCACTGGGCAACCGGCGATGCAGGGCCAGCACGTACACGGCGTCCGTGGCTGGCAGCGGCCCGGAAAACGGTGAATCGGGCGTCAGTTTGAAGGCCGTTTGGATCAGCGTTGCCGGGGCGTTGAATTCTTTGGGCCCGTCCTCGCGGTCAAACGGCTCGGTCAAACGCACGCTCAGCCCCTGTTCCTTGGCCAGGGCCGCGAGGTTTTCCACCTTCACAGGCTCGCGGTCGAACAATGCCGTGCCGAAGGCATTGGCGGCCTTGCGGGCCTTCTGCAGGGCGGCGTTCTTGAGCAGGGCTTCGCGGATCTTGGCCCGCGCGGCGTCGGGCGTGTCGGCGACGCGGAGGTAGTTGGTCCCCAGGCGCTCAAACTCCGTGTTCACGAGCATGTCGAGATTTGTCCGGGTCAACTCCGCTTCGGCTTCGGCCAGATAATTGGAGACGGGAAACGCCACGTAATGGACCTGCACCCGTTCGGGCAAGCGGTAGCGGGCCATCTGGTTGGTGTAGAATTGTGCCACAGCCTGCGTGCTGACGTTGGCCTGCGTGAGGTGGTTGACCGCCAGGAACGCCACGACCTGCGCCGACAGTTCCTCATACTCCCGCCGATACACCTCGCGCGCCTCCTCGGGAGTCACCAGCCGTCCCGCGCCCCCCACCAGCGCGACCAGTTCTTGAATGGCGACCTCGTTGCGAACGAAGCGCTCGAAATCCGCCGCCGTCAGCCCGCGCTCGCTCAACTTCCCGCGTACCAGCATGTCGAGCGACAAGGGGTTGCCTCCGTTCAGGGCGCGCAACATTTCGTTGGCCACACGCACCACCACCGCGTTGTCCACCGCGATGTGCATCTCCTTGATCCGGTTCAGCAACAACAGCCGGTAAAACGTCTCGCGCTCAACGTCGAAGCCCTCGTCGCGCGCGTCCTTGTCCGGCCAGTCGCCTGTGGCCGTAAAGTAACGGAGGTAAACCTCCCGCTGCGCCGCGGCAAACTTCTCCAGGGTGATTTTCTCCCCACCGATGCGGCCGAAGTCTCCCGCCCGCATTTGGTCGCCGTAGCGCGAGGAGGGGTTGAAGTACACGACAAAGCTGATGACGGTGAACGTGATGATGATCGCCCACAGCCACTTCTGGTGCTTGCGAATGGTGCCGAACATAAGGAACTCAGCTCACAACAAGGACGCGCACCGTAGCCGCCGCCCACCGGCAGGTCAAACGCAAAAACTCCCCCCCGCCGGGGCGGGGTGCATTTTACTTTTTGAACAACCCTCAACATTCCCCGGATTTTCGCCGGTCAGAGCTGCGGGAACGTTGAGGGATAACGGCTGTTTATTGGGCTTCCTGTGGTCTGCGCTCAACAAGTAAAATGCGCCCTTCTGGCGGCCCCACTGTTCGCCAGACTTGCTCGGCGCACGAACCGGCGCTTGAATGACTCCAGGAATCCGTAACAGCATGAACAAGCCAGTGCTTCTCCAACATGCGGTTAGCATCTGCGCCCGACATGCCGCCGTCGCGCTGGCTCTGGCGGCCTGGTCTGGGGTGTCAGGCCCTTCGACGGCGGCGAGGGACGGATTGGCCGAGCCGGGCCGGACGGCAGCGACACCGCCCCTGTTGGACGCGGCACCGGCCGCGCGTCAGTCGCGTGGCCAGGTTGGATCAGCATCCGCTTTGGGCCAGCCCAACACACCGCGCGGCCTGCGGCCCGTCGTCGAAGTCGAGGAGGACGTTTATAACTTCCAGCCCGCTGACAACGGTGCCGGTCCGATGTGGTGTCACGGTTCGACGTGTTTGGTGCGCGTGGGCGACAGACTGTTCGCCAGCGGCATCGAGACGCTCAAGGACTGCAAGCCGTTGAACAACTGCCGCTGGACGCTGTATGCGCGCGAGCCGGACGGCTGGACATTGCTGCGGGTGGACGAGACAGGCCGCACCCGCGAGCCTTCGCCGATGGTCGCGTTTGCCGACGGCCGCTTCTTTCTGTCGGCCAACCCCACGCTGGTGACCAATCGCGACGCCTACAGCGGCCCGGCGCGCCCGGCGATCCTGGAGTTTTCCGCAAGCGATCCCTGCGCGCCCCCGAAGCCCATCCTCCCGCGCTGGGACGGCACACCCCAGTTCACGGAACATTCCTATCGCAGCCTCGCTGCTGACGGTTCCCGGGGCGAGTTCGTCCTGTTCCAGAACATCGGCTACACCCACGCCGAGTGGACGTTCCGCGACAACGTCGGCAACTGGACTTGCGGCAAATTGCACTGGCCCCATGGCAAGGAATACCCCACCCCCGGCCCGATCCGGGTCTGCTACCCCAACGTGGCACTGAAGGATCGCGCCGTGTATTTCTGCGGCGTCAGCGACATCGTCGAACCTTACCCCGAGTGGCGGGCGTTCAAGAAACAGCTCACCGGCCGGGAATGGGACTATGATTTCCGCCGACTGTTCTTCACCTGGGCGCCCGACATTCGGCGGGGCGGCTTCCGGGACTGGGTCGAGGTCGCCAGCCGCGACAAAACCTGCGGCGGCATTTCGCCGGGCGACTTGTGGGTCGGCCCGGACGGCGCAGTGCACCTGCTGTGGACGGAGCGGGCGATTGACGAGCGGCTGAGACAGAAGTTCTTCCCGGACGCCAAGCAGCGCCACGAGTTGAATTACGCCGTCGTGCGCGACGGCAAGGTGGTGCTGCGTCGCACACTGGCCCTGGCGGGCGAGGGGTTGGGCAACGAGTTGCCGGCGGCCGGTCGCTTTCAGGTGACGCCGGACAACCGTCTGTTCGTCGTGTTCTACGTGTCCGGCACCGACACCTCGGGCCGGGCCGTTTCGGAGAATCGGGTGTTGGAAATGGACGCCGCGGGCAGGCCCGGCCCGGCGATGCGCCTGCCGTTGGAGCGACCGTTTACAAGCTATTTTACCGCCACGCCTCGCGCCGGTTCACCGTCTTCGGGGACGTTGGAGATGTTCGGCCACCGCCAAGGCTCACCGCAGACCGTCAGCTACGCGCGGGTCAGGCTGTGGTGACCCGGCCCATAACGCACTGCCCCAGGCCATGCCGATGGCAGGACAAACCAGCGGCCTGGCTCGGCAACGTCTCTTGGGGCAAGTGAGATGGAAAACGTGCGGTTGGGTCGCCCGGCGGGGGTGGCGCACCCGTCAGGAGTTGAACCTGAAACCTTCTGATCCGTAGTCAGATGCTCTATCCAATTGAGCTACGGGTGCGTGCCCGGCGTGGTCCAACCTAGGAGACTGGGGCGGTCGGCGCAAGCCAATTTGGTCAGTGAAACCGTCCTTTGGCCGCCTCCGGATGAAACCACCGCGCGTTGTGGCGCGAGCGCCCAGCTTGCATCCCCTCGCGGCAACATCCCAGGTTGCCGCCCCGGCGGGAACCGAGTTTGCCCAGGCCACAAGCCACGGGCTGGCTACGCTGGCAGACGGCGGCTTCATCAGGATGCGCGCCGCGTCGGCGGCCTCACCCAAACAAGGCCGCTCGGAGCGGGCACTTGGCTGACTGGACGTCCAAAGCAGTTGCCACGGAACGGGACGCGACGAACGAAAAGGCTTTCGAGTTCCGAGCCTCTGTCCATAATCGCGGGCGCATGCACACTACCCGACCTCGCATCACCCCCCGGTCAGCGGCTGCCGTGCCGCCGCGTTGGCGCCGCGAGGTGGCGCGCGTCCTGATCTCGCAGGAGCGCATAGCCCGCCGCGTGCGGCAACTGGCGGCCGCCATTGGGCGTGACCACCAGGGCCGGGAAATGGTGGTGGTCGCGCTGCTCAACGGGACGGTCTTGTTCCTGGCCGACTTAATCCGGCACCTCGCCTTGCCATTGCGGTTGGATTTTATCGGCGTGTCGAGCTACGGCAGCGGCACGGAATCCGGGGAATTGGTTTTCACCAAGGAACTCCGTCTGAACGTGCGCGGACGGGACGTGTTGCTGGTGGATGACATCTTGGACACGGGCCGCACGTTGAAGCGGGTGTTGGCGAAGTTGCGGCGGCTGAGACCCCGCCGCATACGCACGTGCGTGCTGTTGGACAAAAAGGCCCGCCGGGTCGAACCGGTCGAGGCTGACTATGTGGGCTTCGAGATTCCCGACCTGTTTGTGGTGGGCTACGGGTTGGATTTTGCCGAGAGGTATCGCAACCTGCCGTTTGTGGGGGTCTTGCACCCGCACGTGTATCAGGAGGCATCGAAGCCCGCCCCGCCGCGTGGCCGGCCCGCCGGGCTGCCGCAACAACTCCAAAGGCCGAGGGGTCAGCGCCGGCGGCTGTTGGGTGGCTCGGCGACGAGGTCGTACACCCGCACGTAATCCACTACGAAATGGTCCGGTAGCCTGGCCTGCCGGATGTCGCCCGCCCAGGTCCCGATTTCCTCGGTCAGCTTGAGGAATTGGGGCACTTGAGAGACCCCGCCTGTGGCCGAGCGCCAGACCTCCTGGCCGTCCACATAGAACCGGTACAGGTTGGTTTGCCACCAAAGGCCGAATGTGTGGAATCCGTTGGTGATGGCCGGCAGGGTCACCCTCGTGCCGGCGGACTTGTGGGCATGGCCGTAACCATCCCAGTGGAGGTTCATGGTCACGCGGCCGTCCCGCCAGGGAAACTCCGCAATATCAATCTCTGTGCCGTCGCGCCCGTCCTCCCCCACGCGGGTGACGCCAGCACACATCAGCCAGAAAGCCGGCCAATGGCCCGGTTGGGACGGCAGCCTGCACCGCACAACCCAGTAGCCAAAGGCGTGCTCGAAGCGCCCCATGGTCCGCACCGCGCCGCACGTGTAACGGTCGCCAGCCTGTTTGGTCCGCAGCACCAGATGCCCCTGCCCGTCCAGGTAGGCGTCCTCGCGCACCCAGTAGCCATCGCGGCGTTTCCAGTCTCCACAAATGTCCCACTTGTTCGTGTCCAGGTGCCGCCCGTCGAACTCGTCGCGCCAGACCAGCTCCCACCGTTGGCCAGCGGGGGCGGGGGGCGGATCATCGCCGGGCATCGAGGTCGCCCCGCAAATCATCGTTGTGAAGGCAAGGCCGACCATCAGCCTCAACCCCAGCGTTGGGTTTGTCTTCATGCGATGAATTCGGGCCTGTTCAACCCGATATGGCAAGGCAAATTCCCCTTCCCGGCGTCGCCAACCGGTTCTTGGGCCGCCAAGCCAAGGCGATTGATTCGCAGTGATGCCCCACGGGCCAGGTTGCGCGCCACCTCTCGCGGCAGCGTGGATTGGCACTTTCCAATGCCCAACCCACGCCGCAAAATGCGGCCCATGAACGCGCCGTACACGCTGAGTCGCCTTTGCCTCGTCACCGTGGCCGCCGTCTGGCTCGCCGCAACAGGCCGTGCGGCAGCCCAGCCGGCCAAACCGAACATCGTCATCTTTCTGGCGGATGACATGGGGTATTCGGACCTGGGCTGCTACGGGGGAGAGATTGCGACCCCGAATCTGGACCGTCTGGCCAGCCAGGGGCTGCGCTTCACCCAATTCTACAATACCACGCGCTGCTGGCCGACGCGCGCCTGCATCCTCACCGGTTACTACGCGCAGCAGGTGCGGCGTGACACCGTGCCCGGTATCAAGAGCGGCAACGGCGGCACGCGGCCCGGGTGGGCGCGCTTGCTGCCGCAGATGCTCAAGCCGCTGGGCTACCGCTGCTATCACGCGGGCAAGTGGCATGTGGACGGCCTGCCCGTGGCCAGCGGTTTTGACCGCTCTTACTACCTGGAAGATGGTGGCCGCAATTTCAGTCCACGAGTGCATTTTCTGGACGACCAGAAGCTTCCCCCCGTCGAGCGCGGCACGGGCTATTACTCGACGGTCCACATTGCCGACCGGGCGATCGAATTCCTCCGGCAGCACGCAGCCGAGCACGCCGATCAGCCGTTCTTCGGCTACTTTTGCTTTGTGGTTCCGCATTTTCCGTTGCACGCGCTGCCCGAGGACATCGCCCGCTATCGGGGGCGTTACCAAGCGGGCTGGGACGTCATCCGCCAGGAGCGTTGGGCGCGTCTGCGGCAACTGGGCTTGTGGCCGCAAGACCTGCCGCCGCTGGAACGGGAGGTCGGACCGCCCTATCATTTCCCGCAAGCCCTCGAACGACTTGGCCCCGGCGAGACCAACCGGCCGGTTGCTTGGACCGAGTTAAGTCCCGCCCAACGGGAGTTTCAGGCCACCAAGATGGCCATCCACGCGGCGATGGTTGACCGCATGGATCAGGAGATCGGGCGGGTCGTGGAGCAACTCCGCCAGATGAATGCCCTCGACAACACGCTCCTCTTGTTTCTGTCCGACAACGGTGCCAGCGCCGAAATCATGGTGCGCGACGATGGGCACGATCCGAGCGCCGCGCCCGGTTCTGCCGCGACGCATCTCTGTCTGGGACCCGGCTGGTCCAGCGCGGCCAACACTCCATTCCGGCGGCACAAGACGTGGGTTCACGAAGGCGGCATCAGCACCCCGCTTATTGTGCATTGGCCCCGGGGCATCCGGGCACGCGGTGAGTGGCGAACCACGCCCGGGCACGTCATTGACCTGGTTCCCACGTTCCTCGAACTGGCCGGCGGCCAGCCTCTCACCTCTTGGAACGGGCAACCCGTCGAACCCCTGCCCGGCCGCAGCCTGACCCCGCTGTTTGACCGGCAGACCGACCTGCCGCGGGATTTCCTCTGGTGGGCGCACGAAGGCCACCGCGCTATTCGCGTCGGCGACTGGAAACTGGTAGCGAACAAGAACGCGCCGTGGGAGCTTTACAACCTCCGGAATGACCGCGGCGAAATGCACAACCTCGCCGCCCAGCATCCCGACAAGGTCCGCGACCTGAGCGAGCGCTGGGAGCGGCAGTGGGATGCCTGCCGACAACTGGCTGCCAGAGACCTGCCCGACCAGATGCCGCCGAAGCCCGCGGGCAAAAGCGCCAACACAAACTAGCCCGCCCATCCAGACGGCGACCCCGAGAGGCAGTGCCCCCGGACGCGCACGCCACCAGGCACAGCACGGCGCGCTGTGCGGTTGCCCCACGGCGACGCCACGGAGGGGCGCGTTTTGCGGCGTCTCGATAGTCTGACGGAAAGGGACTGGCGAGTCGCTGCGATGCCGTTGCGGCGAATGAGTGCAGCTCCAACAGCCGGACCGGACCGCACAAGCCGGATTCGGGGCGCCACGCCGCGGTCGCGCTTCCCTTTTCCGCAAGTGGCCGGCCGGGGAAGCGGGTCGGCCCTTTGCTGGAGAGCTTGGCGGGCCTCTCTTCCTGCTTGAAACGCACGGATTGAGGCAACCGTCACGGCGCGGGGTTGGCCGCGCGTTTTGACAGTTGCCCGCCGGCGGCGTATAACCGCCCGGCAACGATCGCAAACAACGCTGTTCCTTACTCAAGCTATGCGCACGGCTCTCGCCATTGGGGCACACCCGGACGACATCGAGTTCTACATGGCCGGCACGCTGCTGCGGCTCAGGCAGGTCGGCTGGCAGATTCACTACTTCACCATCGCCAACGGCAGTTGCGGCAGCCAGCAGTACCCGGCAGGCCGGACGCGGGCCATCCGGCGGGCTGAATCCCGCCGCGCCGCCAAAATCCTGGGTGCCCACTGGCATCCCAGCCTGTGTAACGACCTGGAGATTTTCTACGAGCTGGGCTTGCTGCGGCGCGTGGCGGCCGTGATTCGGGAGGTCAGGCCGGCCATCCTGCTCACGCACTCGCCGGTGGACTACATGGAGGACCACACCAATACCTGCCGGTTGGCGGTCACGGCGGCCTTCGCTCATGCCATGCCGAATTTCCGATCCGTGCCCCCGCGCCCGACGGCCGACTATGATCTGACGATCTACCACGCCATTCCGCACAGCCTGCGGGATCCGCTGCGCCGCCGGGTATCACCGGAGGCCTTTGTCAATACCACGCCGGTGCTGGACATCCAGTGCGCCGCGCTGGCCGAACACCGCAGCCAGCAAGCGTGGTTGGACGCCACCCAGGGGCTGGACTCGATGGCTGGCAAACTGCGCGAAATGGCTCGTGCTGTCGGCAGGCTCTCCCGAAAGTTCAAGTTCGCCGAGGGCTGGCGTCGGCACTTGCACTACGGTTTCAGCGCCACGGAGGTGGATCCATTGCGCGAAGCCCTGGGGCGGGACTACGTCTTCCGGCGTGTCGGACGCTGATGCCACAGTGACGCGCCCTGTTCGGACACCCCGCCGGGTGGGATGCGCCACGCTGGCCGACGCGGCAGCCGTTTCAGGCCAGCTTTAGTTCAAATCGGTTGGGTTCGCCGGCTTTGACGTGGATGTCGTGGTGGACCTTCTGACCGCTGGGCAGGACGATGGTGACGCGGTGTGTGCCGTGGAAGGCGCGCAGCGCCACGCAGCCCCGGGGGTCGGGCGTTGCCTGAACCCGGGTCCACCAGTCGCCCTTGATGAGCTTGTGCATCCGGTCGTAAACCGGTTTGCGGGTCATGTCACGCCGCAGCCATCCGGCCGGCGCGCGCTGCCATGCGCCAGCATCCGAAAAGTCCCACCATGTCATGGCGCGCACGGCGGGGTGGGCAAACAGCGTGGTGTAGAACCGGGCCGTTTGTTCGGCCTGCCGCTGCTCGCCCTCCGGCGTGGTGGCAGCCTGGCGGCCATCGCGGTCGGCCTGCGAGCCGCTCAGGATCGTGATCTCGGTGAAATGCAGAGGCCGTCCGAGCTGCGCGTAGAGGTCGGCCGTGTCCCGCGCTTTGCGCAAGGGCCAGACGCCGCCGTGCATGTGGCTTTGGAGCCCCACGGCGTCGAAGGCCGGCCCATCCCCAGTCCGCAGCCGCTCCAGAATCCTGTAGTAAGGCATGTCCAGCCGATAATCATTCACCAGCAGCGTGGCTGCGGGATTGGCTTCCCGGGCGACCTGCAAGTGTTGCGCGACGTACTCGACCGGCCCGGTGGTCCTGCCCCACTGCGCCATGCGGGTTCGATTGTGTCCCTCCGGCAGGTGCGTAGGCTCGTTGACGACATCCCAATACTCGATGCGGCCCTTGTAGCGGGTCACGATGTCACGCACGCGCGCCTGGGAGAGTCGTTGGATGGCTGCCGCGTCCTCGGGCAGCCAGGAGGGCGACCCGGCCGGATTGTCCCAGACCAGCGGATGGCCCTTGCAGGTGATGCCGTGCCGCAGGCAGTAGTCCACGACACGATCCGTGTAGTCGTAGTTGGGCGAACCCTGCTGGCGCTCGTAGTTGGCCCAATAGAAGCCCAACGTCGCGTAATTGAAAACCGCCCGGAATTGCTCGCGGTAAGCCGCTTCCCGCTCCGCCTCGCCCAACCGGTCGAACATGAAGAAATTGCAGCCAAACAAAAAATCGTGGCGCGTCTGTTCTACCAACACGTCGGCCCGCGATACCGGCTCACCCGCCGCGCTGCGCAGCAGCAGCAGGACGTCGCTCTTGCGGTGTTGCTCGATGCCGGCCCGCGATTTGGCGAGAATCTCGTCGTCCTCGGCTTCCACCCCTCGGGCGGCCCGGGCGGCTTGGGATCGCAACAGGCAGGCAATCGCGCCCGCGGTCTTGAGAAAGGCGCGGCGGGTCACAGCCGGAGAACCAATGGGCGACCTTCGGTTTGGAGGAATGGGCGACCTCGGACGGCCATCTGCACGCCCTGGCATCGAGGCCGGTTCGTGGATCAATGTCTTGGAAACTGGCGTTTGCATGGGCTTGCTCCGCGCTCGACGGTCTGAGCCAGTATTGACTGGTCCCGTCCCCAACTCAAGGTTGCGGCTGACGCCGCCGCCCCGAAACATCTCCCTCGCCGCTGGTCGTGGTGCCCGTGGCTACTTGCCGCGTACAGCCCATTCAGCACGTCAATCATCTGGCGCATCCTTCCAGGTTGCCGCTCCCGCCGGCGCGCTGGTTTGGCGAAGCCGCAAGCCACAGTCTGTACGCACCAAGGGAGGGTCGTTGCAGCATACGCCCTCGACGCGCACGGCCCAGAGTGACCGCCTGGAGGGCCGCATCTTGCCGAGCCAAACATCGACGCGAACTTAAATCTGTGAGCGCCGCGCGGCTGGCCACACCGCCCCTGGGTGGGTTACCTCCGCGCAATCGCGCCCGTGTCCCAAGCAATGATCCAAGGACATCGAGAGCGGGCAGCCGAGGCCCGCCGGGCCTGCATCAAGCCTCGAAATGGCGCAGCAATTCGGACTTGTCCACCTTGGTCAGATCGGCAGCCAACGTCTTGCGAATCTTGTCCCGTGCCCGGGCCTGGAGCGCCTCGACCAACTGATGATGAATCTCGCGGCTGGCTGCCAACAAGCAGTGTTCAACGCCCGCTTGCGCGACCAAAAGGTTTAGCCGGTCCGCCAGTTGGCGCACCAATCGCCGGCGCTGCTCAAGCAGGATGTTGTGCCGCTCTCCGGCCGACATGGCCGAGCCGCTGCCCGCCGGCGCGCTTCCCCTGGGGAATCGCCCGGACATGTCGCTCACTTTGTCCAGCAGGTGCGCGTGAGCCTCGTTGCAGTGGAATTCCTCCACCAATTCCAGGCGCGGCGAACTGAATTCTGGCCTGTCATCAATGCGATACGCCTTGAGGCAGGCCAGGTCTGCGACAACGACCAGCGTGTTCTTCATATCCGGTGTGGGCCATTCTAGCGCGGCCAAGCCAGCCATGCAATCGGTTGTGCGCCTCGGCGCGCGCCGGCGCTGCATCCGACTGGAACTACCGGCCGCTGCGATCCGGGCCTCTGTCATGCGGCAGCACTGCCAGTCGCCCAAGTTGTCCCACCCATGCCGGGCAGCGTTTTGCCCAACCCCGAGGTTGGCCGGACTGGTGGGTGGTGGTCTGATCACCAACCGCCCACTCACCTGGCGGCGCGCGCCGCCGCAGCGCACACATGCCGACCTCACCCGGGGAGGCCACCTGCAACTTTGTGCTGATCCCGCCGTCCGGCAGCGTAGGCCTCGAAGACCTTCTTGATGTCGTCCCGCACCCGGCGGAACGCGACCAGCTTTGCCTCATCGGTGCCGGTCGCCTGTGCCGGGTCGTCAAACGGCCAGTGGTGACGGTTTGCCTGGCCGGGAAACACCGGGCAGGCGGCGTCGGCGCTGGCGCACACGGTGATGACGGTTTCGACAGGCCGCTCCAAAAACTCATTCAAGTGCTTCGAGCGGGAGGCTGAGATATCAACGCCGATCTCGGCCATTGCCCTGACGGCGAGGGGATGGACAAAGCCGGCCGGATTTGACCCGGCGCTTTGCACCTCCAAGAGGTCGCCGGCTGCGGCGCGCAAGATGCCCTCGGCCATTTGGCTGCGACACGAGTTACCGGTGCAAAGAATCAGGACCAGCGGGCGTGCCGCGCTCGAATTCTGGGTTCTCGCTTTCATTTGGATTTCAGATTCGGTGTTTCAAACCAATTTTCCCAAGGCGGACGCTTCTCGCCCGCGCAGGGCGTGTCACGCCGTCCGCCGCTGTCGCAGTCGGTCCACCGCCACCGCCAAGATGATGACGATGCCGATGATGATCTCCTGCATATAGGTGGGCCAGCCGCTCTGGTTGGAGCCGTTGCGCAACACGGCCATGATCAGCGCGCCAATCATCGAGCCGGCCACGCTGCCGCTGCCGCCGCTCAGGCTCGCCCCGCCGATGACCACCGCCGCAATCACATCCAGCTCCAGCCCGATGGCCACCGTGGGGTCGCCCTGGGTAAGCCGGGATAATTGCATCAGACCGCCCACCCCAAAGAACAGGCCGGCCAGCGCATAGACGGCCAGCTTGCACCGGCGCACGCGGATGCCGGAGAGCCGGGCAGCGGTTTCGTTGGCTCCGATGGCAAACAAGTGGCGACCGAAGACGGTCTGCCCCATTACGACCGCCATCAGCACGGCCAGCGCCACGGCCAGCCACACGCCAATCGGCAGCGGCAGCAGTTTGTCCGGCGCCTCCAGGGCCATGAGGCGGTTGACGGGCGAGTCGGGATAGTTCACCGTCTGATTGCCGCCCAACCATTTGGCCGAGCCGCGCGCCACGCCCATCATGCCCAGCGTCACGATGAACGGCAGCATGTTCAACCCGGCGATGGCCGCGCCGTTGAGCAGGCCCAACAGACCGCCGGTGGCTACGGTTAGCACCACAGCCAGCGCCGGCGACGCGCCCTTGAGCACGGCAGTCGCGCCCACCACGCTGGTCAGGGCGACGGCCGAGCCGACGCTCAGGTCAATGCCGCCGCTGACAATGATCATCGTCATGCCCAACGCGCAGAGGGCGACGATGACCGTCTGGGTGAGGATAATCTTGAAGTTGGCGCCGGTGAGGAAGTAGGGGCGCACATCCGGGTTGGCGGAGAAGACGGCCACGACGAACAGCAGGCCCAGCAGCGGGCCGAAGACGTTCCACACGCGCACCAGACCGGCTTTGCCGCCTCGAACCACGGCGCCCCTCTAGTTCAGGTATTGGTCCAGCGGTGGGTGAACGAGGGCCTGAATGGCCGGCTGCTCCAGGTTTTCCAGCGTCACCAGCGTCACCCCGGTGTCAATGCGTTTGGGCACGGGCCGACCTTGCAGGTGTTGGATGACCGCCAGCGTCCCCTCGTAACCCATGCGAAAGGGGTTTTGGACCACGATGCCCTGGATGTCGTTCTGCTTGAGGTCGGCCAGCGACTGGGCGTTGGCGTCGAAGCCGACCATCTTGACGCGGCCGCCGCCCTTGCCGAGGTCGCGCAGGGCCTTGGTCATCCCTATGGTCGTGGTTTCGTTCGGGGCAAAAACGCCCTGCACGTCGCGCCCGTAGCGGTTCAGGAGATTCTGCGAGGCCTGGTAGGCGGTCTCGCGCGTCGCGCCGCCGTATTGGTCGGCGGAAATCAGCTTCAGGTCGGGATACTTCTTGAGCGTGTCCAAGAAGCCCGCCTCACGCTGCTCGGTGCTGGCCGAGCCGACGGCGTAGCGCAGCAGGATGACGTTGCCCCGACCGCCCAGCAGCCGGGCCAGGTGCTCGGCGGCCAGGCAACCGCCCTGGTAATTGTCCGTGGCCACGAAACTGATCTGCTTGTCGGACTTGAGGTCCGAGTCAATGATCACCACCGGGATGCCCACCTTGGTAGCGTTGACCACAGGGGCGACCAGCGCCTGCGAATCCAGCGGCGCCAGCACGATGCCGTCCACGCGGCGGGTCATGAAGTTCTCGACGACCTGGATCTGCTGGTCGCGGTCATCCTCTTTGAGCGGGCCTTTCCAGAAAATCTCGACCTTCACCCCCTGGGCGGCCAGCTCGCGTTGGGCTTTGATGGCGCCAGCGTGGACGGATTTCCAGAACTCGTGCGTGGCGCCCTTGGGGATAACGGCGATGCGGTAGGTCTTGTCCGCGGCGGCCCACGCAGACATGGCGACCAGCAGGGTCAGCAGTACGGGCAGATGACGACGCAACGTCTTCATGGCGCCAGCGTAGGAATGCTCGGGCAGCCGTTCAATCCTTTTGGGAGGCTGCGAGCGGCCCGGGGCGCATTCGGACGAAACCAGCACGTGTCGTAACACAAGCTGCCAAGCGTGCGGCGGTGCCGGCCACCTTCCAGGTTGCCGCCCTTGCTGCAGCCCGATCCTGGCGAAGCTGCAAGCCCCAAGGACTGCCCCGCAAGGCGAAAGACTCCACCCAGCGTGCCATCCAACTCGGAAAATGCTTTGGACTGGCCGAGGCCCGGCGACGCGGTGCTCCAACCGAGCTGATTACGCTCACCCCGCGCCTGCGGATTCCGTGGCGGCTGCGCCCAACCGTTTGCATTACCCCGGACGGTGGACCCGCTGGGTCATCCGGGAAGCAGCAGGGAAACCAAGCGCGTCAGAAGGTCCTCGAGGGTCTTGAAACGGCCCTGTTGCAGCCAGACCACCAGGAACCGGCCCAGCCCGGCCGTCAGCAGCAGCAACAGCGACCCGATGATGTACAACCCGAAGGCCTGCGGCGGGTCGGGCATCATCACCCGCGGAATGCCGTGGTAAAGGACAATGATGGTCAGGAGCATTCCCATAGCATACGTGACCCAGGGATTGACCGACGGGAAGGCGTCCAGGACGCGCAACGTCCAGAAAGGCCCCAGCCCATAAGCCACTGCCGTAAAGGCCTGGTTGAAGTTATGGCGACCGTGGAAGGTCTCGCCCAGGTTCAGCAGCATCTTGGCGCCCAGAAACAGCAGGGCCAGGTTGACCGCCAGTTGAACGATCTGGAAACCCACCACCCCGGCCAGGCTGAAGGTCTTGATTTTCAAGACGTCGCCCCGCCAGTCGCCCCAGTAATACATGCCAAGCGCCTCGACCACCGAGGTCAGCAGCAGCAGCGGCAGCACATGGATGAGCAGAATGGCCCTAACGCTGCGGCCTGCGAGCGCTATTTGCTCCCAGGTTCGCAGCGGCTCCAACACCAAGAGGACGGCCTTGATCATGGGGCGACATCAATACCTTGCAACCAACATTCTGACAATTAAATACGCCATGTGTTCAACAAGTATTGGCCTGGAGACTGCGAACGGGCGGCTGGCGCGCACCCAAATGGTCGGCTCAACCAGGTGATTCCCGGCGGCTCACACTGCCCCGGTGCGCTGCTGAACAGCCCGGCGCGCGGCAGCCGCACGGCCAAACGGGCCGCGCCTGGTGCACAACTGGCGTCGCCTGGCCAGCCGCTCGCGCCAAAACGCTCGCTGGCGGGCGGACAGCGCACACGGGGCTTGTCTGGCCGGGACCACCGCAGCACGATCCCCGCAAGTTGGTGGCGCAGGCAGGCGGCCGGCCGGCGGCAGACTTCTTCGTGCGGTTGCGGATTAACAAACCGAGTTCCAGCAGACCACCAGTTTGCCCCACGATGGTTCGATCAAGACGCGCCCGTGGCCGCGCGCGGGCGAAAGAATCGCTTGAACTCCGGTCTCCTGCGAGTAGTCTAAATGCGCGTGCGCGCTTAGCTCAGCGGTAGAGCATCAGTATCACACACTGGGGGTCGCAGGTTCAAATCCTGCAGCGCGCACCATCTCTTTGGTGGGCTGCCGTGCGCGCACCCGGGCCGCCACCTGACACACGCAACCCGCCCTTCTGACTGCCCCGATTGCCGACGGCGGCTGCGCCGCAGGGTTCGTGCAGCACAGGCAAGTCGCCCCAATGCCGACCACCGAATCGCCTGGGCGCAAACGACCCGGCAGACATCTCGCGGCGGTGTCCCGCGCCGACCTTGTCAGGCCGTCAACCAAGCAGAGGCCGCCGTCGGAGCGGCATTTGCCGATCGGCCCATGGGGAAGTTGAGGCGGTGGTTCTGGCCAACGGTCACACGCCAAAGAAGCGTTGAATGTCTTGCAGCACTTCGACGAGGCGGTCCACCTCGGCGGCGGTGTTGTAGAAGTAGAAACTGGCCCGGGTTGTGGATTCGACCCCCAGCTTGCGCATGAGCGGCTGGGTGCAGTGATGCCCGCCGCGCAATGCGATGCCCGCTTGGTCGGCCAGCATCACCACGTCGTGCGCGTGCACGTCGTCCAAAAGGAAACTGACCAGACCGGCCCGGCCGGTTTTGGGGCCGAAGAGCCTCACGCGCCGGAGGCCGGCCAGTTTGGTGTAGGCATAGTCGGCCAGGTCCCGGTCGTGTTGCCAGATGTTGTGGCGACCGATCGCGTCCAGATAATCCATCGCCGCATGCAGTCCCACCGGTCCGGCAATGTCCGGCGTGCCCGCCTCGAACCGATGGGGAGCGTTCTTGAACTGGGTCGCCGTGTATTCGACGGTCCGGATCATCTCGCCGCCACCCTGGTAGGGCGGCATGGCGTCCAGAAGCTCTTGGCGGCCGTAGAGCAGGCCAATGCCGGTCGGGCCGCACATCTTGTGGCCGGAGCAGGCGTAGAAATCACACCCCAGCGCCTGCACGTCCACCGGCATGTGCCCGGCGCTCTGCGCGCCGTCCACCACGGTGACAATCCCCAGTTTGCGGGCGCGCGCGCACAGGTCGGCCACCGGATTGACCGTGCCCAGCGAGTTGGAGACGTGCACCAGGGCAAACAATTTGACCTGCCGGGTCAGGAGCGAGTCCAGCCGGCGCAGGTCCAGCAGACCCTCATCGCCGGTGACCGGCACAAAAGCGAGCTGGGCTCCCGTGCGCCGCGCCAGCAACTGCCACGGCACCAGGTTGCTGTGGTGCTCCATCTCCGTGAGTAGAATGACGTCGCCCGCGCCGATGTTTTGCAGGCCCCAGGTGCTGGCCACCAGGTTGATGCCCTCAGTGGTGCCGCGCGTGAAAACGATCTCCTCGGCGCAGCGGGCGTTGAGGAAACGGGCGGCCCGGGCGCGCGCGCCCTCGTAAGCCGCGGTGGCCCGGTTGCTCAGCTCGTGGATGCCGCGGTGGACGTTGGCGTTGTCGCGCTCGTAATAGCGGACCAAGGCGTCAATGACCACCCGCGGTTTCTGCGACGTGGCCGCGTTGTCGAAATAGACCAGCGGCCGGCCGTGAACCTGTTGGTCGAGAATGGGAAAGTCGCGGCGCACCGCCAGCCAGTCTGGGGATTCAGCGCTCATGAGTGGATGCCGAGGCACTGCGGGATTCGAGAACCGACGCACCCCTGAAGCTCAACACCGCGCCGCAGCGCGGCCCGGGGCGGCGTGCGCCGGCAATCGGTTGCCGGTCGGCGCTCAAGGTTGCGCGAGCGCGCGCGCCGGGCAGGCGGCGGATTGGGAATTTTGAGCCTGGGCCGGACTTCGGCATTGGGATTTCGGGTTTGGGATCGGTCTTTTCCGTGGTCGGTCACATCAGCCCCAGTTGCAACTTGGCCGCCTCGGAGAGCATCGCTTGGTTCCAAGGCGGGTCCCAGACCACTTCCACATTGGCTTCCTCCACCGATTCGATGGAGAGAATCTTGTTCTGGGCGTCTTGGGCAATCATCGGTCCCATGCCGCAGCCGGGTGCGGTGAGCGTCATCTTGACGTGCACGCGGTAGCGGTGGCTGCCCGGTTCGAGGGGCGTGACCACGCAGTCGTAAATCAGGCCCAGGTCCACAATGTTGACGGGAATCTCCGGATCGTAGCAGGTCTTGAGAACTTCCCACACCTGCTTCTCGACCTCCTCGGGCGTCGTCGGCGCGGGCCGGTTGGCCGTTGGCTGGACCGGCGGCTCAAAGCCCAGCGCGTCGGCGTCGCGCGCCTCGATGCGGAACATGTTGCCATTGACGACGACCGTGTAGCTGCCGCCGAGGGATTGGGTGACAAGGGCCTGCTGGCCCTTGAGCAATGTGACCCTCGTGCCGACCGGTACCAACGCCGCCGACACATCCCGGCTCAATGTCACTTCCTGCTGGCTTGCCATAGCAATCTGTTTCTGCCCGGCCTGGCCGTGGCCGCCGGCGCTGAACCGGCCGGCCGCCGGCACTTACGTCTGTTCGGACTCTGTGGTCACCGGTTCTTGCTTTCCCTGGAGCGCCGCCATCAGCGCGTGCCAGGCCAGGATGGCGCACTTGACGCGCGCCGGGTACTTGTGGACACCCGCAAACACGGCCAGCTTGCCCACGTCGCTGCCGACCTTGCCAGTGGTGACCATCTCGTGCACCGCGCTGAACATCCGCTCCACCTCCGCGCGACTGCGGCCCTTGGCAAACTCGGTCAGCAACGAGGCCGACGCCTTGGAGATGCAGCAGCCCGAGCCGACAAAGCTGATGTCCCGGACCACGTCCCCCTCCAGCGTCAGGAACAATTTGAGCTGGTCACCGCACAGGGGGTTGTGGCCCTGGGCCGAACAGGTCGCCGCCGGCAGCTCGCGGAAATTCCGGGGCCGCTTGCAGTGATCCAGAATCACCTGCTGATAGAGGTCGTTCAGGTCTTCGAACATGACATCAACGCCGTGAGTGGACGCCCGCGGTTGCTCCGAAGCCCTGGGGCGGCATTGGCGAGGCGGCGGCCCGGGCGACCGGTTGCGCGTTGCAGGCCCGGGGCTTGGGCATTCTGTGGCATCCGCTCATTGAGGCTGCGGGGCTGACTGCAGGCGCGAGTTGGTCTCCAGCCGGTGCCACACCAGGCTGCTGAGCGCCTCCCGCGCCGGTTGGTGTCGGATGCGCTCGATGATCTCGCCGGCGAATGCGTGGATCAACATCCGCCGCGCGGTCTCCGGTCCCAGCCCGCGGGAGCGCAGGTAAAAAATGGATTCCCGGTTGAGCTGCCCCACGGTGGCCCCGTGCGTGCATTTCACATCGTCGGCGTAAATCTCCAGTTGCGGCATGCTGTGAGCCGTGGCCTGGTCGGAGAGCAGCAGGTTCTTGTTGGTCTGCTTGGCATCGGTCTGCTGTGCCTCGGGCTGCACCCGGATGCGGCCGTGGAAAACCCCTTTGGATCGGCCGTCCAGAATACCGTGGAAATACTCGTGGCTTGTGCCGCGTGGTCCAAGGTGTTCGACGAGCATGTGGTGATCAGCCAGTTGCTCGCCCGCGGTCACGTACAGGCCGTTGAGCAGGCATTCGAGGCCCTCGCCGACCAGCCGCGCCTGCAGGTTCATGCGCGCCAGCCGTGCCCCCAAGGCGACCGAGTGCACCGCCACCTGGCTGGCTGCGCCAAACTCACCGCGGAACGCCGCCACGTGACAGGCCGTAACCGCCTCGTCCTGCAGCTTCACCCACTCCACCTGCGCCCGCTCGCCCACCGTCAACTCCGTCACCACATTGGTCACGCTGCGTTCCGCGCCCAGCGCGACGTAACTTTCCAGAATCGTGACGCTGCTGGCGGCACCCACCACGACCCGGTTGCGGGGGTGGAACGTCATCTCGCTGCCCGGGGCGGTGGCCAGCCAAACCAGTTGAATCGGCTGCTCCAGCTTCAACCCCGGCGATACCTCGATCCAGCCGCCGTCGCTGAAAAAGGCATCGTTCAACGCCACAAAACCGTCCTCCGCTGCTTCCGCCTGGTGATCGCAAAGGGTCTGCGAGCCGTTGGCTTCAGAAGCCAATGTCGCGGCAAGACTGCCAACGCGCAGCCCGTCGGGCAGCGGGCCGACGCTTGACAGGCCCGGGGCAAAGTGACCATTCACAAATACCAGCCGGTAGCCGGGCAAATTAGCCAGAGGCAGGCGGGCCAACTCCGCCGCCGCCACGTCAGGTCCGCTCGGTTGCAAGGCCGGCCGGAACGGCAGCTTGAGCAGCGGTGCCAGGCTCGTAAACCGCCAGTCCTCCTGCGCCGAGGTCGGCAGGCCCAATTGGATGAAGCGCGCCATCCCGGCACGTCGGCGCGCGGCGACCCAGGCCGGGTCGCCGTTGCGCGGCGCCCACTGCTCAAACACCCCGACGTAGCGGTCGGCAGCGGGCGCGGACAGTTCTGGGGTTGACGGAGTCATCGTGTGTTCCGGTGTCCGCTCGAGGCGCGGCGACGCCAGTGTTTCAGTCACTCCGGCGACGGGCAAGCCTCGAAATCGGCCCAAAACATAGCACGAGCAGGCCTCGGCTCAAACCGCCCGGCTCGCGACCGGCCCCGACTCCAAGCGCCAGCCGTCCGGTGCTGCCGTGTCGACTCGGTCCCGGCTGCCAACCCGAACCCACGCGAATCAATGGCCAGGCTTGGCAACCACGAGCCAGAGCCTCGACGTATCACACCCGCTGTTGGCCCGCACGCGGTCGCTGGCAACGCCACCACCGGCGTGGTGCGGCGCGACTGGCAGGCAAGCAACCCCGGCCCGCGCCGGCGGTTGGATCATCCCTGCCGGGCGTCGCCCACGATGAACGAGGCAAACTCGCGGTGGTGGTAGGGTGGCAGTCGCACCTTGAGGCGGGCAGTCTTGGCGTAGAATCGCCGCTCCACCACCTGGCCCACCTCGTGCAATCGCGCCAAGACATCCGCCCGTTCGTGCGGCACGGCCACCTGCACAAACTCGCGCTCCGGCCGCAGCCGGCTGCCGATCTCCGCCAGCAAGGCCGGCAGACCCTCGCCCGTGGTGGCCGACAAAGCCACGGCCTGGGGATGTTTCTCGGCCAATTGGGCAGGCACGGTGTGGTTGGGTAGCCGGTCCACCTTGTTGAAAACCATCACCACCGGCTTTTCCGCTGCCTCGATCTCTTTCAACACGGTGTTCACCGCGGCGATTTGCTCCTCGGCCTGCGGATGGCTGGCGTCCACCACGTGCAACAACAGGTCGGCCTGGGCCACCTCCTCCAACGTGGCCTTGAAGGCCTCGACCAGCCCGTGCGGCAGCTTGCGGATGAAGCCCACCGTGTCGGTGAGCAGCACGTTCTGGTTGGAGGGCAACCGCAAGCGCCGCGTGGTCGGGTCCAGCGTGGCAAACAGCTTGTCCTCGACCCGCACGCCCGCGCCGGTCAGCGCGTTGAGCAGGGTGGACTTGCCGGCGTTGGTGTAGCCCACGATCGAGGCCAGTGGGAACTTGTTGCGCTGGCGGGTGACCCGCTGCAGGGCCCGCTGCCGGCGCACCTCTTCCAGCTCCCGCGTCAGCCGGGCGATGCGGTCCTGGACCTTGCGCCGGTCCACTTCCAGTTGCGACTCGCCCTCGCCGCCCCTCATGCCGATGCCACCCTGCTGCCGCGAAAGGTGTCCCCAAAAGCGCGTCAGCCGCGGCAACAGGTGCTGCAATTGCGCCAGCTCCACCTGCAACTTGCCCTCCCGCGTGTGCGCCCGTTGCGCGAAGATGTCCAGAATCAGCGCCGTCCGGTCCAGCACCTTGCACCGGAAGACCTCTTCCAGATTGCGACTCTGCGCGGCGGACAGCTCGTCGTCGAAGATCACCGTGTCCACCTTGTGCCGGCGGCAGTGCGCGGCAAACTCCTCGGCCTTGCCCCGGCCGATGAACGTGGCAGCCTGGATGGCATCCAGCTTCTGCACGCCGTCGCCCACGACTTCCCCGCCGGCCGTGGCCACCAGTTGGGCCAGCTCCGCCAGGGAATCGCGCGTTGCCCACCCGTTGCGCCCCAACAGGTCCACTCCCACCAGAAACACGCGCTCGGTCCGGCGCGTCCGGGTTTCAATCAGGGCTTTCAAGGTGTCCCCAAAACAAGCGCAGGGCCATCAGGCTGCATCGCCAAAGTAGCCCCTCTCAAGTCTGACGCCGCTGGTAGCGGCAACGTTTGGACGGCGCGTGGGACGACAGCGGGACGGAAAAGCAGCAAGGGCACTCGAACCACAGACATGGGTGCTAGGCAGCCAGCGGTCAAGGGCGCGAATAGCGGTCGGTTGCGGGGCGTTGTGACTGCCCTCCGAAGAAAGAGGCCGTCCCTGCGCGCCGGCTCTTGCTGTTGGTCGAAAACCGATCTTTGATGCTCACGATGCCAAATTACTCCGCTCACGCTGGATGTCCAGCGCCGGATTGGCCGGCGAGAATCCGGCAGCGATGAGCCACCCGCGTGGCAACCGCTTCCGGAGAATCCTCCGGCCCGACCTCAACCCAGTCCAGCCGCATTTGCCCGCGAAACCAGGTCATCTGCCGCCTGGCCAACTGCCACGTGCGGGTTTTGACCAGCGCGATGGTTTCCGGCAGTGAGCGCGCGCCCTGGAGGTGCTCAACCACCTGTCGGTAGCCAATGGCCTGCAACGCCGTGGGATTCTGCGCCAGACCGCGCGCCAGCAGCCGGCGCGTCTCATCCACCAGCCCCAACTCGAACATCCGGTCCACACGCGCCTGGATGCGGCGGCGCAAGTCGTCCGGCTGGCGCGCCAGTCCCACCAGCACGCCCCGCGCGGCGGTTTGGGCCGCGGCGTTCCAAGGGGCGCGTTGGGCGGAAAACGGCTTGCCCGTCAGGCGGATAACCTCCACGGCGCGGATGACCCGGCGCGGGTTTTGGCGGTCAATGCGGGCAAAGGTTAGCGGGTCACGCTGCGCCAACTCCCTGAGCAAATCGCTCAACGGCGTGGCCTCCAACTCGGCCCGCAGCCCGTGGTCGGCAGGCGGGGCTTCGCCAAGCCCCTCCAGCCACGCCCGAAAGTAAAGCCCGGTGCCACCGCAGAGGATGGGCGTTTTGCCGCGCGTTTGAATGGCCTGGACAGCTTGCCGCGCCAGCCGCACAAACCGGGCGGCGTCGAACGACTCGGTCAGCTCCGCCACGTCAATCAGGTGATGCGGCACGCGGGCGCGCTCGGCAGGGCCGGGTTTGGCCGTGCCGATGTCCAACCCGCGATACACCTGCATCGAATCCACAGAGATGATTTCGCCGCCCAGTTGCTCGGCCAGGCACAGGGCCACTTCCGATTTGCCCACCCCGGTTGGGCCGGCCAGCAGAATCGGGCGCAACTGGTCTCCGCAGGACATGTTCAGCAGCGATTGTTAGCGCCCCTGCGCAGCGCCGCGTCGGCGCAAGACCACCAATAATACCGCCCCTGCGCCAAACGCCAAAATGCTCGCCAGGTGCGCCGGTGTCAGGCCGGCGTACAGATGGTCGGCCGAGTAGTCGCCACGGAACAGTTCCACAAACGACCGTGTGAGCGCGTAACCCATCAAGTAGAGGGCGAACACCTGGCCATCGAACTTGCGTTGCCGGAACAGCCAGGCCAGCCCGCCGTAGAGCGCCAGATTCAGCAACGCGTCATAGACCTGCGTCGGATGCACGGGCACGGCGGATTGGCCGGGCGGATGGGTCTCGTGGCCTTCCGGAAACCGCACCGCCCAGGGCAGCGCACAGGCGCGGCCGTAGCAACAGCCGTTCATCAGACAACCGAGCCGTCCCAGCACACTGCCCAGCGCAATGCTCGGCGCCAGGACGTCCGCCACCCGCCACAACGGCAGGTGCCGGATGCGGGCGTAAAGCGCACAAGCCAGCGCCGCGCCCGCCAACCCGCCGTAATAGACCAGCCCGCCATGGTGGATCATGAAGACCTCCCACACCGGCCCGCCAGCGAACTGCTCGCGCCAGTACGTCGCCACATACAGCGCCCGCGCGCCGACCAGCGCGCCGACAATCAGCCACGGGCCAAGGTCGGCAATCATTTCGCCCGCCACGCCCGCCCGTGGCGCCCGGCGGCTGGCGGTCCACAAGCCCAGGAGAAACCCGGCCGCCACCAGCACCCCGTACCAGTGCAGCGTGATCGGGCCAAATGTGTGAGCGATCGGATGCACACGGTCAAAGTAGAAGCGCGCTCCCGGATGGGAAGGAAAATTGCGGGGGGCTGCCGGTTTGCGGAGCGACCGGAGCACGGCCGACCAAAGGCGCGGGCGATTGACGGGCAGACAGGCCACTTCCGTGCAGCGGCCCCTTCGAGCCGGTCGCGGTGGGTCACCTGCTCACGGCAGGAGGCCCTCGGCCAGAAACACGCCGTAGGCGGCCAGCAGCGCGCCTCCAGCCCACCGGGGCAACCTGCCCAGCAGGGCCACAAACAGCAGGTGCACAGCGGTTACGCCGAGCAGCAGCGCCAGCCCGGTGGGGAAGAACGTTGGCAACCGCAGGGGCTGGCACAGGGCGTAAAGCCCCACGCACAGAGGGATGCAAATGTGGCCATCGCCCACCTGTGAGGTGTAAACGACCTCCGGCCGCCCCCGCCCGCCGTAGTAGAGCGCCAGCACGGCGTTGGGCAGGACCATCAGCCAGCCGCTCAACCAGCCCAGATGCTTGGCGCTGACGAAACCGCTCGGGATGGCCAGCACCCAGTTGACCAGCCAGTGGGTGCTGACGTAAACGGCCCATGTGCCCAGCGCCAGCACCCCCAGGTCCAACGGCAACCGCCAGTCAAACCAGCGGCCTTGGCGCACGTTGCCCTTGAGCACTTCGAACAAATGAAAGGCTTGCCAGAACAGGAACAACCCTACCAGCACCAGCCCGTCGTTGAAGTCCAAGCGCCCGTCCCGCCCCAGCGCCCAGGTCGCCCCGCTGAAAAACAACACCGCCAGCAGCGTCAGCAGCAGACTCAGGCGGTTCAATTCCGGCGTCGCGCCGTCAGTCCGGGCGCGGTTCTTCCGGCGGGCGCGGCCCTGGCCAGCAGGGTTCACCACGTTCATGCCCCATAACAACGCCGGCAGACCCACGAGCAGCGTCAAGTTGGTCACGTTGTTGACCAGGGCGTTGACCATCACCTCGCTGCCCGGGCCGCCCTGACGCGCCAGGATGACCGTGAACACAATGTTGCCGGCGCCGCTGCAGTAGGGCATGACCAGCGTGCCCAGGACCGTGCCTTCCACGCCCCGGGCGCTCATGGCCTCCAGCCGCCAAATCATGAGTCCGGACGCGGCCAGGAACAGTGCCACAAACAGCCACGGTGCCCAGACTCCGGTGCTCTGAATCCATGTCACCAACAACTTCAACAGCCGGAGTTAAACAAGACCGAGCCGCCTTGGCAAATCAGCCGCCGCCGGACGGCCGGGCCGCAGGCGGCTGAACGGCTGCGCGCTCCTCGGGGCGTGCGGCGGGGCCGCCACGCGACCACAGCCTCGTCGCGCGGCAGGTGGGGACAGCCCGCCCTGGCCATGCCGATGGACGCCGGGGCCGCAGTTGCCATCCGGTGCGCGCCGAACGACTCTTGGCCTTCCAACAACTCCTGGCCCAACCCCAAGCCTGGACTCCATGGTAGCAATCGCCCCATTCCGCATCCCACCTAACCCGCGTTAATCCCCATGGCCAACTGACAATTGACAACGCTACGCACGTCTCGTTCCGGCCGCGATTAAACTTGACGCATGGCCGTGCGGCTGATAATAATTGCTCCAGCAATTGCACCTGACGTGCGATCGTGAACCATCAACCAAGAACCCACAAATGAACCAGCGAACCTTCAGTACCTGCTTGTCTCTATTGGCGCTCCTGTATGGGAGCGGTGTGTCGGCCCAACCCGCCTTCCCCCCACCCCCCGGGGGATGGACCTACGTTTACCAAGGGGATCAATTAATCGTTGGCGACCAGGGAACCGGTTGGACCTCCTTGGACGGTACCTGGACGCATGACAACGGCTCCGATGCTTGGGACGGGTCCATCATCGGCGGCACGTTCTCGGGCGCCGGCGGATGGGGCAATAACGCCCCTGGCGGCGCGATCTTGCTCACCAACGAGAACACAACCTTCTTGCGGCTTCAGGATACCGGCGACCCGCGCGATTACGGTTACAGCTCTGATCCCTCGAACCGCAAAGTTTATTTTGGTCACAGCATCAATGCCGACAGCCCGCTGAAAGCGCCCACCATCATGCGGGACGGGGTGACGCTGACGTTCCGGGCGCGCATCCCTACGCTGGCCAAAGCAGGCCCGCCCTTGGACCCGCTGCATCGCGACGGCCAGCAGGCCAGCGGTGTGCAGCCGTATCCAGAGAACGGCGACGGTTACGTGACCAGCGACGGCGGCAAGGGCAACTTTGTGGTCCGCGAGGGCGGCAACGGCGCGGATATCCCGCCGGCCGCTATTGCCTTCTCGTTCACCCAAACCACCGATACGACGGGTGGCAACCCGAACACCGGTCAGGCTGGTTTTGCCGGGCTGACGTTCAACGAATTCAACGGTAACGTGCCGACCGCCAACGTGAACTTCGGCCAGGGTACCAAGACCAACGTCGTGCCCTTTGACCCCACCGAGTGGCACGAGCTGTATATCGTCATCCGGGACGACCCGGCGGACATCGGTAGCCACGAGGCGTTCATTTTCGTGGACGGCAATTTGCGCCCGTACGTATTCAAGATCACGGGTGGCACCGGCGCGGACATGAATGATTCGTTCCTGGCGATGGGCGGGTCGGCCACGCCGCAAAACTGGGCGCTGGACGTGGACTGGTTCGGCTACAAGGACGAGGCGGTCTTTCCGCCAGGGGCGTTGCTGCCGCCCTCGATCTTCGGTTTTGCACCCGCTCACCGGACGATGTTCCACCCGGCTGCCAACGGACTGCGATTCTCCGCGTCGGCCCTCATGCCCACGAACACCCTGCCGGCAGCCGGCATCAAGATGATCGTCAATGGTCAGGACGTCAGCAGCCAGCTCGTGTTGACGGGCGACGACAATTCCAAGAGCCGCACGGTAACCTACAACGGTCTGCAGCCGAACACTATTTACTCGGCGACCTACATTGTGGTGGACTCGGGCGGTTTGGGGACCACCAACGAAATCACGCTGGACACGTTTGTGGAGTCGCAAGCCAAGGTGTTCGAGGCCGAGGACTACAACTATCAGGGCGGCCAGTTTGAAAACGACCCCGTGCCCAGTTCCTACGCCATCCAAAGCGGTTTCCCTGGCGTGGATTTCGCGGACACCACGCCCAGTACTTCAGGCACTTACCGCTTCTCGGATGCAGTGGACACGGCTACCACCGCGGATACGTTGCGGTCGAAGTTCGTCACCTACGGCCAAAATGACTACCAAATCGGGGGCATTTACGACGGGGAGTGGTGGAACTACACGGGCACGTTTACGCCGGGCAACTATCGCGTCTATGTGCGGGCCGCCAGCACGGCGGCTCAACGGCTGCGCTTGGACCGCGTGGCCGACGGTACGGTCACCAATCAGTCCCTCCGTTTTGTGGGCACTTTCCCGGTGACCGGCACGGGTAACCTGAATGTGTTCGAGTACTTCCCGTTGTCCGACGTTCAGGGACGCCCGGTGGTGATGGCTCTGAGCGGGCAGGCGACGTTCCGGTTGACCGCCCTCGGTGCCAACAACAACCTGGCCCTCAACTACCTCATGTTCGTGCCGGACAGCGTCCCGGCTGACCCGCTGGTGGCCGCCTCCCCGTGGCCCGGCGCGACGGCGGTGCGCGGCGACGCGCCCGTCGAAGTTGCCATTTACGACGGCGGCGCGCCTGTGACGCCGACCTCCGTGAAACTGAGCCTCAATGGGGCCGAAGTTGCCGCCACCGTGACCAAGGAAGGCTCGGTCACGCTGGTCAAGTACACGCCCACGCCTTTCTGGTTGTCCGGCTCCAGCAACTGGGTGAGCCTGCAGTTCAGCGACGGAACCGCGCGGTCTTACGATTGGAGCTTCCAAGTGACCACCTACGGCCTGCTCACGCCGGCCATGAAAGTCACGGACGCCACGCTGGCGGGCTTCGTCTGGCATGTTCACCAGAACGAGACCAACACCGAGGCTAACCATCAAAAGGCCGACAACATCCTGGGCGGCATACTGGTCCTGCCGAATTTGGCCGATCCGAACGCCTTGGGGCCGGCCTCAGGCCCGGGGACACCCGCCAACCCGGGCAATGGCATGATGACCTTCCGCATCCCCACCGTCATCAACCTGGGCCAGACCGCCTTCGACAACATGGGCAACTTTGTGCCGGACGAGCAGATGCCCGGCATTCCGGGAACGACGCTGGGCCTGGACGGCATCGTGGCTGACATCCGCGCGTTCATCGAGCTGCCCGCTGGAATGGTCACCATGGGGGTCAACAGCGATGACGGATTCCGCACGACCGCGGGGTTCCTGAATGACGCCCCGCTGTTGGTCGGCGAATACAACGGCGGCCGTTCCTCTGCGGACACGATCTTCCAGATCGGGGTGCAGGAGACGGGTGTGTATGCCTTCCGCACTGTGTATTATGAGGGCGGCGGCAACGCCAACGTCGAGTGGTTCACGGTCAAGCCCGATGGGACCAAGGTGTTGATCAACGACACCGCCAACGGCGGGTTCCGCGCCTATCAGCAGGGCACAATCCCGACCAAGCCCATCGAAAACGTCGTCCTGACAGCCCGGCGCAACGCGGCCGGTCGCATTGTCCTGGAGTGGACGGCCGGGACCTTGCAGGCGGCCGACACCGTCAACGGCACTTACCAGGCCGTGGCCGGCGCCACCAGCCCGTGGGAGGTGGACCCGGCAGCGGCGCAACAGAAGTTCTACCGCGTGCTGGTGCGGTAGCCCGCTTGTTGCCGTAAGGGTTCGCAACCGCCGGGGCTGTTTGAGACGGCCCCGGCGGTTTCTCTTTTTTCCCGGAGAAATGGAGATTTCTCCACCACGAGGACAGCCCAGACGCAGTATCGGTCCTGTTGAAGTCCCGGGCTGCGTTGCCCTCGACGCCTGACACGTCGCCCAGCCCTGCGCACCGCCATGCCGTTTCCCAGAGGCCGCGGTGGTGGGCCGAGCCGCGGCCCTGCCGCGCTTGGACGCCGTGCGCAGCCCGGGTGCGCCAAGCTCCCCGAGCCGGATAGCGCCGCGCCCTGGCGTCTATTGAGGCGCTGTCCCGGATTGGCGGCGGGCTGGGGGACGTGCACCGGGCATCAGTGCCTCCGGCGGATCGGTAGGTGGCACCCGCAGCGTGGCACGGAGGCGATCCAGCTCGGCGTGCAACTGCTTCCGCACATCGGCGTAGGCAGCGTCCTCGTACACGTTGCGCAATTCGTCCGGGTCGCGCTGATTGTCGATCAGTGTCCAGTAATCCACATCCGGCTCGTAGAAGTGGAACAGCTTGTAACGCGCGGTCACCACGCCGTAGTGCTTGTGCACGCTGTGGACGGCAGGAAACTCGTAGTAGTGATAGTAAAAGCTGGTGCGCCAGTCCGATGGTGACTGGCCGCGCAGCAGCGGCACAAGGCTGCGCCCTTGCATGTCCTGCGGGACCGGCAAACCGGCGGCCTCCAGGAATGTTTCGGCAAAATCCAGCACCGAGACCAGATTCGTGTCCCGGCTGCCCGGACGGGTGACGCCGGGCCAGCGCACCAGCAGAGGCGTGGTGAGCGATGGCTCGTAAATCCAGCGCTTGTCGAACCAGCCGTGCTCACCCAGGTAGAAACCCTGGTCGGAGGACAACACCACCATCGTGTTGTCCGCCAGCTTTTCCTCGTCCAAGAACCGCAGCAGCCGGCCCACGCTCTCGTCCACCGCCAACACGCAGCCCAGGTAGTCGTGCAGGTACCGCTGGTAGCGCCAGCGGACGAGATCCCGGCCGGTCAGCCCGGCTTTCTGAAAGGCCTCGTTGCGCGGGCCGTAGTAGGCGTCCCAGACCTTGCGTTGCTCCGCGTTGAGGGAGGCGGGGGTTTGGAGCTTGGCGTCCAGTGCCGTGAAGGTCTTGGCCAGCGTCATGTCTTGTTCCCGCTCAGCCCGGCCCCGCCCCGAGTAATCGTCGAACAGCGTGGCCGGCTCGGGGAACGGGCGGTCCTTGTTCCAACCCAGGTGTCGCAGCGCTGGGGACCACTCCCGATGGGGCGCCTTGTGCTGGCACATCAACAGGAACGGCTTGGTGCGGTCGCGCTTCTTGAGCCAGTCCAGGGACAGGTCGGTAATCAGGTCGGTCACGTAGCCCTCGTGTTGGACCCGCTCGCCATTGCGAATCATGGGCGGGTTGTAGTAGATGCCCTGGCCGGGCAGAATGTGCCAGTAGTCGAAGCCGGTCGGATCACTGACCAGGTGCCACTTGCCAATGATGGCGGTCTGATAGCCGGCCGCGCGAAGCAGCTTGGGGAAGGTCTGCTGCGTGCCGTCGAAGCGGCTGGAGTTGTGGTAAAAGCCGTTGGCGTGACTGTATTTGCCGGTCAGGACCGTGGCCCGGCTCGGGCCGCAAATCGAGTTGGGCACGAGGCAGCGGTCGAACCGCAGGCCCTCGGCTGCCAACCGGTCCATGCCCGGGGTTTGCAGCAGTCGCAACGGATGCCCGTAGGCGCTTACCGCCTGCACTGCCAGGTCGTCACAGAAGATGAACAGGATGTTCGGGGGTTGGGATGCAGCCTGGACGCCAAGTACTGCACTCACCCACAGAAGCGAGAGGACGCGTTTCATGGCGGCCACCTTGTAGCACAGGGGGCGTTGCCCGGCCAGCATGGGGTTTGCCCCAAAGCTGGCCCCAGCGATGCCAGCCGTTGCTCTTCCCGAGTGGTAGCGGGCCGCAATTCCAACCTCGGACAGCGGCTCCGCTTTGCCTCCTGCGGGCAGATGGCTTGGTCGGCAGAACGCCGCCGGTGGATTCCCGGGCATCTTCGAGCACCCCGCAAATCAGACTCCGCTGCCGATTGCCAGGGATGCCGGAGCGCCGACCACTTCCGCCCGGCGGGCCGTGTCACGTCTCCAGCCGGTCCACCTCGTAGCCAGCCTCGCGCAGCCGTTGGAGTTTGTAAACGAGCGTGCGCCGGCTGATGCCGAGGGCTTTGGCGGTTTCCGTGCGGTTGAAATTGTTCCGGCGCAGCGTCTGCAGGATGGTTTGGCGCTCAATTTCTTCGAGCCGGCCGGTGTCCGCGGCTGCGCCGTTGGTGGCCACGGTCTCGCCGCCGCGCACGCGTGCCGGCAGATGCTCCGGCAGCACCATCTCCCCTCGACACAACAGGGCTGCCCGTTCCATCACGTTGCGCAACTCCCGCACGTTACCCGGCCATTTGTAAGCGGTGAGAATCTCCGGCACTGCCGCCGAAAAGCGGGCCCGGCCCTCCGTGAACTGCGTGATGAACAGGCTGGCCAGGGGCAGAATGTCCTCCGGCCGCTCGCGCAACGGCGGGATGTTCAGCTCCACCACATTGAGCCGGTAAAACAGGTCCTCGCGAAACCGACCGTCCCGGACTGCCTCTTCAAGATTGCGGTTGGTGGAGGCCAGAATGCGGGCCCGGGTGCACAGCTCGGTGTTGGCCCCCAACCGCTGGAAACAGCCGTCCTGCGTCACCCGCAGCAGCTTGGCCTGCAGCGCCGGTGACATCTCACTGATCTCGTCCAAGTAAATCGTTCCGGCGCTGGCCTCCTCGAAACGGCCGATCCGCCGGTTGGTCGCGCCGGTGAACGCGCCCTTCTCGTGCCCGAACAGCTCGCTTTCCAAAAGCGTCTCCGGTATGGCCGCGCAGTTAACCTTCACCAGCGGCCCCGCCGCCCGCGGACTCCAGGCGTGAATGACGTCAGCCAACACTTCCTTGCCCACCCCGCTCTCCCCGGTGATGAGCACGCGGGTTTCGGAGGCGGCGATGAGAGCGGCGTCTTGGAACAGGGCCTGCATTTGCGGGCTGCAGGCCACCACCCCTGGCGGCAAGGGGCGTTCGAGAGCCACCCGCCCGCCCGCGGCCGCCGCCCCGCCCACCGCATGCCGCACCGTGGCCAGCAGCTCATCCAGGTCTATCGGCTTGGTCAGGTAGTTCAGCGCCCCATCTCGCATGGCAGCGACCGCCTCCTTGACGTTGGCGTAGGCCGTCACCAGCAACACCGGCAGGCGCGGGTGCTCCTGGCGGGCCTGCCGGAAGGTGTCCAGCCCTGAAAGGCCGGGCATCCGCACGTCGGAGACCATCATGCTCACCGGCTGGGTGCGCAACACCGCCAGCGCCTCCTGGCCCGAGCTGGCCAGCACGGTCTGGAAACCATGCCGTCGCAGAATCTCGTCCAGCAAACTGCGCTGGCCCGGGTCGTCGTCAACGATCAGAATCCGTGGTCCCGTCGCGTTCAAGCGGGTGTCATCCTAACCCGGGGCAACCGGCCGACAAGGTTTTCATCTGCGGCGGGGCACACTGGGGCCGGTTCGCCGCGGCGCAGGGTGTTTGTCGGGCGACGCCGAGGGCAGCCGAAAGCCCGGCTGGCCGTTGCCGGCGGCTCAGTTTCGCGTCCGGTAGAAGCGCGCCGCCCACCCGCCGGTGTCGTCCCACACCTCAAACGTGCCGTTAGTGTTCCAGTTGGTAGCCAACGACTGCCAATCCAGCAAGTCGCCGGACACCTCCGTCACGTAGCGTTCGCCAGGCCCGCCGGTGATGACCAGCCGGGCACGCTGATCGGGCAGCACCTCCAGCAGCAACACGCGTCCCGGCTGCGGCGGGATGAGTGTCAGCCAGGCGTTGCTGCTGACCACGCTGCCGGCGCAGTTGCTTACGACGACCGAGTACGCGCCCTGCTGGCCGGCCTCGACGGCCGGGAGGTGACACGAGCTGTTCGTGGCGCCGGCCAGTGGCTGGCCATCAAACCGCCACTGGTAGTAGAGGGGCTGTGTGCCAGTGGCCGTGACGCTGAAGGAGACCGGTTCGCCGGCGTGGACGGCCAGGCTCTGCGGCTGGACAGTGATCGTGGGGGGCAGAAGCACCTCCAGCCGCGCCGGTGCGCTGGTGGCTCCGCCAGCCACGTTGGTTACCACGACCCAGTAGTCGCCGGCCTGGCCGGGCTGCACATTGGCAAGCGTGCAGCGGTTGGTGGTGGCCCCTGCCAGGCGGCTGCCGTTGAAATACCACTGGTAGCTCAGGGGGGCGGCTCCCGTGGCCGTTACGGCGAAATTGACCGTTCCACCCGCTGGAACGGTCGCGGACACCGGGTTGGCGGCAATGGTGGGCGGCGGCACAAAAACGAACTTGATCGAGTCGCTGTACATCCGCGACGTGCTGCCCAGCGCGCCGCCAGCGTAGGTGAACGTCAGCGTCGGCACGGTCACCCCGTTCTGCAGCTTCAGACGTCCCAGGTACTCCCAGGTGTTGCCGCCCGGCTCGCGATGCGCCGTGCTGGTGGCCGGCAAGCCGCTGCAGCCGCTCTGGCTGACCGCCACAACGATGTCATCCGACAGA
>Ga0101944_10001166_pt1 | contig 59429 bp, 47 predicted proteins | sample DewCreD2012metaG_FD_75245 | JGI IMG/M metagenome (GOLD analysis project Ga0101944, IMG submission 75245) | Hot spring sediment bacterial and archeal communities from British Columbia, Canada, to study Microbial Dark Matter (Phase II) - Dewar... ...
CCTTCTTTTTGCGTACGAATGTGACTCCCCCCCATGGGGTGACTCCAGTTGGGCCGATTCTTCCATATTCTCCCAGGGCTGTCAAGGCAAATCACGGGCGTTATCCAGCCGCCGAATTTCCTTGACAACCGACGCCGGTCGTTCTATTTATTTTCTCCCACACCATCAATTTCAAGGAGGCCCCAACCATGGCGGATACCATCAAAGAACTGCTGTTCGAGCAGGCAGCCCGGCACGGGGACCGGACCTACCTCTTCTGGGAGGACCAGGAAATCAGCTTCCGGCAAATGCTCGACACCGCCCGCCGGGTCGGGTCGTCCTTCGCCGCCCTCGGCCTTGCCAAAAACGACAAGGTCTGCATCTGGGCCACCAACCGGCCCGAGTACGTCTATGCCCTCTACGGCTCCGCCTTCGCCGGCACCGTCCTTACCCCGATCAACACCCAGTTCAAGACGGAGGAGGCCCAATACATCGTCCAGAACTCCGAGGCCAAAGTCCTCATCACCGAACCCGCCTTCCTTCCCATGATCGAAAAAATGCGGCCGTCCTGCCCGGACCTCAAAGAGGTCGTCGTCCTCGACCAGGCCCCCACCGGGACCGTCCCCTTTGCCTCCCTCTACGAGCCCAAGGAAATCATTGACCGGCCCATCGGCCCCGAGGACGTCGCCGGCATTATCTACACCTCCGGCACCACCGGCTACCCCAAGGGGGTGCTCCTCACCCACGCCAACTACCTGTTCAACGCCTGGGAGATCGTGCTCGCCGCCCGCATGACCGAGGCCGACCGCTTCATGTGCATCCTGCCCCTCTTTCACGTCAACGGCCAGCTCGTCACCGTGCTCTCGCCCCTGTTCGCGGGCGGCGCCGTCATCCTGACCAAGGGCTTCTCACCCAAGGACTTCCTGGCCAAGCTCGCCAAATACCAGGCCACCGCCTTCTCGGGCGTGCCCACTGTCTACGCGATTTTGAACACCCTGCCCGACGCCGAGAGCTACGACCTCTCGCGCCTGCGCTTCTGCATCTGCGGGGCCGCGCCGATGCCGGTCGAGGTCTTCGAGACCTTCGAGAAAAGGTACAAGGCCTTCATCCTCGAGGGCTACGGATTGAGTGAGGGCACCTGCGCCAGCTCGATCAACCCGCTTGACGGCAAAAGGAAGATCGGGTCGATCGGCCTGCCGCTGGAGGGCCAGGAGATCAAGATCGCGGACCCGGCCGACAACGAGGTCCCCGCGGGCCAGGTCGGCGAGATTTTGGTCCGCGGCAAGAACGTGATGAAGGGCTACTACCGCAACCCGGAGGCGACCGCGGCGACCCTCAAGGGCGGGTGGCTCCACACCGGGGACTTGGCGCGGGTGGAGGAGGACGGGTCCTGCCACATCGTGGACCGCGCAAAGGACATGATCGTGACGGGTGGCCTGAACGTATACCCGGCCGAGGTGGAACATGTCCTGTGCGCCCATCCCAAGGTGCTCCAGGTCGCTGTGGTGGGGGTCCCGCACAGGATCTGGGGCGAAATGGTCTTGGCCGTCGTGGTTCCGAGGCCGGGCGAAACCCTCGAGGCTCAGGAACTCGCGGCCTATTGCCGGCGGTCTCTTGCGGACTACAAGGTTCCAAAGTCTTTTGTTTGGGCCGACTCCCTGCCCATGACAACCTCGGGCAAAGTGCAGAAGCGGGTGCTCAGGGAACGCCTGGCAGCCTCCGCCACAGGGGCGGGCCAAGGAGAGGGATCTGTCCGGGACTCAGCGAGATGATCGAGCCCTGATTCCCTGGATGGAAGATCAAGGTGAGGCTCAAACGATTTCCCGTGACGCCTGTTTGAACGGAATTGACAGGTGGGGGGAGCGTCCGCTATTATGACTTTTAGTCATAGAAAAAACATTAGGTCAGTAACTGACTGATTTGTCTTGGCATTAGGTTGCGGGCGTGAAAGACCTCTCCGGCGCCATGACCGTGGCGGACGTCAACCGGGCCTTTCGGGATCGGGGCTTGGGGATCGAACTTCCTTACCCGGCCGATTGGATCGTCGTGGACGTTCAGATCTTGGAAAAGAAGGACACGACCCGGTCGGTCAAGGTGCTCCTGGCCGTGGAGTTGCTCCGGGAGGGTCGGCTCCTGAGGGACCTTTGCTTTCTCGAGGGCGAGGTGGTGAGGCCGAAGCGGAACGAAAAGGCCGATGGGTTCGATCCGGCCGCGGCAGGGCAAAGGCTGCCAATCCGGAACCGGGCAGACTTCCGGGACGAAGGAGAAGCGATCGCGTATCTTCGGGAAGCCTTTGTTTCGCTTTTGGGTGGGTATGGATATCGAATCGAGGAACACGAGGAGGCGGATCTGTATGCGACGCTGGATTCGAGGGGGTTTTTCGTTTGTTTCGCCGCCAAGTGCGACAGCCTGGCCGCAGACAAGGCGGAGCACCTCATCGACCTGAGAAAAAAATACAAGCACCTGAACGACTACGGGCTCGTGGTCCCGGCTTTCCAGGAGTCCCTGGGGGTCTCTCTTTCCGAGCAGGAAGCCTGGATCATGGGCCGGGTGGACAGATTGAGCATGCATCGGGTCGGGGTTTACGGCGTGGACAATTCGGACCCGAACCGGATCTATCCTTTTACGGTCTATCCTCAGGTCAGGGGGCTGCTGCGGTATTTCGTGGCGACGTCCCGGCAGTGGCAGGACGTGCGTTCCCAATATGTCCTTTCAAGGGGCCGGGGGGCGGGCCGGGTGCCAGCGGGGTGAACGATGGAACTTGAAGGGCTCAGAGAGACTTTGGAAGCCTATCTCAAGAGAGGAGAGGACCCCCTGTATCCCATCCTGGGCCAGGCCGAGGCCAAGAAGGCGATCCTCGCCTCGATCCTGGCCGGCCACCATGTGCTGATCGAGGGGCCTCCGGGCGTGGGGAAGACAACCCTGGCGCGGCACTTGGCCTCGATTCTGCCCGCGGTTCCGGCCGTGGCGGACTGCCCGTTCCATTGCGACCCGAACGAACCTGTCTGCCCGTCCTGCAGATCGAAGGCAGAGTCCGGACAATCCCTGCCGACGATTCAGATCGAGGGGGCCCAGAGGTTCGTCCGGATCCAGGGCAGCCCGGATCTCACGGCCGAGGATCTGCTGGGCGACATCGACCCCGCGATGGCATTCCAGTACGGGTGCCATGACTGGCGGGCGTTCACGCCCGGCAAGCTCCTCAAGGGGAACCGGGGGATTCTGTTTTTCGACGAGCTCAATCGGATTCCGGAGAAACTGCAAAACGCTCTGCTCCAAGTGCTCGAGGAGCACACGGCCACGATCGGGCCCTACGACGTGGACTATGCGGCGCGCTTTCTCATGCTGGCCACCATGAATCCCAGAGAGCACGCCGGGGTCGAGGAGCTTTCTGATGTGCTCATGGATCGCTTCGACGTGGTCACCATGGGGTACCCGGAGGATGACGCCCTGGAGAGGGAGATCCTGCTTCGATACGGGACCCGACTCGACGGGATCGAGATGCCGGAGGAGGTTTTGAGCCTGCTCGTGCGGCTTGTGCGCAGCACCCGAGAGGAGCCCTGGTCCAAGGAAATGGACCAGGGGGCGTCGGTGCGCGCCGGAATCGCTCTGTACGAGAAAGCCCAGGCCATGGCCTGGCTGAATGGAGCGAAAACCGTGGCCAAGGCGCATGTGCGGGAGGCCGCGGTGTCCGCCTTGAGCGGACGGATCAAACCGAGCCCGGAATCCAAGTACTACGATGATCCGGAGGGACTGATCGAATCCCTGCTGGAAGAGGTGCTGGGAATCTGAACGTGGGGACGCGATCATGTCGAGCGAACAGGGCCCGTTGAGAGGATTCACGATCGTCGTAGCCGGCAAAGGCGGGACGGGAAAGACCCTGGTTTCCGCTCTCCTGGTCCGGTATCTGCGCCGCCACGGCGCGGTTTTGGCCATCGACGCCGACCCGGACTCGAATCTGCCGGAGGCACTGGGCGTTGAAAGCCCGCCGACGGTGGGCCAGATCCGAGAGGCCCTTCTCGACCCGCGGTCCAGAGGAGATGGCAGCGCTGCGATGCCGGCCGAAAAACTGTTCGAGCAGAGGGTGCTCGAAGCCGTTTCGGAACAGAAGGGCTTTGATCTGATCGTCATGGGCCGTGGGGAAGGCGAGGGGTGCTACTGCGCCGTCAATCACATCCTTCGGTCGATCATCGACGGACAAGCCCGCAACTACGCATCGGTGGTGATCGATTCCGAGGCCGGCCTGGAGCATATTTCCAGGAGGACCGCCCGAGACGTGGACGTCATGCTCGTGGTGACAGACGCTTCGGCCCGTGGCATGGGAACGGCCCGCCGCGTGTGCGATCTGGCGCGGGAACTCAGGGTGCAGTTCGGGCGCACGCTGGTCCTCGTCAACAAGGCGACCGACGAAACCCGGGCCATCATGGCGGACCATGCGGCTGCGGCGGGTTTGGAGGTTGTTGGGTATCTGCCCTATGACCCGGCCGTGGCGGAAAACGATTCCCGGGGGCTGCCGATCTGGGCACTTCCTGAGGACAGCCCGGTCATGCGGGCATGCGAGGACGTGTTTCGACGTCTGGATTCTGTGCGGGAGGAGAGGCTTCGGCGCGTGGGCGTTCGAGCTCAGGCCGGAGCGGGAAAGCCTTGATGATGGACCTGAGGCGGGAGATACGGGAGTGTTTGGTCCTCCGAGGCAGAGAGGCGGTCGAGGGCGATTTGTTCATGGGGATTCGCGTGGCCGAATCTGCGCGCAGGGGTGTTCTCGCTTCTCTCTTGGCCGGCCACCACCTGCTCCTGGTTGGTCCCCCTGGGGTGGGGAAGACCACGGTGGCGGCCCGGATCCCAGGCCTGCTCGGCGACCGGTGGGTGGTCTCGGGCTGTCCGGTGCGGTGTTCTCCCCAAAGACCGGAGTGTCCGTGGTGCCGCCAGCGTCTCGATCGGGGAGAGGCCCTTGGGGCCGAAAGGATTCCGGGTTCCCAGAGAATGCAGAGGGTCTGCGGGAGTTCGGACTTGAAGTCCTCGGATCTTCTGGGAGACTTCGACCCGCAGATGGCCCTGGCCCACGGGATCCTGGACCCCAGAGCCTTTGTGCCGGGAAAGCTCCTCCGGGCCAATGGTGGGGTTTTGCTCGTTGATTTCATCGACAGGATATCGGAGCGGGTCCTGAATACGGTGTTGATGGGTGCGGCGGGCGACGGGTTGTCCCTCGGAAACAGGGAAGAACGGTTTCCTTTGGACATCCTGATCGTGGCCACAGCGTCTGCCGACGGCCTGTCGAGAATGCCGGCGGATTTGAGCGATCATTTCGACTTGGTCGATCTCGAGGTCCCTCAGGATCGCTCGTTCGTAAGTGGTCTGCTCGGCCTGCACGCCGGGCCACCCGCCTGGAAAGACCTTGGACTGGAGGTCGTGGAGCGGTTGCACTGCCACGAAGACCTTTCCAGGAGCCTGTCCCCCCGAGGTGTGATCCGGTATGGCGAGCTGCTGGACTCCTTCGCGGCCGTGGTCAAGGACGCTTCCGCGGACGTTGCGCTGCCCGTCGTGTCCAGGGCTGGCTTGCCGCACCGGTTGCGCCTGGCTCCCCATGCCGCCTCGTCTCGGTCGACCCGAGAAATCGTGGACGAAGTCTGCTCGTCCGTCCTGGGCCGGGCGCCGGCCGAGGAGCGCTGGATTCCGATGTCCAGAGAAAGAATTCTCGGGATCGTGGAAGAAATCGCCCGGGTCGACCATTTTCGGAAACCCCTCAAGTTCGGTTTGTTCGACCTGCTTTTGAAGCGGATCCGGCGGTTCCCGGACTCTCACCTGGCCGACTTGCACCGGGAGATGGTCGAGTTTCTGGCGCGCCGGCGCGGGGACCGGCAGATGGCGGACAACTTGACCTTCGACCTCCTGTCCGAGGTGGATCGGGCCAGGGAGAAGCAGGAGCGGATTTCGGCCGAGATCCGGGCCAAGCTCGAGGCAGAGGCCCTGGTCGAGACGGTCCGCATGCTGGAGGACAAACAGATCCTGTGCAAGAGGGAGCGCGGATACGGGTTGTCCAGAAAGGGCATTGCCGTGCTCCTGGAGAGGCTGTCTCCCCGGGTTTGGGAAGGCGCCAGGCCCTCTGGGTACGGCCGTCACCGGGCCGGACGGAAGTACCGGGTAGGAGAGGGCCGGGTGGTCGGCACGCGCGCTTGGAGGTACGGCGACGCTTACCGGGACTTCAGCCTGAAGGCGACGCTCCGGCACGCGATCCGCCACCGGCACCAGCAAATTCGGCGGGAGGATCTGCAGGCCGTGGTCCGGGATGTTCGGATGCGGATGGACGTGGTGCTCTGTCTGGATCTGTCCGGAACCATGGAACAGCTCGAAAAGCTCTGGTACGCCAAGGAGAGCGCCATCGCCCTGGCTCTGGCCTCGTCCGGCACCGGGGACCGCATGGGCCTGGTGACCTTTTCGAACCTGGCCCGGGTCGCGTCGGATTTGACAGGGAATACCTATCAGCTTACGGAGCGAATTCTCGACCTGGATCTCCATGAGAACGCCTTCACGAACGTGGGCTACGGCCTGTTGACGGCGCGGGGCCTGTTTGCGCGGCATTCGAGGGAACACGGCAAGCAGCATATCATTCTGGTTTCGGACGGGGACGCGACGGCGCCTCATCCTTCTCCTTCTCGGTTCGCGATCCAGGAGGCGGCTCGGGCCGCTCGAAAAGGGATCAGCATCTCGTGCGTCTGTATCAACGAGGAAAACGCGGACCCGGACCTTCTGGCGAAAATTGCGCGGATCGGGCGGGGTCGACTGGTCTTGGTGGAAGACACCAAAGGCATGAGAGAGGCCCTTCTGGCGGAGCGGGAAGCGGCGAGGAGCTGACGTCGAGGGCTTGAACCGAAGGCCGTCTAAGGAGGACGGCCGGGGAAAGGGAGCCCTGGAGGCTTTCGGGGCGCGGCAAGTTTGGGGGGAGGTGCGACGAGATGGCAGAAGGTGTTGTCTGCAAGGTCTGCGAGAAGAACGAGGCGTCGGAGGCGTGCGCGGTTTGCGGCATTGCGTTGTGCGAGCTTTGCAAGCGGGTGGTTCAGACCGAGGACATTTCCGCCTCCCATCGGGTCAAGGGGATCAGCACCGAAGGCGTCCTGGGGCCGGCTCAAAAAAAGCGGGTCGTGTGCCCCAAGTGCATGGTGGAAACGGACTTTATCGAGCGGGAAGAGCACGGAGAGGTCTCGGAGCGGGCCGAGGCCGAAGGGGATGTGGGGCGACGCCTGCGGTCTTTTCGGATGCCTCCGAAGGGCCAGTGCGTGGAGAAGGTGGGAGATTTCGTGGTGGATCTGACAGAGGTCTGTCCGGATATCCGGGGCCGGGAGGACCTGGTTCGGTCCATCTTGCGAAGCGATTACATCGAAACGAGGTTGAGACAGTACGACACCCGGATTCGGCCTTTCACCCGGGCCGAAGAGCTGGCTGAGTGGGACCGGCTGCTGCTCGAACGGTATCGTCCGCTGTATTTGCAGGGGGCCAGCGCGTCTGACGCGAACGGGGGGGCGGAAGAGACCCAGAGAGCCCTGGCCTTGGCCAGCCTGGGAGAGCATCTGTCTGGCACGGGAAAGGCTCTCGTTCTGGCGCGGGAGGTGCTGGAGGAAGCCCTGCGGATCCTGGGGCCGAGCGCTCCCATCGAACTGGGCAAATCCATCGCCTATCCCTCCTGCAACGTGACGGTGCTGACCGGCATCGTTCCCAAGAACCTGGGCGAGCTGAACGTGGCTTTGCAGTACGCGGAAGCGCAGTTCCTGGAGCAGTCCGCCGTGTTCTTCCAGAAGGGCGGGGATCCTCTCGAGATCGAAGGGAGGACCCTACACCTCGGGTCCTTGCTATTCCTGGCCGAGGAGGTCGAGGAACTCGTCAAGATCTGTTGCCTGGGGTCTCTTTCGACTGGAAACCTTTCCGTGAAAGAGATGGCCTCTTATCCTGAAGCGCGAACGCCCGTGGGGCTGGGTACCGTCGATCGTTCGAAGCCGGTTCTGGCGTTTTTTGGAGACGGGATCCTGCCCGTGTTCTACACGGTGGGACGTCTCGAGGAGGAAAGGCTGGCCAGAACGATGGAGATCGTGGGACTGGGCAATGCGGGCCATGAACTTGTGCGGCTGTATCCCGCAGGGAAGATCCTGACAACGACCGGCAAGGCCCTCAAGGCGGTGCGCCTTGGAATCCCTGACCTCATTGTGGCGAGTCGAAACTGCCATCCCACAGATCTCGTCTCTCACGCGGCCCGTGTCGGCGTCCCGGTTCTGGCGGCCGGGGCCGGGTGCTCGTATCCGGTGCCCGACCGCTCCGAGGAGGCGGTCCCGGTCCTCGTGGAACGTCTCCGCAAGGGAGAGAGTCTTGCGGTCTTGAGCGTCGAAAAAGCCGCAGACGCGGTTGTGGAGTATTTCAGAGGCTTTGGGCCCAAGCAGGCCCGGGGGCCTGACCCGTCGGTTCTGGAGAGCGCCCGAAAGGCCTGCACGGGATGCGATGCGTGTTTTTACAAATGTCCAAACCAGCTTCCTTTGGGGACGGCCCTGAAGGGGGGCGACCGGGCGGCCTTTGGGAGGCTGTATGACCGTTGCCTCTTCTGCGGCCTTTGCGAGGCGGCCTGTCCTGAGCGTATTCCCCTGATGGACGTTCTGCTGGTAGCTGGCTCGGACAAGATCAAACAGGACCGTTTCCGCATGCGGCCAGGCCGAGGTCCGCTGAGCCACCTGGAATTCCGGGACCTGACCTTTGGACTCGTGCTCGGCGGAAACGGTCCCGGCATGGTTACGCTCCTGGGGTGCGGGCACTATCCCGGTTCGGACCAGGATCTGTTTGAGATGGCCCGGGAGCTTCTGGAGCGGAATTGCGTGGTGATGACCGCGGGATGCGGGGCCGCGGACGTGGCGCGCTGGATCGACGCCGAAACCGGGAAGGCCTTTGCCGAGCAGTTCCCGAGCCTGGCGACGTTGAAGGGTCTCGTCAATTGCGGCGGATGCTCTGCAGACGCTCACATCATGGCGAGCATGTTCAAGTTCGCCCAACTGGGGGGTGGCATCTCCATTAAGGCGAACTTCGATCAGCCCGCCGACTACAGCCTGAACCGAGCGCCTTTCGCGGTCATCATCTGGGGCCCCCTGTCGGACAAGATGCTCGTCAAGGCTGCTGGGTTCGCCCGGGTTGGAGCTCCGGTGGTCCTGGGGCCCACCGGCTTCCGGTACAGCCGCGTTCTGGCCGGGGACAAGTACGACAGAGGCCGGTGGACGATGTTCGACGGCCTCACGGGCCAGGTGCGGGAGGTCGATCCCTCGCCTCCTCACCTGATTTTCCCGGTGGAGACCAAGGAGGAGGCGGTCACGATGGCCGTGAAACTGTGCTTCACGGCGTGCGCCCTCCGGGACCCCAGGCTTTCGACGATCGACAACTACACCGAAATCCACGAGAAGTATTTCGGTGACCTTCCAGATGACTGGACCTTCTACCTGCGAAGCCCCCTCGAATTGCACGTGATGAAGCGGATGCGCTTCCTCAAAATTCTGAAGGATCAGCACGGATGGGATGTGGACCGCACCAACGTGCGGCGGGTCCGCGACCGGGACGGGAACTTGGTGACCATGGAGGAGTATCTCGATCGGTACGCCATCAAGCAGGGACGGTACGCCACGATGGTGAAGCGTCTGGTCATGCGAGAGGCGGTGAAGGAGTAGAGGGATGGACGGGTTCGACGCGAGCGAATGGGCGGCCTTTATCCGACGGCATCAGAACCCCCTCGTGTGCGCAGGTCAGGGCTGCTTGGAGATCGAGCTGGACGGGAAAAAGCTATTCACGTATGCCCGGGAGGTGGCTTTGAGGCTGGACTGCCCGATCGCCGCCACAGGCAACGTCCAGGCGTCCCTGGCAAAGACGGGCGAAAAAGTTCGATCCAAGAAAATGTGGCTGGCTGAGCTCTTTTGTTATCTCCAGGGCACCTGGCGGGAACCGCTCCTGGAGAAAGGACCGGATCTTGTCATCCTGGCCGGGTATCCGCCGTGGATGGTCCGCGGCATGGTGGATGGGGTCCGGGCAGTGTCCTTCGTGCACCTGGGGCCGGGAAGATTGGAAAACGCGAGCCGAACCGTCGGGGAAGCGCCCCTTCAGGAGTGGAAGCGCGCCCTGGACCTGCTGGTGGAAGCTTTGTGAGTATTGACTGCCCGGCAAGGGCGTTTGAGGAGAGGAGGCGCCGCGCGATGATTCGGATCCCTGCAGTACCTTTGCCGGAAGGCCGGGTGTTTCAGTGCCCGACCGATCTGGATGAACTTTTCGACGGAGTCGAAATCGAAATCTCCCCCCGCTGGATGGGTCAGAAGATCCGCAAGGAGGATATGTACCTCGAACTGGGAGGCCCGCGCCACGGGTACCAGAGTTTCATCCATGTGGACGTGGCGAAAGAAGCTTCGCAGGTGGACGACGGCAGGGTCGAGCTGATCGGTCCGGACATTCCGGAGATGCCGCCGGGGTCGTCCGTCCCGTTCGGAATTTGGCTTCGGTTTTGGGGGCCCCAGCTCACCGAAGATCATGTCGATCCTCTGATCCGGGCCGGGTTCATGCCGTTCGAGCAGGGCGAGGGGTGGATGCTCGTCAACACGCGAGACACCATCTGGATCCGGTTGAGCCGCGAGACCGCCCATAAGAACACGTGGCACCGAATGGGCCAGTGCCTGTTGGGCATGGCCAAGATCAACTTCCCCTTGGTCGAAAAGGGCGAAGCCCTCATCGTGATCGGGGCGCCCGAGGTGGGGGGCCGGGACCTGATCCAGAAGATTCTGGACACAACCATCCGGCCCGAATGGGAGGCGTATGACGCCAGGCTGATGGGACTGGAGGACGAGGATGTAGACGTGTTCTACGGGTGCACCCTCTGCCAGACGTTCGCGCCGAACCACGTCTGTTGCATCACACCCCAGAGGAACCCCTATTGCGGCATCATGAGTTACCTGGGCGCCAAGGCGGTCGTGGAAATCGATCCGTACGGCTATTCCTTCGTGATGCCCAAAGGGGACTGCCTCGATCCGGTCATGGGGAGATACACGGGCGTGGATCAAACCGTGTACGAGAGATCCTCGCGAACGGTGCGAAAGGTGAATCTCTACAGCGCCCTGCGGTATCCCCAGACGAACTGCGGCTGCTTCGAGGCCGCGGCTTTCTACATCCCGGAGCTCGACGGGATCGGACTCGTGGACCGGCGGTATCCGGGGGACACGCCGATCGGGCTGACCTTTTCGAAACTGGCCGGTTTCATGAGCGGCGGCAACCAAAACCACGGCACCATGGGCCTGTCCATTCGCACACCGAAGTCGAAGAAATTTCTCCAGGGCGACGGCGGCTGGACGCGGATCGTTTGGATGCCCAAGGAATACAAGGTTCTTTTGGCCGACTGCATCCCCGAGGAGATCTACGACAAAATCGCCACCGAAGAGGTGGGGACGGACGTAGAGACGATCAAGGCCTTTCTGAAACAAGTAGGGCATCCCATCGTCACCAAGTTCTGGGTGGACGGGGAGCCTCGGCCGTTGAAGATTCCAAAGCCGAACGAGGATTGGCCCGATGAAAAAGGATGAGGGGCCCGGTCAGGTCTCGTTGCATGAAGGTTGGTATCGCCTCTACGACGAAAAGCCTTTCTTTACCCGATCCGACCTGAAGCGCACCCTTTCGAAATTTCTCGAATATGCAGGCTATGATCTGCCCCAGCCGGTGCCAGTGGGATTCATGATGCCGGACCTTGTTGCGCTGCGCAGCGAGGGCAATCGGAGATTCGAGGTCCTGTTCGTTCTCGGCGAAGGGATCAACAGCGCGGTCCGGGGTTTCCGGGAGCTTGCGGCGGCCAAGTGCTTTCGAAAGGACGCGGCGGATTACGTGCTGGCCCTTCCTCCCGTGTCAGAACATCACCTGATCGAGTTTTTGATCGAAAAGGAGGACTGGTTCTTTCCGATCAAAGACCAGCAACTCCAGCTCTGGCTCGTCAATCCGGAGCGGGAGAAAGTCGACTGCCTCCTGGGATGGCCCCGGGACGACCGGTTCCGCCATTACTTCTCGAATCCCCGGCTGGCGGGGTTTGCGGGATACATCGCGAACAAGGCTACGGAGAAACTCCTGAAGGAGGAATTCGGTCCGTGAAGAGGGCCCGGTCCATCTACGAGATTTATGAGCATCTGCCCAAGACGAACTGCGGGCAGTGCGGGACCCACTGCATGGGATTCGCCGGATACCTGCTCGCCCGGGATGTGCGACCCGCGGATTGTCCGGGGCTCAGCGATCCGGCTTTCGCCGAGTCCAGGCGCGTGCTGGAGGAAATGCTTGGCAGCGGCGTGAAGAACGAGCGGACCGGCCTCATCGTGTACGACGACCGATGCATCGGCTGCGGGATCTGCGTGAGCGTGTGTCCGGTGCACAGCGTCGACCATCGGGAAGTGGCTGTGGGGAAAGGGCCGCGCTTCGGGGACGGAGCCGTCATCGAGATCGTCGACGGCCGGGTCCGGCTCGCGCGTCCCGAGCGGTGCAATCGGGCCATTCCTTCTGCCCCTCCTTGCAAGGCTTGCGCGGATTTCTGTCCCACCGACGCTATGGAGTTGGTCTGAGCGAACGTTTCGGCCTGACGAGGAGGGGTTGTGAGCGTGGAAAAATTCACTCGCCAATTCCTCCAGGCTGACGAAGAGGGGCGGCTCGAGACCCAGGACGGCTCCTTGGCCAGCGAGTCGGGCGTAGAGGGATTGGAAAGCCGCGTCTGCTGCGGGTGCAGTTGCCTCTGCGACGACATCTCCTATCAAATGCGACAGGGCCAGGTGGTGCGGTCTCTCAATCTGTGCCAGGTCGGCCGGAAGCGCCTGCAAGACGCATCTGCAGCCAGGCAGGGGGCGGACTCTGGGCTGACGGAAGGGCTTCTCGAAGATTCTCTCGACAAAGCTGCCCAGATCCTTCGGACGCACGGTCCTGTCCTTTTCGTGGGCGCTGAATTCCTCGACGAAGAGGCTCAGCAGGCATCGGTGCGGCTGGCAAAGGCTTTGGGCGGCATTTGGGTGCCTTGGGCCTTCGAAGCCGTGAGGCGGTTTCATCAGGTGGCGTGCAAAATGGGGTGGGCGGCGGCCCTGTTGGACGACGTCCGGGACCATGCGGAGGTCGTCATCTTCTGGAGATGCGATCCGCTGGTTACTCACCATCGTCATCTTTCTCGTTACTCCTTTTTCGCCCGCGGAAGGTTCACTGAGAGGGGACACCACGACCGAACCCTTGCGGCTGTAGGGGAAAAGGGATGCCGCATCGAGCGGCTCTGCAAACAATTCCTGGATGTCCCGCCGGATCAGGATCGGGCTTTGGCCGAAAGCCTGAGGAGGGGAAGAGCTCAAGAGGGCTTCGCACACCGGGATTTCGACGGGATTCGAAAAGCGTGCGAACAAGGCGTCTATATCGCGATCTTCGTGGATCCGGAGGCCGTAGATCCAGGGACCCTGGAGACGATATTTCTTTGGGCCGCTGAGACGAACCAAGCGGGAGGGAGCCGTCGGGTGGTGATTCTGCCTCTTTATCGGACAGGGCCGAACCTCGAAGGCTTCTGCCAGGTCTCGACGGCTGCTTGCGGCGCCCCATGGGGTGCGGACTTCAGCGAGGCCGCGGGCCGGTCCATACAAAGGGATTGGCAGGAGCTGGCGGCCCAGGGAGGCTGCGTGTTTCTCTTGTATCCGGCGGGCAGGGAGGAGTCCAGGCCGTTGCCTGCCACGATCGCCGGGAAACCGAGCATCGTGCTGGACCCCTTTTCGCCCAGCCGTGCGGATCTGCTAGACGTGACGATTCAGGTCGAGCTCGGCGGTCTTGGGGCCGAGGGGGTGTTTTTCCGGGCCGACGGCGTGCCCCTTCGGGCTTCTGGCCTGCCGGGCCTTCCGCGGTTCGGGCTGAAGTCGGCCGCAGAGGTGCTGGAATCCCTGTTCACGAGGATCCTTTGAAATGGGAAAGCCGGTCGGTCCGGAAGGGGAGAAAATTCTTGTCCACGCTGCAGCGGCCTACGACCCCTCCCAGGGGTGGAAGGGGGAAGTGCGGGATCTATTCGTCGCAAGGGGACGGCTGTCCGAGCCCTTCCCGGATCCTGACCGCACGATCGATGCTGAGGGCCGCCCGGTGCTTGCCGGCGGCATCGAGCCCCACGGACTGTTCGCGTGCCCGGGCCTTGCGTTTCTAGAGGGATGCTCGGGCTCGGAGGGCCGAGGAGACATCGGCGAAGGCTATGCGCGCATGGGCTACGTGCACGTGCACCAGCCCCTTGCCACGCTTGTGACAGCCGGCCTGGTGCGGCACCGGCTGAAGGGCCTTTCCTATGTCGACGCCTCGTACTCGGTGGCATTGGATTTGAGGGATCTCGGCGGTCTGGTGCGGGCGGGCAGGGGCCCGGAGATCGGCCGAGTCGCCCGAGAGCTGGTACGGGTTACGGGCGGACTGGGGATTTTTCTTGCCTGTCCGTTTCTCAAACACAGACAGCGCCACTACATCCAGAAGAACCTCACGACCAAGAAGGTGCTGGCCGCGCTGTCGGACCTTGGGGACGAGGGGCTGTATCCGGTGCGGATCCTTGGATATCCGGGTCTGCTGGACGAACTCGCGGAGCGGCCTGGGAAATTCCACGTTTGCGGATTGGGGCGGGTCCTCGAAACGCATGACGGGCTGGAGAAATGCGCCGCCTTCCTGGATCGGGGGGGCAGGGCGGACCTGGGCCTGGCCGTGGGAGAAGAGGAGTTTGTGATCTCTTGCCTGCCTGAACCCGCTGCAGGGCCCTTGAGCGTGGACATGGGCCTGCCTTTTCCGGTTTCTTTCTCGTTCCGGAGGATCTGTCCAGGGGAGAGCATTTTCGAAAATGTCCTAAGCCTTCTGTGCCGCGCGGAGCCTGATTGGCGGTTGAGCTTATCCGTGTCCGGCCTTACCGGGGGGCTGGGAAAGGGGAGGCCGGAGCTGCTGGCTCGCTTCCTGTGCGAGCTGCATCGGACCCGCGGAGGGGACAGACCCGGTTGCTGGGACGCTGAGGGCCTTTATGCCCTTGCACGACTCACCCGGCTCGAGCCCGCCCGCTCCCTGGGGCTGGAGGACATGGGCCACCTACGGGTGGGTGCAAGGGCGTGTCTGGTGGTGTATGATTTGCGCCCGGACATTCGCGAGGACAGACTGGCGGAGGCCCTTGCGGAGTGTTGGTGTCTGGTCAAAGATGGGGTTGTCATCCGCGAAGAAGGAACGTTCACGGATGGCCGGGTGCCGTGCCGCGTGGTAAGCCCGCCTGGTCGCATGGACGGCGTCGAATTGCGTGGGACGGATCTTTTTGAGAACGCCACGCTTCGTATGGAAAACCTGGGTGTAGCTGGGATTGGGGAGTAACGAGCCATGGGCATTCCCGAACGCAAGCAAAGGGAAAAACTCCTGCGCCAGACACAGATCCTGGATGCTGCCTACCAAGTTTTTCGGGACGTGGGCTTTCTCGCAGCCACCATGGACCAAATCGCCGATCGGGCGGAACTGGCGAAGGGAACGATCTACATTTATTTCAAGAGCAAGGAAGAACTCTATTTCTCTCTTCTCGCCAAGGGGCTGGATATTCTGATAGAATTGCTCTCGGAGAAGGTAAAAGCCAATCCGCCTCCGGACGCTGTTCTCCGGGAGATCGCGGATGCCTTCTACACCTATTACCGCGATTACACGGATTACTTTCGAATTTTCATGATCATGCAGCAGGAGGACATGCATGCGAAACTGAGTCCGGAACTTTTCGAGGAAATCAATGCCCGCGTTTTGGCGATTTTGAGGTTGGTAAGGGGAGAAATCCAGAAGCTCCTTGATCACGAGAGGGCCCTTCAGGTTGATTCCCGTCTCCTCACCGACATCTTATGGGGAGCTTTCATAGGGATCACCCAGGTGGCGCTTGTGCGGGAGAAGCTCAATGTGAGGCGACGCAACGTCGAGGACCTTCTTCTGCTCTGCTATGAGCTGATCCGCAAAGGAATCCGGACCGACGGAGGACGCCCGAAAGGAAAAACGGCGCGCTCTGAGGAAAAGAAACCGCACTCCGACAGGAGATAGAGGGCCTATGGAGATCCTGGACGTCCTCAAGGGGCGAAGGAGCATCCGGAATTTTCGACCTGACTCTGTGCCGGACAGCCTTCTGGCCGTGTTGTTCGAGGCCGTCCGGTGGGCCCCCTCCGGAGGGAACATTCAGCCCTGGGAAATCGTGGTGATCCGGGACGAGGGTCGAAAGAAGGCTGTGCGCGACACCCTGGGCGAGAACAACCCGGCCTGGCGGGCTGTTCTCGAAGCCCCTGTCCTGCTGGTCCTTTGCGGAAGGATGGGCGTGCCCGCCGAGTACAAGGGGAAGGTTGAGACCAAGTTCGGTGACGCCTGGCTCTTGTTTCATCTAGGCGCCGCGGCTCAGAATCTCTGCCTGGCGGCCCATGCTTTGGGACTGGGCACGCTGATGACCGGTTTTTTTGACCACGACCGGGTACGGGATATCCTTGAAGTGCCTCAAGGGTATGAAGTGGTCCTGCTCGTGCCGGTGGGATATCCGGCCAAGGTGCCGCGGCCGCCTGTTCGGCGGGCAGTCGAGGATTTCGTTCATTTCGAACGGTTCAGGGACAAGGCCGAAGCAAGCGGGTCCCAGAACTGACTGGAAGCCGGAGGGGCCATGCGGGTTGAACACCTTGCAGAAGCTGCGGAGCGACGGTCGGGAAAGCGGTCCGTGCCCAGCGTCCTGGAGTCGATTGGAAACACGCCCCTGGTTGAACTGCGGAAAGTGCGGCCCGAAAAGGGCGCGAGAATTCTCGCCAAGCTGGAAGGCAACAACCCGGGCGGGTCCGTCAAGGACAGACCGGCCCTTTGGATGATCCAGAGGGCCGAACAGAACGGCCGCCTGGTTCCGGGCAAGGTCATCCTCGAGCCCACCTCAGGGAACACGGGCATCGGGCTGGCCATGGTGGGCGCCTGCAAGGGGTACCGGGTGAAGCTCACGCTGCCCGAATGCGTGAGCATGGAGAGGCGGCAGATCCTTCTTGCTTACGGCGCGGAGCTGGTTCTGACCCCCGCCCACGAACGGACGGACGGCGCCATCCGGGCGGCCATGCGGATCCTTGAAGAAGCGCCTGACCGATATTTCATGCCGAACCAGTTCGCCAACCCGGATAACTGGCTCAGCCATTACGAGACGACCGGGCCCGAGATTCTGGCCCAGACGGGCGGGGAGATCACGGCTTTTGTCGCGGGCATGGGCACGACGGGCACCCTCATGGGCGTGGAGCGCCGGCTCAGGGAGCGAAACCCGAAGATTCGGATCGTGGGGGTGGAGCCCGTCGAGGGACACGCCATCCAGGGCCTCAAGAACATGCGGGAATCCATTGTGCCAGAGATCTACGAGCCCCGCCGGCTGGATGAGGTCATCGTGGTGGAGGACCGCTCGGCCTTCGCCATGGCCAATCGCCTGGCCTTGGAGGAAGGCCTTTTCGTCGGGATGAGCAGCGGCGCCGCCCTTTGCGGTGCTATGCGGGTGGCCTCGGATTTGTCCCCCGGCGACACCGTGGTCGTGTTGTTTCCGGATCGGGGAGACCGGTACCTGTCCACGAATCTGTTCCGGTCGGTTTGCGCGGAATGCCCGCCCTGAAAAGGCTGCACGGTGGGTCGCGCCAAGGGCGCGGTCACCAGGAAACCCACCCGGGAGGAACGCCGAAATGCCGAAAGGAACCGCCAGGATCCAATCCGATCAGGCTGTCGAGGTTCTCTGCCTTTCGGTGAGCCCTCCCCTGATCCACAGGGGGACCCTTGCCGGCCGGGAGGGGGGAAGGCTGGAGATCCTGCTCGACGGGGAATCGGAGTTTCAGCCCGGCATGCATGTCGCCGTGGCGGGAAGGGCCGAAGGGGGGCTGCGCGTTCTGGGCACGGTTTCCGAGATCCAGGGCCGCAGGGTGTGCATCGAGACCGGACGCGTGATCCCTGAAGAAAAACGCGCGTTCCCGCGCATGCCTGGGGGCATCCGGGTGCGGTATCTCGTCCTTTCCGGCGAGGAGGTCGAGAAGGCCAGCCGTTCTTGGATGTCCGGGAAAGACGTACCGTGCGGGGATACCCAGTGGAGAGAGCCGGATCCTTTTATGGATTTCAGCGTCTCCGGGCTTCGGTTCGAGGACGATCGGGCGTGCCGGGTGGGGGATACGGTCCTGCTCGAACTTCAGGTGCCAGGTGCCGCCGAGACCTGGAGGGCCGTGGCGCGGGTTGTCCGGGTGGAGGCTCTCGATCGTGGAGACGCCGCGGCAGAACCCATCGGTGAAAGCGCGGGCCGGCTTTCGGCCTATGCGATCGCCGTGCACTTTACGGACCTTCCCGTGGCGGCCCGCGAGGCCCTCGGCGCTTTTACTTTAAGAATCCAGAACGCGCTCTTGGGGATTGCCTGAGAAGCTTCACTCTGCAAAATCCGCCGGGTCCATCTCAACAGTCAGGCCGTTGCTTTGCTTGAGCGTGGCGACCAAGCCCTGAACCTTGGGTAGCTCGTAGGCGAAATAGTACCGAAACGCGTAAAGCTTGCCCCGGTAGAAGGCCGTGTCGGCATCTGCAGGGGCTCTTTCCAGCGCCTTCTGAGCGGCCAGGGCCTGGAGGAGCCACTGCCAGGCGATGGCGACGAGGCCGAAGCATTCCAGATAGAGAGTGGCATCGGCCAAGAAGAGGTCGATTTTCCCTTGAAGGGCGAGACCCGTCAGGTGCCGTGTGACGTCTTCCAAGGTGTCCGCGGCGCGCCGGAGTTCTTCAGCCTGGCGGGCCAGGCTCTCCTTTTGAGCCGCCTCTCGCGCCGCTGACCGGACCTCGTCCAGGAAAAGCTGGAAGGCCCGTCCGTTCTTCATGACGACCTTGCGGCCGAGAAGGTCGAGGCCCTGGATGCCCGTCGTGCCTTCGTGGATGGGATGGATCCGAACGTCCCGGTAGTACTGCTCCAAGGGGAATTCGTCGCAGTAGCCGTATCCGCCCAGGCATTGAAGACCCGCGCTGACCGAAAGGATCCCCATCTCGGACGGATACGTCTTGGCCACCGGCGTGAGAAGGTCCAAGAGAAGATCGCACACTTCCCGCTCCGGACCGTCCGGCAGCGCGGTCAACAGATCCATGTAGCGGGCGCACTGGAGGAGGAGAGCGAGGGAGCCTTCGACCACGGCCTTCTGGAAGAGGAGCATCCGCTTGACGTCCGGATGCTCCATGATGGGAATTTGCGGCTGCGAGGGATCCTTCGAAGTCACTTTCCGGCCCTGGGGCCGTTCGCGGGCGTACTCAAGGGATGCATAGTAGGCGGCGGACGCGATCGCGGCGGCCCCCATGCCGACCTCGATCCGGGCTTCGTTCATGAGCTGGAACATGTAACGCAGCCCGTTGTGGGGTTCGCCCACCAACCACCCCCTGCAGTCGTTGTTCTCTCCGAGACTGAGCTGGGTAATGGGAGAACCTCGGTAGCCGAGCTTGTGGTAGATCCCGGCTGTGGCGACATCGTTGTCCTCGAGCTGGCCCTTTTCGTTGATGCGCTTCTTGGGCACGACAAAAAGGGAAATGCCTTTCACGCCTGCCGGGGCTCCCTTGATCCGGGCCAACAGAAGGTTCACCACGTTGTCGACGCCGTCGTGGTCCGCGGCCGAGATAAAGATCTTCTGCCCCCGGATCTTGTAATAGCCGTGCTCGGTGGGCTCGGCTGTGGTGGTGATGTCGGCGAGGGAACTGCCGGCCTGAGGTTCAGTCAGGGCCATGGTGCCCTGCCATTCGCCGGAGAACATCTTGGGCACGTACGTTTCGTTGAGTTCGCAGGACCCAAAGCTCTCGATCAGGTGGGCGGCCCCGGAGGTGAGGAACGGATAGACGCTGGCCGAATAGTTGGCCGCAGCGAAGATGAAACGAAAGGCCATGAGAAGCATGGCGGGGATCTGTTGTCCTCCCTTCTCGTACGGAGCGTGCGCGCCGATCCAGCCTCCCTCCCCGCAGGCCCGCATGAGGGTTCGGACCGACGGATGAACGTAGACCCTCCCGCCCTCGAAACGCGGAGGATTCCGGTCCATTTCGGCCAGGACGGGGTAGAGCAGGTCGGTGCCCATCTTCAAGCCGGTCTCGAGGACCAGATCGAAGATCTCCCGGTTGTGCTCATGGAAGTAGGGATATCGGGTTAGAGCCTCGACGTCGAAAAGCTCGTACAGGAGAAACTTGAGGTTCCGCATGCTTACGAATTGCCTGGCCATGCCATTCGTCCTCCTTTGGCGCCATCGGCCTGCTGCCCATCCCGAGGTCCTCCGTACAGGCGGCGAGAGTAGCAGAAGGCGCCGTCGAAGCTCAAGGGGAGACCGTCCCGTCGTTCAGCGTGGAAGCGGTCGGGAATTTCTCGAATCAACCGATTCCTGGAACGGATTGAGGTTGACGCTCACCAGGAGATCCCCGTAGACTTTGTCGTAGGGCCGTGGCGTTTTTGCTTTGATGGAAAGGTATGCCATGCGATACGATTCGGCTCTCCGGTATTACCCCCTCAAGCGAATCGAGGAGATCGAAAAGGCGGATCTGGTCGTGGGGATCCCGTGCTTCAACAACGAGCGCACGATCCGCCACGTGATTCAAATGGTCACCCACGGACTGCACCGGCACTACCGGGATTTGCGGTCGGTATTGTACATCGCGGACGGCGGCTCGACGGACGACACGCGGGAGGTGGCCAAGGAATTCGAGATCAAGCCCTGGCAGGAGAAGATCGTCGCGATCTATCGAGGACCTGCGGGCAAAGGAACGGCGTTCCGGTCGATCTTCGAAGCGGTTCGACACTTGAGGGCCAAGGCCTGCGCGGTTGTCGACAGTGATTTGAGGAGCATTACCTCGGATTGGCTTCGGTATCTGCTGGAGCCTGTTCTGCAGGGCGGCTTCGAATATGTAAGCCCGATTTACGCCCGCCACAAGTACGACGGAACGATCACGAACAACATCGTCTACAACCTGACGCGGGCCTTGTACGGCAAGCGAATCCGCCAGCCCATCGGAGGGGAATTCGCGTTCGACGGGGAACTCGCCCACTTCTTTCTCGAACAGGACGTGTGGGACACGGACGTTGCACGGTACGGCATCGATATCTGGATGACGACGAACGCCATTACCCAGGGCCGGAAGATCTGCCAGGCAAGACTGGGCGTAAAGATCCACGACGCAAAGGATCCCTCGGCATCCCTCGGTCCCATGTTCCGACAAGTGATCGGAACCCTGTTTTCTCTGATGGAGCGGAACGTGGACCGCTGGAAGCCTGTCCGGGGAAGCGTTTCGGTTCCGACCTTCGGCCCGGAATCGTTCCCGGAACCGGAGCCGGTGGAGGTGAACCAGTCGAAGCTGGTTTCGGAATTCCGGATCGGGCTGGATCATTACGGCGTATTGTGGAAAAAAGTGTTTTGCCCCGAATGCTATGAAGCGATCGAAGGATGGGCTCGGCTGGAACCGGAGCGGATCATCGTTCCGGTCGAGATCTGGGCAAAAATGCTCTATGAGCTGGCGGTCGCTTTCCACAGGTGGAAAGCCAACCGGGAGACGTTGATCAGCATGATGGTTCCGCTCTACTTCGCCCGGGTGGCGTCGTTCGTCAACCAGACTCGGGACATGGACTCCAGGGCCGCCGAAGAATTGGTCGAGGAGCAGGCTCTCGTCTTCGAGCGGGAGAAAGACTACCTGGTCCGGCTTTGGGAAGAGTCCGAGGCGCCTTCAGGTCAGGAGAGACTGGAGGGGGTTGCATGAGCGATTTCTACCAGACAGGCCTTGTCACCACATTCCATCGGCTCGGGCCTCTGAACCTGGCCCGCATGGAGGCAGAGCTGGAGGAACTCGCCCGATACAGGTCGGTGAGCCTGATCCTGCCTAGTCTGTTTTCCGAGATCGGCCGCCCGGCCCTGCGGACCATCGTCCAAGAACTGGCGCAGGTGAAATACATCCGCAGCGTGGTTGTGTCTTTGGACCGGGCGTCCCGAGACGACTTCCATGCGGCGCGGAAATACTTTTCTTCCCTTCCGCAGCCGACCACGATCATTTGGAACCGGGGGCCTAGGATTCAGGCGCTGCTCAAGGAAATGAAAGCCTTGGCTTTGGATCCGGGGCAGGAGGGAAAGGGCAGGGGAGTCTGGCTGGCTTTTGGCTACCTTCTGGCCGAGGGGTTGAGCGAGGTGATTGCCCTTCATGACTGCGACATCGTTTCGTACAGCCGGGAGCTTCTGGCGCGGCTGGTGTACCCCGTGGTTTCCTACCAGCACAACTTCGAATACTGCAAGGGGTACTACAGCCGGGTGACAGACCGCATGCACGGCCGGGTGACACGGCTTTTCGCGACGCCGCTGGTGCGGAGCTTGATGAGGATGCTGGGGCCTCTGGAGATTCTTCAATACTACGACAGCTTCCGCTACATGCTCTCCGGCGAATTTGCCATGCATCACACCCTGGGTGCCAGCGTGCGCATTCCGGCCGACTGGGGGCTGGAAGTGGGCATGCTCGCCGAGGTGTACCGGAACTGCGCCTTGAAACGAATCTGCCAGTCTGAACTGTGCGAGAACTACGAGCACAAGCATCAGCACCTTTCCCTCGGGGACAAGACCAAGGGACTGAATCGGATGGCGATCGAAATCGCCAAGTCTCTCTTCCGCACGCTTGCAAGCCAGGGGGTCGTTTTCGACGCGGCTTTTTTCAACAGTCTGAGGGTCACGTACCTGCGGTTGGCCCAGGACTACCTGGACCGTTACCAAGGGGATGCGACCCTGAACGGTCTCTTCTACGACCGCCACGCAGAGGCGAGCGCCATCGAGATGTTCTGCGAGGCGATCCGTCACGCCGGGGAGATCATCACAGAAAATCCCCTCGGCCAGGCCCTGATCCCGAACTGGCAACGGGTCTTTGCGGCCATTCCGGATTTCCGGAAACGCCTTTACGACGCCGTTCAGGAGGACAATCAGTAGCCGGATCTGCGCCTAAGCCAAGAGGCCCCGTGGGACGAAAAGGGAAAAGGGTTCCGGCGGGCCTCGGAGGGTGTCCGTGGAGGAGAGAAAAAAAGACCGCCTGGAATCCCTTGTCGTGTTTGCCGACGTGGACGGTACGATCGTCGATCTCGATACCTACCAGGCCGGTCCAGCGCGAGAGGCTCTTCGCACTTGCACGGCGTTGGGCGTGCCGGTCGTGCTTGTTTCCAGCAAGACGGTGCATGAGCTTGAAGAGTTGAGGAACTTCCTTGGCAACCGGGATCCCTTTGCTTGCGAGAACGGGGCTGCTGTCTATCTGCCGCGCTCGGACTGGGAACGGCCGGATGGTGCCGAACCCTGGGGTTCTTACTGGAGAATCGTTTTGGGCCGGCCCCGGGAGGAACTCGTCACGGCTCTGCGAGAAGCCTCGGTGAGGACAGGCGTTCCTGTAAGGGCGTTTCATGAGATGGGGTCCGAAGAACTGGCCGAGGCCACGGGGCTTACGCTCGCCGAGGCTCGACGGGCCAATGAGCGCGAATTCGACGAGCCTTTTCTTGTGCCGGCGGAGGACCCCGCCGCGGTGTTGCGCCTGGCGAAAGAGCTCGAAGGCAGGGGCTACGGTTACAGTAGAGGAGGCCGTTTTCATCACGTGAGCGGAAGGCATGACAAGGGGGATGCTGCGCGCATTCTGAGGAGACTGTTCCGGATACGTCGGCCAGGCGCTCGGTTTGCGGCTTTCGGAGACGCCGAGGCCGACTTGCCGATGCTTCGAGAAGCGGACTATCCGTACCTGGTTAGGCGGCCAGATGGCCTTGTGGGGACCACGGAAAGATTTCCCGGTCTTCGGGTGACCCGGGCCGAGGGCCCCTGGGGCTTTGTGGAGGGACTCGGGGAACTCCTTCGTCTTTCTGGGTGCGCCCTCGGCCGAACGTTTTCCGGCCTGGATGGATCGGCGTAGCCCGAGGAAGCCCGATCCGCTTTTAACGGCTTGCCCCTTGACCGAATCTTGATCTTTGGGGATGCCCTGGATTATAGTTTAACGGTCCTCGGTTCGGACATCGAAAAGCCCGGCCGGATCTTCCGTGCTGTCCGACGCTCGCGGGTGCTCTGGAAATGGGTTGAGATCTGCCGGCGCAGCCTTTCTCTTTTGCCAGCCAGGGCGGAGTTCCTGCCCGATCCCTCCTGAGTCGACGAGCGGAGCGTTCCACTTGTCATGGACATCGGGCCGGAGGGGGCGGCCAAAGAAGTCTCTGGGACCTGCGGGTTGGCCTGACGTTCGAACCCTGGATGGAGTCAGAGGCGCACGTTCGGGAGACAGAGAGAAGAGGGGAGAACATGGACACTCGAAAGATGCTGTGGCCCAGGCTTTGGGGCAAGGGAGCGTGGTTGCTGGTTCTGGTCTGTCTGGCGGCTATGGCGGTCTGGGGGTGCGGGGGCGAAGGGAAGGCTTGGAAAAAAGCGCGGTCCGAGGACACCCTGGCATCCTACGAAGCTTTCCTTTCTCGGTTTCCTGAGAGCGGGCACGCTTCGGAAGCCAGGGAGCGCATGGCCGCACTCCAGGAAGAAGCCGACTGGCTGAAGGCGTCTCAAGAGGACACGCGGGCCGCCTACGAGGCCTTCCTCGCCACCCATCCGGAGGGGGCCTTTGCCGAAAAGGCCAAGGCCCGGGTGCGGGAGTTCGTGGAGCAGGAGGCATGGGCGTCCGCTCGAGCGCGGGGGACCGTGGAGGCCTACGAAGAGTTCCTTTCGAATTTTGGACAGAGCCCGTTTGCCGGCGAGGCGAGATTGCGGCTGGCCGAGTTGAAGGAGCAGAAAGTGTTCCGGGGCGATCCGGCCCGGCGCGGAGTCTCCGGCGCAAGCCCGGGGATCGGGACGCCGAAGGTTGCATGGACCTTCCGGGCAGGAGGGCCTGTTGCGTCGTCTCCTGCGGTTTGCGAAGGGAAAGTCTTTTTCGGATGCCACGATGGAAGCCTTTACGCCCTGGATGCGGCATCGGGCCAGCTCAGGTGGAAATTTTCGACCGGAGGGCCTGTGGTGTCGTCGCCGGCCGTGCTGGGCGGAACCGTGTTTTTCGGCAGCCATGACGGCTCGATGTACGCCGTGGACGCCGCGGAAGGCAAAATGCGTTGGCGTTTCCAGTGCGACGGGCCCGTTGCCTCGTCTCCCGTGGTCATGGAAGGGGCTGTCTTTTTCGGCAGCCACGACCGGAGCGTCTACGCGGTGGAGGCGGAGACGGGCGCGGTGCGATGGAAGGCCGAAACGGCCGGATGGGTGCTTTCCTCTCCGGCTGTGAGCGGGGGCCGCGTGTTCGTCGGGAGCAAGGGCGGATGTCTCTACGCCCTGGATCGAAGGACCGGCGAGACCGTATGGAAGTTCTCTGTCGGCTCAGGGGTCGACTCCACTCCGGCCGTGGCCGATGGCCTTGTTGTGTTCGGTTCCTGGGAGGGGCTGGTCCTGGCCCTAGATTCAGAGAGTGGGCAGGAAAAATGGCGTTTCGAAGGGGACGGTGTGATCACGGCATCCCCGGCGGTCGAATCCGGCAGCGTGTACATCGGCAGCGGCAACGGGACCCTCTATTGTTTGGATGAGCAAACCGGTTCGAAGCAGTGGTCCTATCGGGCCCGGGGGAGAATCTACGCTTCTCCGGTGATCGTGGGCGACCTGGTTTGCGTTGCGGACAGCAAAGGCGCCCTTTACGGCCTCGACCGGAAAACGGGCCAGGAGCGGTTTGGTTCAAAGGTCGGGGGCTGGGTGAATTCTACCCCCTTTGTGGCCGAAGGCCGGATCTTCGTGGGGAGCCAGGAAGGTGTGCTCTCTGCCCTGGTGTGGGAGGCTGAAACAACGGCGATGGCGGGAAATGCGGAGGGAACCGGCCCTGGCTCTGAACGAGGGGAGGGGGAGGAATAATGAAAAGCAACCGCGACGTTGTGATCATCGGATGCGCGCGCACGCCCATCGGTCGCCTCGGACCGGTCCGATGGTCATCGGTTGCGTCGCACGGGGCCGTTTCGCCGGGGCGCGGACAGCCGCGGGGTTCGTCTGGCCCTGGCTGGCAGCCGATGGCCACTGCTCCAGCGGGAACCGGTTGACGCCGGGCAACGAAGGAAAAAGGGATTCGAGCCTCATGGGGCTGGAGAAGACGGGATGAAGAAAACCCCGGGGAACTTCGTTCGAGCGTTTTTCGCGTTCTTGGCCTTTGACCTTCTGTTGGCTTTTCTCGTGTATGCCTTGGCCCTCGGATGGTGGGGCGAGGCGGTTGGAGCCTTGGGCGCTGACGGGGCTTTGTTCGGGAAGGCATTGCCCGCTGCCGTGGGTGTTCTGGCTTGCCTGGCCGGTCTTGGCCAGGTGGTTTTGCTTCGCCGTCTGCAGGGTGGGGCGCAGCCTGAACCCAGCCGACCATCCGCTGAGGCCGTAAGCGGGACGGACGCCGCGAAGGTCTCGCGGTTCGCGAGAACCGACCCTGGCAGCGCGTTTCAGCTTTTGGCTCTGTTTCAGCGCAAGGGAAGGCTGGTGGACTTCCTTCAGGAGGACCTGAGCTTGTACGACGACGCCCAGATCGGCGCGGCAGTGCGCGGCGTCCACGAGGGGTGCAAATCGGTCCTGTTAGAGCACGTGAGGCTGCGGCCTGTGCTGGATTCAGAGGAAGGATCTCCGGTGACTGTCCCTGTGGGGTTCGACCCGGCCGAAATCCAGCTCACAGGCGATGTGAGGGGAAAACCGCCTTTTCGGGGCACCCTGCGCCACCGGGGGTGGAAGATCGAGAGGATCGATCTGCCGCTGAAAACGTCGGCTGAAAACACGATCCTTGCGCCGGCAGAGGTCGAGATCGGCGAATGAGACGGGCCGTGGGTTTGTCGCCGAAAGGAAGAGAGCCGTCTCCTTGAAGCAGAGCGAGTTCATCGTAGGGATCGATCTGGGCACAACCCACTGCGTCCTGGCCTACGTGGAGGCCTCGCCGCAGGGATCGGGTGAACGGCCTGCAATCCGGGTTTTGCCCATCCCCCAGATCTCAGGCCCGGGCGAGATCGCTGAGAGCCCCCTGCTGCCTTCCTTCTTGTTTCTGCCCGGGCCTCACGATGTCCCGGCCGAAGCGATCCGCCTGCCCTGGCAGTCCAGTCCTGACGTGGTGGTCGGGGAATTCGCCCGCTCCAGGGGGGCCGAGATCCCGAACCGGCTTGTGTTTTCTGCCAAGTCCTGGCTTTGCCACAGCGGGGTGGATCGGACGGCTCGGATCCTGCCATGGCAGAGCCCGCCGGACACGAAGCGGATCTCTCCGGTCGAGGCCACGAGGAGGCTTCTGGAACACCTGCGGGAAGCCTGGCGCCACGCCATGGGCGTGCCGCTGGAGGAGCAGATTGTCTACGTGACCGTTCCTGCTTCGTTCGACGCCGTGGCGAGGGAACTCACGGTGCGGGCTGCGCGGGAGGGGGGCCTGGAGAACTTTACGCTCCTAGAAGAGCCTCAGGCCGCTTTCTATTCGTGGCTCGAAGTGCAGGGGGACGGCTGGAGGAAAGCCGTTCGGCCGGGAGACCTGTTTCTCGTGTGCGACGTGGGCGGAGGGACCACGGACTTCAGCCTGATAACTGTCGAGGACGAAGGGGGCGAGTTGGCTCTTCGGCGGATCGCGGTCGGCGACCATATCCTGCTCGGCGGCGACAACATGGACCTCAGCTTGGCCTACGCGGTTCGGGCCGAACTGATGGAGAAGGGGATGCGGCTCGACTCCTGGCAGGTTCGGGGACTCACCCTTGCTTGTCGGAGCGCCAAAGAGAGACTTCTATCCGATTCCGAAATCCGAGCCCTGCCCGTCTCGGTCTTGGGCCGCGGGTCTTCCCTGATCCGGGGCACGGTCAGGGCGGAGGTCACCCGGCAGCATGTCGAGAGAGTCTTGCTGGAGGGCTTCTTTCCTGTGTGCGAGCTTGGGGACCAGCCGGACCGGAAGGTCCGATCAGGCATGCGGGAAATGGGGCTCTGTTACGAAGAGGAACCGGCGGTCACGAAGCACCTGGCGGCGTTCCTGAGCCGACAGGCCGGAGCCAACGGCCTGTCCGCAGTATGCGCTTCCTTCCCATCGGCGGTTCTTTTCAACGGCGGCGTGATGAAGGCCGAGCTGTTCCGCCGCAGGGTCCTGGACGTGCTTTCGAAATGGGCGGGTCGTTCGGTCCGGGAACTGCCATCCGCCGACCTTGACTTGGCTGTGGCGAGGGGGGCCGCCTACTACGGGCTGGCCCGTCTTGGTCAGGGGATCCGGATCCGGGCGGGCGCGGCCCGTTCTTACTACGTCGGGATCGAAAGCTCGATGCCAGCGGTGCCCGGAATCCCGGCCCCGGTCAAGGCCCTGTGCGTTGTCCCTTTCGGGATGGAAGAGGGAAGTTCCGCCCAGATCAAAGGCAAGGAATTCGGGTTGATCGTTGGAGAGCCCGCCGTTTTCTCTCTCTTATCCTCCGCGGTTCGAAGGACGGACAGGCCAGGGGATCTCATCGAGGACTGGGACGAGCAAATCGAGCAAGTCGCCACCATGGAAACCCTGCTTTCGAGCGGGGAAGAGGGCTCTGCCGAAGGAACCGTGATACCGGTGTGGCTCGAAAGCCGATTCACGGAAGTAGGAACGTTGGAGCTTTGCTGCGTCGGACGGGAAGACGAGAAGCGCTGGAAACTCGAATTCAACCTTCGCGAGATACAGGACTCCGTATCAGATAAACATGAAGCAGATTCGAGAAATAATGAATGAAGACGCTGATATAGAAGGACTTTTATCAAGATTTATAGTTGGAATCGACCTGGGAACGACCAATTCGGCCGTGGCATACGTGGATTGCGGCGGCGACGGAGGGCCCGGAGCGCAAATCCGAGTTTTTGACATTCCCCAGCTCGTGGCGCCGGCTCAGGTTGCCTCCCTGCCCGTACTGCCGTCATTTCTCTATCTGCCGGGGCCGTACGAACTTCCAGCCGGCGTCTTCTCCCTCCCTTGGGCTCTCAACCGGGATTTTGTCGTGGGAGAGCTTGCTCGGGAGCAGGGAGCCCTGGTTCCTGGGCGCCTGGTTTCCTCGGCCAAGAGCTGGCTCTGCCACGCCGGAGTGGACCGCAAGGCACGGATTCTGCCCTGGGGCGGCGATCCATCGGAAATCGCAAAGGTTTCTCCGGTGGAAGCAAGTGCCCGGTACCTGTCCCATATCCGCGAGGCATGGAACCACGTGTTCGCCGGCTCCTGCGCAGGGAACCGTCTGGAGGAGCAGCGGATCGTGCTGACCGTTCCAGCCTCCTTCGACGAGGTTGCCCGGGAGCTCACCGTGGCTGCCGCGAAAGACGCAGGCCTTGCCAAGGTCACGCTTCTTGAAGAGCCTCTGGCTGCGTTCTACGCATGGCTTTCGAGGCACGAACGAGGATGGGAAAGGCTGTTGAAGCTCGGGCACCTTGTCCTGGTCTGCGACGTGGGCGGTGGAACAACCGACTTTACGGTCATTGCGGTTCGGTCTGGCGAAAAGGGGCTGAAACTGGAACGCCTCGCGGTGGGCGATCACCTTATGCTGGGCGGCGACAACATGGATCTCGCCCTGGCGAGGCATCTCGAAGCCCGGATGCTCGGGGGCAAGGGCCGCTTGGAAACCAAGCGATGGTACGAACTCTGTCATCAATGCCGGCGGGCCAAGGAAGTGCTTTTGTCCGCCGGCAGATCCGACTCCAGTGTAGACGTTGCGATTGCAGGGTCAGGAGGGCGCCTGATTGCCGGAACGCTCAAGAGCCGCCTCGACGTACGGGAAGTCGAGGAGCTGGTTCTCGACGGGTTTTTCCCCCGGGTCGCTATGGAGGAGCCTCTCAAAGGGACCCAGCGAGCAGGCCTGTCGGAGTTCGGCTTGCCCTACGCTCAGGATCCGGCGGTTACGCGGCATCTGGCCGCCTTTTGGAGAAACCGCAGGGCCCTTCTCGAGAGGGAGACCGGCAGGTCCGGTCTCAAGCCCGATTTTGTTCTGTTTAATGGCGGGGCGCTGATTCCCGGCTTGATCCGAGAGCGCATCCGCTCTGTGGTGGGGGAGTGGTTCGATCGGCAGGACGGAGCGGGTTGGATGCCGCAAGAACTCGACAATCCACGGCCGGACCTGGCGGTGGCTGTCGGAGCCGCCTATTACGGGCTGGTGCGATCCGGCCGAGGCGTTCGGGTCGGCGCGGGCAGCCCGAGAGCCTACTATCTTGAGGTAGCGGCCGGAGGGGGGGCGGCGACCGTGCCGGAACAGACGAGAGCGGTTTGCTTGGTTCCAAGGGGGACCGAGGAAGGGTACGAAGCGGTGGTGGAGCGCCCGGCCTTTGACGTGCTCACGAACCGGCCCGTGGAATTCCAGGTCCTCCACTCCAGCACCCGGGTTGGGGACCGGCTTGGGGACCTTGTGACGATGGGCGGGGAAGAGGCAAGCCGGCTCCCGCCGGTCCGGACCGTCTTGCGATACGGGAAGAAACACGAGGCGATCCCCCTGCCCGTGAAGATCGGCGTCAAGCTCACGGAGGTGGGCACCCTTGAATTGTGGTGCAGATCCCGGACAACGCCTCATGTCTGGCAACTTCAATTCGATGTGCGGCGGTCCGAGGCGGAAAAAGGAGATCCAAGAGAGCAAGCCCGGGGCTCGGAGACCGTTGACCAGGGTGTGTTGGAGCGGGCGGCCGACAAGATCCGAACGGTCTTTGCCGCCGGGTCAGCTGGATCGCCCCAAAGGCTTCCCCGGGACCTGGCAGACACGCTTGAACAAGGGCGGGAGAGTTGGCCCACGACCGCGGTCCGAAAGATGGCGGATGTTCTGCTCGAATGCAGCCAAGGGCGGACGGCCTCGCCCGAGCACGAAGCGAGGTGGCTCAATCTTCTGGGGTTTTGCCTCCGGCCGGGTTATGGAGCGGCGCTGGATGACTGGAGAATCCGCGAGGTCTGGAAGTTGTTCCCCCAAGGCCTTGTTTTCCCAAAGGATCTCCAGTGCCGAACCGAATGGTGGATCTTCTGGCGGCGCGTAGCGGGCGGCCTGTCGGCAGGGCAGCAGGCCCATTTTTTCCAGCAGAACGCCGCATGGGTTCTCGGCGGGTCCCGGAAGAAGGGGAAAGGATCCGCCCCGTCAAAGGTCCATGGCCACGAGGAAATGGAGGTGTGGATGTGTTTGGGGAATTTCGAGCGCCTGGACGTGAAAATCAAGATCGACCTCGGCCGCCTCTTGCTGGAAGGGATGGAAAAGGGGAGAGTGCGAACCAAGGATCTGTGGACCTTGGGGAGGCTCGGAGGCAGGATACCTTTTTACGGCCCCTTGGACCGCGTGGTTCCGGCCGGTGAAGCCTCCTCCTGGGTCCGGCGGATTCTAGCCTGCGAACTCAGGCCGTCGGACGTTCTGGCTCGTTCCCTTGTTCAGATCGGGCGCATAACAGGCGATCGGGAGCGGGATCTTCCGCAGGAGGACGTGGAAAGGATTCGAGAGCTGCTCGAACGGGCTCCTCACGCTGAACGGCATCTGGAAATCCTGTTAAATCCCCAGGCGGTCCTTGAGGAGCGAGAACGGGAGTGGGTGTTCGGAGAAGGTCTGCCGCCCGGCTTGATTCTCTCCGCAGAGGCCGCAGCTTGAGGAGGTCCTGCCGATTTCTTGACACGGCCCTTGCAGAGCCGATAGGGTGCAGGTCGAGCAGGAAACCGCGGCCCCATGAGCCCGGAAGTGCGCATGGGAGGCGAGAGGCACTGGAAGCATGGCTGAGACCGGTGCAAAAGGAATCGATGCGCTTTTGCGGCCCAGGTCCATCGCCCTCGTGGGCCTGCCGCGCGGGTTCAAGGCCGGGAAGGTTTTCCTCCTGGGCCTCCTGGACCAGGGGTTTTCGGGCCCGGTTTACCCGGTGCATCCAAGCGCAGCCGAGATCGACGGGATCCGGGCTTGGCGCAGGCTCTCCGATGTCCCGGACCCCCTCGACATGGTCATCGTCATGGCTCCTCGCGAGGCTGTGGGTGACATCCTGGTCGAGTGCGGCCACAAGAACGTTCAGGTCGTCATTCTGTACACCTCGGGTTACGGGGAAACGGGCGAGGAGGAGGGGCGGCGAGAGGAGAGGCGCCTTCAGGAACTTGCCCGGCAGGGTGGTTTTCGCCTTCTGGGGCCGAATTGCATGGGCGTTTACAGCCCTCTGAGCGGGCTGGCGTGCTTCCCGGGGATGCCCCGGGAGGCAGGGCCCGTGGGGTTCCTTTCTCAAAGTGGCTCCCTGTGCAATCTGTTCGCGGGTCTTTGCGCGAGCCAAGGGTTGTACTTTGATCGGGTCGTAAGCTACGGCAACGGGTGCGACCTGGATCTTCCTGAGCTTCTGGAATGGACGGCCGAAGCGCCCGGGGTTGGGGTCGTAGCGGTTTACTGCGAAGGTGTCCGCAACGGCAGGGCCTTGGCCGGGGCGTGCCGAAGAGCGGCTCAGGCCAAACCGATCGTGTTCTGGAAGGCGGGCCAGACCGAGGCGGGAAGGCGAGCTGCGGCTTCCCACACGGGGAGCCTCTCGGGCGAGTGGCGGATTTGGGAGAGCCTGTTCCGTCAATCCGGCACCCAGGCTGTCCAGGATATCGAGGAGATGTTTGATCTGGTGCTTGCTTTCTGCCGCACCCCCGAAAGTGGGGGAGACAGGATCGCTGTGGTTTCCGGTCCGGGCGGGCCGGCCGTCTCCGCGGCGGATGCGGTGGAGAGGTCGGGCCTCCGGATGGCGTCCCTCAGTGACCGGAGTTTGACGAGGCTGCGCGAGGTTCTGCCTCCGACCGGAACGAGTGTCCGCAATCCGGTCGACGTGGGCTTGTCGGCTTCTTTTGACATTCGGCTGTACCTGGACACGCTCGAAGTGCTTTCCGAGGATCCTGGGGTGGACGCGGTTGTGGCTGTGGGGGGTGGGGCGACGGCGGAGATTTCCCAAATCTATGTGGACGGGTTGGCCCGCTTTCGGGAGCGTTCGGGCAAGGCGATTCTGGCCATTGCCTATCCGGGTTTTCTCACTGACAAGGCTCTGCTGGAGCCGCTCCATCGGGCAGGGGTCCCGGTCTATCCCACGCCGGAGCGGGCCCTTCGGGCGTACGCCCGGGTGGTGAGATACTGGCGGCTTCGGGCGCAGCGGGCAGGGGAAAGGGTGTCATGAAACGCGTTCTGATCACCGGGGCTTCCGGATACTTGGGCGGCCGTTTTGCGGACCTCATGGAAAAATTCCCCGGGGTGGAGCGCGTGGTGGGTCTGGACGTGAATCCACCCAAGCGCAAGGGCACCAAGTTCGTGTTCGTCCGCAAAGATGTCCGGGAACCCATGACGGCCCTTCTGAAGGCCCACCAGATCGACACGGTCGTGCACGCTGCCTGGATCCTTCCTCCTCTGCACAACCGCAAGTTCATGGAGTCGGTCAATCTGGAAGGAACCCGAAACGTGCTGAGGAGCGCATCAGAAGCCGGTGTCAGCCGCATCGTGCACTGCTCCTCCACCACGGCTTATGGGTTCCATCCAGACAACCCTCCGGTCTTGACCGAGGAGAGCCCTCTTCGGGGAAACGCCGAATTCACCTATTCCAAGAACAAGAGAGAGGCCGAGGAACTCTGCGCCCGATTCCAACAGTCCCATCCTGAGGTGGGCCTTCTCGTGATCAGGCCCTGCTTCGTGTGCGGGCCGGGCTTTGAAAACCCGATGTCCCGTCATCTGGAAAAGAAGGTCGTGCTCCTTCCCCGCAGCAGCGCTCCGCTGCAGTACGTTCACGAGGACGATCTCGTGGAGGCGGTGCGGCTGCTGCTCGAGCAGGAAAAATCCGGCGTGTACAATATCGCAGCGGATGGAGCGATTTCCTTTGTCGAGATGGTCCGGATTCTGGGCAACAAGCCGTTGGAGGTGCCCGAGTCCTTGATGGCGCCGCTCGTAGCCGTGGCCTGGACCCTTCGGATCCGCCGCCTCACCGAGTTTCCGCCCACCGCCTTGCCCATGCTTCGCTACCCGTGGATTGCCAGCAATCAGAAGCTCAAGCGGGACACGGGATTCCAGTTCAGGTTCACGACCCGGGAAGCCTTCGAGGATTACGCCCGCTCCGTGCGCACACGGGCCAGGGCCGGGTGAAAGGATAGAACGCTTGGCCGGTGGTTTCCTGGAGAGGACAGAGGCCCTGGCAACTGAGCCCTTCTGAAGCCCTTCTTTTCGGCGAAAAGATCATTGACTTTTGGTATAATATGTTCAGCAAAGTGGGTCGGGCCACGGCTGACCTCTTGAGGGCCGCACATGATTCGGGCCAAAACGATCGCGGACTTGATTACGTCCGGCCGTGCCTTGATGGGTGCCGGGTTTGTCTGGCTCGGGTTTTCCAAGGGACCCTCCGGCGTTGCGGCCGCGATGTGGATGCTGATCGCGAACTGGACGGCAGACTGCCTGGACGGCCCTATTGCAAGGCGAAGCCGACCCTGGTACAGAACGTGGATCGGGGACCACGACCTGGAGGTGGACATCCTGGTTTCCGGATGCCTTCTCGGATACATGGCAGCGAGTTCCTTCGTTCCCCTTTGGGCCGCAGCCGCTTATGTCGTAAGCTGGGGGCTGGTGTTTTGGTGGTTGGGTGTTCCAAAGGCCCTGGGCATGCTTGCGCAGGCGCCGGTTTACGGATGGTTCATTTTGGTGGCCCTTCGGGAGATCCCGGAGCAAGGATGGTGCCTGCCTGCCTGGATTCTCGCCGCCACGGTCGTGACGTGGCCGCGGTTTCCCAACGAAATTCTGCCAGGATTTCTCAACGGGATGCGAGCTCTCGCGGGCCGAAGACAGGACGCGCCAGGATGTCCCCGGAAAGCCGCGCCGAAAGCGTGACGAAAGACTTGTACTCCTTGAGACCCTGGCGTCCCAAGCTACTGTCTGAAGCCGGGGCCGGACCCTTGGATTTCGGGGTTGGCAGCTAAGGGCTGGCCCTGTGCGCATCTTTTAACCCATCGAGAGCCTCCGCGGAAAACCGGGCGCGACGCGAGGGGCGGTCACAGGCAGAAGCAGCGTTGCGGTTACCGGTCTGCGATGAAATCTTGCTCGAAGCGGTCCAAACGCGACCGGGCCCCACACCCGACCCAAGAGGTCCCGTCCTCGTTTCCAAGGTCTTTCGGAATGGGCGCCCGCAAACGATGAACCCCTCGGCCCGCCGTTTGTTTCCCGCGCTGGCAGGGTCACGCCGCATTACGCTCAGCCGGTGGCCTCAGAGGCCGGCGCCGGAGAAGGAAAGGACTGTGCTCACCGTGATGAGCGCCAACCTCTGCCACGACTGGCCCCGATACCGGAGGTGGGCCGAACGACTTGAATCGTTTGCGAGCCTGGTGGAGAGAGAGAAGGCCGACGTGCTTCTTCTACAGGAAGTGGCCAGGACCCGGCGTTTCCAGGCTGACCTGTGGATCGCCCAGAGGCTCGGCATGGCCTACGCCTATTCGAAGGCCAATGGGCACGAAAAAGGGATCGGCTTCGAGGAGGGGGTTGCGGTGTTCAGCCGTTACCCTCTTGATGCGCCGCGGTTGCACGTTCTCGGTCGGGGGTCGGTCCCTTTCGTGGGCCGGATCGCCCTGGGCGTGACGATTCAGACACCCTTCGGACGGATCCTGGCGTTTTCGGCCCATCTGGGGATTCTTCCGTTCGAGAACAAAGTTCAGGTCCGGCAGCTTTCCTCTTGGATCGGCCGAATGGCGGGTCGGCGGCCGGCTCTGATCGGAGGCGACTTCAATGCGGCCGAGGATGCGCCGCAGATGCGGAGGATCCGGGAGGAATGGATCGACACGTTTCGCCGCCTCCATCCGGAGGCGGACGGGACGACTCACGAGCTGCGATGGCCGTGGGGTGGGTCCATCCGACGGAGGAGACTCGATTATCTGTTTCTCCGGCCGGGGCGAACCGCATGGTCGGTGGTGGAGTCGCGCCACGTCCGGGCATCGCCCAGACCTTATTCGGATCATGATGCTGTCGTACTGAGGCTGCGGCCCGCAGGGCCTGGGCCTGATAGAGTTTGTGTATAGGCTGATTCGTGGAGCAAGCACAGGACCTGACCGAGCTTCTGTGCCGGCGTCTCGGGTCGGCGAGGGAGGCATATGTGCAAGGAGGCCAGAACCGGGCCGGATAAGGGGGGGCAAGATCATGGCAAAAAGAGTGCTTCGGACGCGACTTTGCGACATGCTGGGTATCGAGTACCCGATCCTGAGCGCGGGGATGGGGCCGACGCTCATTGGAGAGCCCAATGGGGCTCCGGTCGAGCTTGTTGTGGCCGTGTCCGAGGCCGGGGGATTGGGTGTGCTGGGCGGCGCCGGATTCACCCTGGACGAGCTTCGGGACGCGATCAGGGAAATCAAGAAGTTGACAGACAGGCCCTTTGGCGTGGATTTGCTGCTGCCGAGGGACGTGCAGCAAGTTCGTCGGCCCGCGGACGGCACGTTTCGGGAAATGCCTCTGAAGCAGGCCCTGGAGTTTCTTCCAAAGACACACCTGGATTGGTTCCGCCGGGTCCAGCAGGAGTTTGGACTGCCTGAAGTGGATCTCACGGTAAGGTCCGACACTACGACCTTCTACCCCGACGAGGCGATCACGATCTGCTTGGAGGAGAAGGTCCCCCTGTTCTGTGCAGGGCTGGGAAATCCCGGTTTCATGGTTGAACGGGCACACGCTGGCGGCATGAAAGTCTTGGGCGTGGTGGGCAACGCGAAGAATGCGAGGCGGGTAGCGGCGTCCGGAGTGGATTTGATTGTGGCGCAGGGGTACGAGGGTGGGGGACACACCGGACGGATTGGAACCTTGGCTTTGGTGCCTCAGGCCATCGACGCGGCCAAACCAGTGCCGGTATTGGCCGCCGGAGGGATCGGGGATGGCCGAGGGCTGGCAGCCGCTCTGGCCATGGGTTGCGTGGGCGTCTGGGTGGGAACGCGCTTTCTGGCGACCCGGGAAGGGGGCGCCATGGAACTTTGCAAAAGGCGTATCGTCGAAGCGAGCGACGAGGACACCCGGGTGAGCACCCTGTACACCGGAAAGACCTCCAGGACCAACCTTTCGAAACTCCACGAGCTATGGGCTTCCTCGGGTCTCGAGGCGCTGCCCTTCCCGGTTCAGGTGCTCTTGTCCTCGGCCCTGCTCCATTGTTTTCTCAGGGCGGGCAAAGAGGAATACGTGGCGGGCTTCGCCGGCCAAGTGTCGGGCTTGATACGGGAAATCAAACCCGCCCGGGAGGTTCTTCTCGAAATGGTTGACGAGGCCGCAGACATCCTGAGCCGAAAGTTGCGGTCAGAGGTCGTGGTCCAGTAGGACGCTCTCCTGCCAGAGGGTTTAGCTTTTCTCCGGAAGCGGACGATAGGATGAGGTAGAGGCCTTGGTCGGGCATGCCCTTGGATTTGGATGGAGGAAGGGGCGCGTGCCATGAGACCTTCATCCCGGAAGGAACAGCCGGAAAGAGGGAACCACAGGGAGATCCCGACCTCTCTGGAGATTCCCCTCATTCGGGCGGGCGGAGAGCTTCGCATCGACCTGACCGATCTTCCGATCTTCTTTGGGTTGTCGATTCTGGCCGGAGAAATTGCCCGAAAAGTGGTCGACCGATACCACCTGGACCGGGTGGATATCGAGGTGGAAAAGAAGATCAAGCGGTCGGACACGCCCGAGCTGGCCGCTTTGCAGATCGAGAACGTGAAGGTCGTGGGAGACTACGGGGTCTTTGACCGGATTCTGACGGATTCGGCCGCGTTTTACGAAGAAATCACCCACGTGTTCGGCACCTTGCAGATGCAGCGCTGGCGGAGGCGGCTCTATCCCGAAGACGCCTCGAAGCCCTCCGAGGCCCTGGTCTTTGAGTTCACGAGGCGGCTACCGGCAGGCGAGGTCCCCTACCGGGTGATCTTGGAGCGGCTGCGCTCGTCGAAGAAGGCGGAGAAATTCTTTCTCAGGCTCACGTTCGAGGCCCTGGACGCCAGGCATCTGGACCTGAGCTCGTTCCCGCACGTCGTGGTGCACAATCCCGAAGGCCGCACGTTTATCCGGGGCGCCACGCGGCTGTCGCGGATGCTGTCCGAGCAGGTGCGGTGGCAGGCCATCCGGGGCAAGAGGAGTTACTCGGAAGTGACCCGGGCCGACAGCGACCTTTTTGGCCGCATGGCGGACGCCGGCTTGGGGAACCTTGCGGCGGTGGAAATCGGATGGAGCGAGAGATACGTGGAGGTCCTCCGTTCGGTCCATCCCGACCACCTGACGGGAATCTTCAAGAAAACGCTGCTTCTGCTCGAAGACCACACGGTGCGCAGGCTTCTCGAGGGTGGCGAGACGATCCGGGTGCGGTTCGGGGAGATGTTTGCGTACTTGGATCTTTCGCAGCTCGGCCGGTCGCTGAACGTGTCCTTCGGCGAGCGCCGGAGGGTGCTCAGCCTTGAACGCTACCTGGACCGAATGCCTTCGATGGCTTGCACCGTGTCGAAAATGCGGCGCGGTGCGCCCCTGGCCGGTGTGCACGTTGTTCTGATCCACCACATCACGGCCGAGGTTCTGGGTTTCATCGAAGCGTTGAGGCGGCTCGGGGTCGCGAAGGCGAGAACCTTGTTCGTCCACTACGGCGAGGATGTGCCCTCGGATTTCCTTGAAGCCCTCTTGAGCCTGGATCAGGCGGCGTTTCCATCCTATTGCCTCGACAACGTTCAGGTGCCCAGGTCCGTGGAGGGCTACTTCGTTCTGAGCCGACGGTTTTCCTCGCTCGACGAAGTTCAAAAGCTCAACCAGACTCTTTGCGAAACGCGGCCCGGTTATTTTGAGGCCATGGTTCGGACCGCATCCTATTTGTTTCTTCTCTCCCTTTTGGAGGCTGCTCGGTCGGGCGGGAAGTGCCTGATCGTGGAAGACGGCGGGTATTTGACGCCCTTTCTGACCTCGCGGGCGCTGCAGGGCGCGCGCCTGACCGACCTCATGGAGGAATGGGGCCTGCCAGTGCCGGAGGGCCTGGAGGCCCTGGTGCGGCTTCCCTTGTCCGAAGTGCTGAATCGACTGCTGATCGGAACCGTAGAACACACCAAGAACGGCATGGACCGGTTGGCGGACCTCGTGGGGAAGTTCGGGGGCTTGGCCAGGCCGGCCTTCACGATCGCCGTGTCGGCTTTCAAGGTAAACGAGGAGGCCCGGGAGGTGGCGAGTTCGATTTTGGCTGCTCTCGAGGCGGTGTTGCACAGTCAGGGCAAGGTGCTGAGCAAGCGCATTCCCCTTGTGGTGGGTTCCGAGGGTGCCATCGGCCGAAACTTGGTGGCGCAGCTGAGGAGCAGGTGCGGGAACGGAGACGACCAGTCCTGTCTCGAGGTCGACTTGAGAGTTTCCGTTGACGGCGGTCGCAGGTTGCGGGAGTGGGCCGCCACCCGATTTGATGCCCTTCCGCGCAACCGTCTTGCCAAGGTGGACCTCATCTTGGGGGTGACCGGCCAGCCGGCCCTCCGCTGGGAGGATGCGGAGTTCCTTCTGTTGAACGGAGAGCGGGACTGCCTCTACCTGGTCAGCGGCTCAACCAAGACGATCGAGTTCGAACAGGTTTCGCGCAGACTCGACGAACTGCTCAAGATGCGAAATCCTTCTGTGGGTGGATACCCCTGCAGGATCGAGAGCGAAGACATGATCGATCCTCAGACGGGCCGAAGGCTGGGCCGGCGGTACGTGTTTCGTTTTGCCGAGTTTCCGGGCCGGCCCGGCAAAGAGGTGGTGCGGGAGGTGGCTTTCCCCGGCAACCTGATGCCGATCAATTTTCTTTATTACGGCGTGCCCGGCGAGATCATGGATCCGGTTCTTTGCCAGCTTCTTCGGGCGAGCGTGGGTCTCGTCAAGCGAACCCAGGCGGACAGACCGCTTGAGAACTTGTTGTACGCCGTTGACCGGGAGATCGACCAAGACGGCCGGGATCTAAGGGATCCGGCGGGCAGGGGGGAGCGGAAAGCCTCGCCCTGTTAAGGTTCCTGTCAGCGGCCTGTCTAACATTTCCCTGCCAGAAGCCCCTGCTCTGCATGAACGGAGATCCCCTCGACCTTGCCTCGGAGGGCTCATGTTCCTCGAATTGACTCCAGAGACCCTCCTGCGAATGAAGACGCTGGAAGAGCGGGACGCGGCCGAACGCAAGGCCGGAAGCCGAGATCCCCGGAGGCTCCGGCAGATTTCGAGCGAGACCGGCCGCTTCCTTGCCCTCTGCGCGGCGAGCGCTCCGGACGGCGCGTGGATTGAGATCGGGACCGGAGGCGGATACTCGGCTTTGTGGATCGCGGCGGCTTGCAGGGAGCGGGGGCATAAGCTTGTCACGGTGGAGATCGACCCCTACAAGGCAGACCTGGCTTCGGAGACTTTTCGGGCGGCCGGGGTTGGGGACGTGGTGGACCTTGTCCCGGGAGACGGCGTTGCCTATCTGGAAAAGGTCGGGCCGGTCTCCTTCCTGTTTCTGGATGCCGACAAGGAACTCTACCTTCCCTGTTACGAACGAGCTGTCCCGCTGCTGGTTCAAGGCGGAATCTTGCTCGCGGACAACGCGGTGAGCAAGCGAGACGTCCTCGAGCTCTTCTTGGCCAGGGCTCTTTCCGACAGCAGGGTTGATGCAACCGTGGTGCCGGTGGGCGAAGGCGTGCTGTTCGCCAGAAAGAAGGCAAGGGTCAGAGGTTCCGGCCGTGCCTGAGAGCGCCCCTGAAAAGGCTGACTCTGGCCGGGCGAAGGAAGAGTTCGGAAGGGTTTTGATCGAAAGGAACGTAAACGAGAAGAGGTTCCGGGGCCGAATGCGACGGAAAAGACGGGCCACCGATTGATCCCGGTTGCTGACCCGAGCCGGTGTCGTCAACAAACGGAAGGAGTTGGCCTGCCTCGACAGCAGGGAGAGTGACCGGGTAGAAATTATAGGTTCCGATCGAATCGTCGAGGGAGGGCTTGGGCTGCCACAAGGTCATTCTTCGTGCCAGCTTGATGAGCAGATCCGGTCTCACCTTGAAAGCAGGCACCCAGAAGGCGTCCGAGGAGAATGACAGGTCGAGCCCTTGACAGGGGAATCTCCAGAAGGGGAGAAAGACGCTCGAATCCGGCCCGGCCAGACAGTGAAGGGCGCAGCGCTGGAAGCCCGAGGATGCCGGGACCCAAGCGGATGCGCAGTGGCGGCACAGGAGGACCACGCTTTCGCTTTCTCCTTCGAGGTCCCACCCGCAGGAAGGGCAAAGGGCCGGGTGAAACGAGACCTGCCAGCCTGGCCTTTCGCGGAGATCAAACAGACGGCGGGCTTCTATGTCGGTGCTTCGGCAGATAGGCTTTGCTCGAACTGCGTCCAAGAGCGAATCCGCGCGCACGACGAGCGGGACGTACACGACGCTCGTCGTCTCTCCCACGAAACAGCGTAGGACCGTCTCTCTTTCGGCGTTTTCCGTTTCAGGAGCCTCAAGAACCTGCAGGGTCCGGCCGAGTCCCAGGTCGATCGTCTTTAGGACGGCAAGAAAGCGCGTGCCGGGCTGAGGGAAGGCGAACCGGAGGGACAGGGCCTGGGGCAGCACGCCGAGCGAACGAGGCAGGAGCGGAGACGGGACGGCGGCCTCGGTCGTATCGATGAGCGAAAAGGCACAGTTCGACCCTCTTTCCGGACGCGAAAACAGGACGCCCCGTATTCTCCAGTAGGGAACCGCGACGATGTCGCCGTCGGCAAACTCGGCTCTGGCGGGCAGGCAGAACTGGAACGGGCCTGGAGAAGTCAGGACCGAACGGGTGCGGCAGTAGGCGCAGAAAAAGAGGTGGTCGGTCTCATTTAGGACCGAGGGCGCCCCGCACTGGGGACAAGAGAACTCGATCCGCCAGCTAGAGTTTTTCACCGCACTGGTTGCAGTAGACCGATTCGGTCAGGTTGACTGCGCCGCAGCGGGAGCAGGTTTTTGCCTCTGGCTTGTGCTGCGTGGGTTTTCCGCAGCGGGGACAGTACTTGGCCTGGGGTGGAAGATTCTTGCCGCAGTGGCTGCAGCGGTCGAAGACGAGCAACTGGTGGCCGCAGTGCGGGCAGAATCTGGCGTCCGGAGGCACGAGAGCCCTGCAATCCGGACACTGGAGCGAATCCGGGGAGGGCGTGCCTGGAGGCGTTTCGGCCCGCCTGGCGCCGAGCAGGCCCGGGACGAGAAATCCGAGACCCAGGGCAAGGCCGGCGGCACCGGGCGAGGCCGATTCCGCGGCCTTTTCGATGGCCATGGATGCCTTGAGTTGAAGGAGCCGATTGAGGTCGTCGAAGACGGCGAGTCGGCTCTTGTCGTCGATGGCCTTTTGCACCTCCGGGGGAGGCGTGATGGAATGAATATACAGGGCGTTCAGGGCGATGCCGTAAGTCTCGAAATCCGCCTGAAGGCGATTCCGGAGACCCCTGGACAGTTCTTCGTAGCGGCCCGGAAGGCTGAAGACCGTGTCGATATGTTCTCCCAAGTAATCGTTGAAGCGGCTGACGACCACCCTGCCGAGGTACTCGGCGATCTCGTCGGTTCCGTACACTCCCTGGGTGCCCACAAGGCGGTTGATGAAAAGCAGGGGCTGCACGACTTGGACGTTGAAGATACCGAAGGCTCTGAGCCGGATCAGGCCGAGCTCTTTGTCCTTGAAGGCCACAGGGTCCCGGGTCCCCCATTTGAGGTTCGTGAAAACCTTGAGGTTGACGAAATACACTTCTGCTCTGAGGGGACTCGTAAGTCCCCAGGGGAGGCTGGCGATCTTGGTTAGAATCGGGATGTTGGCCGTGGTGAGGGTGTGCCGGCCCGGCCCGAAGGCCTCGCAGGCCTTTCCGTTGTAAAAGAAAGCCGCGGCCTGGCTTTCTCTGACAATGAGCTGCGCTCCGTACTTGATTTCGCCGGACCCTTGTTCAGGGACTCTGTGGACCATCTCGCGGCCGGTCTCGTCGAACCACTCGATGACTTCCAAAAAGATGAGGTTGTTCTTGCCCATCGGTTCCTCCGGGACCGAGGGACGGGTCCCCTCGGACGGCTCGGCTTTCGAGGGGTGTACCGAAAAGGATCGACGAAATCCGGACCGATCTTGAATCTGTGCTTGAAAAGTCCTTGGGAATGAGCCACAGTTTCGGCGTGCCGGGGCATGGCTGGGCGAGCGCGTTCTTGTGACAGGAAGGAGAGGACGATGCACACCTTATCGGCCGTTTTCCTGGTGGGTGGGGCCGTTTTCTTTGCCGCACTGTTCGGGATCCCCCTGCTCGTGGCGCCCATGTCCTGGGCGAAGCGAGTCGGATGGAAGATCCCGGAGGAGCGCGCTCTGGCCAACTATCTTGGAAGATCACTCGGTGGAGTGATCATGGCGATCGTTGTGGTGGCGCTCCAGGCCGCCAGGGATCCTTGGCAGAACCGCATCTTGTTTGATCTGACCTTCTGGATCGGGCTTTTCATGGTCGTGGTGCATGCCTACGGATGGATTCGGAAGAATCAACCCGTTGTGGAGCACTTGGAGATCTTTCTTTATGGCGGGCTGAGCGTGCTTTCTTGGCTGCTCTATCCAAATCCGCCTTGAACGTCGCCGCGCAGGAGGTTTTGCCCTTGTCGAAGTCCATTGCCGCGCGTCCTGTCTTGAGGGTTCTTGCGGGAGCGCACGGGAACGCTGGGAGTTTGACAGGAACGGGATGGCTTCGATAGATTCCTACCCCTTAAGTGTTCTTTGATTGCCTTTTGTGGGCAGCTCCGTGCCGGTGCGATTCCCTTGGGACGGGCCGGAGAGCACGGTCCTTAGGGCGACCGATGGCCCCGCTCGATGGACGGCCGGATGGAGAGCTGTCCTGAAATGGCAAAGGAGCGACGCGCCGGGGAACCTTGCCTTCCCTCATCGGGAAAACCTCCTGACCTTTCAGCAGGAGGTTTTTTGTTGCCAAGCCCCGACGCTGGACCACGGAATCCTGGCGGGGCCTTCCCCAAAAGGGGCGAGAAGGTGCAAAAAGGCGATCCCCTGGGCATGGGTGACCATGCCGCTAAGCTTGGAACGGGTCACAGGAAACCCCGCCAGGTCGCATGGGCCTGAAACGTCACGCGGATCGGGCGGAGGTTTCCACCAGCCAGCCTGGGAGGGAGCCAGCATGAAGAAGATTGCATGGGGTTGCGCGATCGCTTTGGTCTGCTCTGGAGTAAGGGCAGAGGTGGCAGAGGGCGGGGACCAAGGGAAAGGTCTGACAGAGCAGCGGCCCTACACGCTCAGCGAGGTGGTGGTGACCGCAGGAGCTTTCCCTTCAACGGCTCTCGATACGGTTCGAGAGGTGGATCGGGAGGAGATCGAGCCCCTCAATCCGCGCAATGCGGCTGATGCGATCCACTGGCTGCCGTCCCTGACGCTGTCGAAAAACTCCAAAGGGGAGCAGACGTTCCGTTTGCGGGGCTTCGGCCAGCGGCAGGTGTCCGTGTTCCTGGACGGCGTGCCGATCTCGGTTCCCTTCAACGGAATCGTGGATCTTTCGCAGTTTGTGGGAGACAACGTGGACCGGATCCAGGTCTCACGCGGTCTTCCCTCTGTGCTGTATGGCGCAAACGCCCTGGGCGGGACCTTGAACATCCTGACGACGCCGCCGGGCAAGACCGTCTCTGCCATGGCGCGCCTCGAAGGCTCGGACCAGGGGCGGATCTTCAGCAGCGCAAGCCTGCAGGGCCCACTTTTAGGGCTTCGCTTGAGCGGATGGGGCGCCTTCGAGAAAGCGCCGGATTTCCGGCTGCCGGACGGTTTCGACCCCATGCCCAACGAGGACGGCGGCCACAGGGACCACAGTCGATTCGAGCGGCGGGGCGGGGGCCTGAAGGTCCTTCTGCCGATCGCTCCCGCCCACCGGATCGCGCTGCACGTGAACTACCTGGATAATACGTACGATATTCCACCCAACGCCTCGGTGGCCAACCCCCGGTACTGGCGGTTCCCGGAGTGGAGGCGGGCCGTGGCGAGCCTGAACACCGAGCATGCCTTCGGCCCGCGATGGGGCCTTCGGAGCGTCTGGTTCTACGATCGGTACTTCAACGAGCTTAAGTCCTACGACGACGCCACGTACAGCAGCCAGACGCGGCCATACGCCTTCGATTCCACTTACGACGACGAGTCGCTCGGGATTCTATTGTACCCGGAAGCGAGACTGCTTTCGGCCGGCTCCACGAAGGCCCTTTTCTCCTGGAAGCGGGACGTCCACAGAGAGAAGGACGACGAAGGTCCCTGGGAGCGGTATGCCATGGAGACCTACAGCTTGGGCGTCGAGCAAGAAGTTGAACTGGCAAAAGGCCTTCTCGCCGTGGCGGGGGTCGACGGGAACTACTTGAACCCCACGGACGCGGAGGGAATTTCGGTCAGGGACCCGATCCTGCTCGCCAACGGTCAGGCCGTTCTCCAGTTCCATCTGGTCGGGCCGGTGTCTCTGCACTGTGCTTTTGGCAAAAAGAGCCGATTCCCCACGCTCAAGGAACTCTACTCCGAGCGCCTGGGCCGGAACATTGCGAATCCGGACCTCAAGGCCGAGCACGCCTGGAACGTGGAAGCTGGCGTGAGCCTGACCGGAAAGCAGCAGCAATTAGCCGTGACGTTTTTCCACAACCGGCTGCGGGATCTCATCGTGAATCGCCAGCTCGGGCAGAACGTGCAGCAACTTCAAAACATCGGAGAAGCGAGGATCCAGGGTTTCGAGGTGGAATGGACGGGCGCGTGGAAAAGAGTTTCCTGGTCCGCCGGGTATACGCTTTTGAATGCCGAGGACCGGTCCGAAGATCGGGAGTCGAGATTCCTCGAGTATCGGCCCAAGCATCAAGTGACGGCGGTGGCGGCCCTGCGGATCCTCGATCCCATTCGAATTCAGGGCGAAATGACCTATACGGCGGGCCAGGTCTACCGGAACCCGGACACGCTTGCGTGGGAGCCCCTGAACGACTTTTTCATACTGAACCTAGGAGCCGAGTACGCCCTTTTGAAGAATCTCTCCGTGTACCTGCGCGTGGAGAACGCGGCGGACAACTCGTACGTGAGTGAATACGGAGTGCCGATGCCTGGGCGGGAACTCTCGGGAGGCGTCCGGGCTCGCTTCTAAGGGGTCGACCCGCTTGGACCGGCGTGCCGCGGTGAGGGAGCCCCATGATCCAATTGAGGGACGTGACGGTTCGGTACGGCGCCGACAGGGCGCTCAGGCTGCGTTTGCTGACGGTGGTGGAAAACACGCTCGGCCGGAGCAGGGAGATCGCTGTGGCCGCCGAGTGCAGGGCCTGCGACCTGGAGCGAAGTCGGCCCGCTCCTCTTCGGAAGGGCCGGTTGGATGGGTGGCTCGTTGTGTTGTGTGTCGCGTCGGCTGTAAGGGTGGTTTTTCTTGGCTGACCGTCTGGAGGACCTATGAAGGCTGTAGTGCTCACCGGCATTGGCGGGCCCGAGAGGCTTGAGGTCCGAGAGTTCGACGTCCCGGTACTCACGGGGGATCGGGACCTGCTTGTCAGGGTGAAAGCTGCGGGCGTCAATCCCATTGATGCCAAGCAGAGGAAGGCGGGGCCGTTGATCCAGGATCGGGCCCCTGTGATTCTGGGATGCGATGGGGCTGGAGTGGTGGAGAGCGTGGGATTGGCTGTTACCTGCTTCCGGCGAGGGGACGAGGTATATTTCCTGAGCGGAGGAATCGGAGGGCGGCCGGGCACGTACGCGGAATACGCAGTGGTGGACGAACGCCTGGCAGCTTCAAAGCCCAAAAACCTTCGGTTTGCCGAAGCTGCGGTCGCACCCTTGGCTCTCATTACCGCTTGGGAATCCCTGGAGCGGTTTGGCGGCGTAAGGGCTGGCCAGACGGTTCTCGTCCACGGCGGGGCGGGCGGCGTGGGCCATCTGGCTGTCCAACTGGCGGCCCGGAAGGGAGCCCGGGTTTTGGCTACGGTGGGGAACCCGGGGAAGGCCGCCTTGACGAAGAAACTTGGAGCGGTCGAGACGATTTGTTACAAAGAGCGTGATTTCGTGCAAGAAGTCCTGGAAAGGACAGGCGGAAGGGGCGTCGATCTAGCGCTGGACACCGTGGGCGGAGAGACTTTCGTCAAGACCTTGTCTTCGGTTCGGCCCTACGGCCGCGTTGTGACCCTTCTTCTTCCGGAATGCGGACCCGAGGGATTTCGGGAGGCCAGAGTCCGGAATCTCGACCTTTGTTTTGTCTGGATGCTCGCACCCCAGTTCCTCGGCCTCACCGAGGAACTGGAGAGGCAGGGGAGGATTCTCCGGGAGTGCATTGACTGGTTCGAAGAGGGATCTTTGCGGGTTGTGGTGTCAAAGGAATTCAGGCTGGAGGATGTCGCAGAGGCCCATCGCCTGATCGAGACCGGCTCCGGGACAGGCAAGATCGCCTTGATCGTTTCCGCTTGAAGCACGGGCTGGGCCTGAAGTTTATCGTTGCCACCCAAGGAGCAGGCCATGGCGAGAGACATCGAATCCATCATGAGCCCGCGATCGATCGCGGTGATCGGGGCGACCAACCGGGCCGGAAGCGTGGGGCTCGCTGTTTTCGGCAACATCCTCAGGGCAGGCTACCGGGGGGTGCTGTATCCGGTGAATCCCAAGGCCCGGTCGGTTCAGAGCGTGAGGGCTTACCCGACAATCGGATCCATCGACGACGAGATTGATCTGGCTGTCATCATCGTGCCTGCTGAGATCGTGCCGTCCATTCTGGAGGAGTGTGCGGAAAAGAAGGTGAAAGGTGTCGTTGTCATCACGGCGGGCTTTAAAGAGGTTGGGGGGCGGGGCGTTGAGCTCGAAAAGAAGCTCAAGGTCTTTGCACGGGAGAAGGGGGTGCGCATGGTGGGCCCGAACTGCCTGGGCGTGATCAACACGAACGATTCGGTCCGCATGAACGCCAGCTTCGCCACCAAGATGCCCAAGGCGGGCAACATCGCTTTTATCTCCCAGTCCGGGGCCCTCTGCACCGCGGTGCTGGATTTCGCCGCGGGCCGAAACATCGGGTTTTCCAAGTTCGTGAGCTTCGGCAACAAGGCGGACGTCAACGAGATCGATCTCCTGCGGTACCTCAAGGACGACCCGGACACGGACGTGATCCTCATGTACCTGGAGGACATCACGAACGGCAGGCAGTTCCTCGAGACGGCGCGGGAGATCACGTGGGATGCCCGCAAGCCGATGCTGGCGATCAAGTCGGGCCGGTCCCCGGAAGGAGCGCGGGCCGTCGCTTCTCACACGGGCGCGCTGGCCGGGTCGGACCTGGCCTATGACGCGATTTTTCAGCAGAGCGGAATTCAGAGAGTCGAGGGGGTTTACGAGCTGTTCAATTACGCCGTGGCCCTGGCGCGGCAGCCCGTTCCCAAGGGCAACCGGATCGCCATCGTGACGAACGCGGGCGGACCCGGAATCATGGCCACGGACGCAGCGGTCCGGCACGATTTGACTTTGGCTCCCCTTTCGGAGGCCACCAAGGCCAAGCTCCGAGAGACCCTTCCGCCGACGGCCAACATCAACAACCCGGTCGACGTGATCGGCGATGCCACCCACGAACGCTACGAGGCTGCGATCCGGGCGGTTCTATCGGATGAAAACGTCGAGGGCGCGATCGTGATCCTGAGCCCTCAGGCCATGACCGACGTGCTGGAGACGGCTCAGATCGTTCCGCGGGTGGCGAAGGGGATCGACAAGCCCGTGCTGTGTTCTTTCATGGGCATCGTGGACGTGTCGGAGGGCGTACGCCATCTCGAGGAAAACGGGATTCCGGACTACTCGTTTCCAGAGTCGGCGGTGCGGGCCATGGCTTCGATGGTCCGATTCGGCAACCTGCTCAGGCTGGAGCGGCGGCAGGTCCGAAGGGTGGCGGCGGACAGAGAATCGGCGGCCCAGATCATCCGGCAGAAGCTCGTCGGCAAAAGCCGGTATTTCATGACCGAGAAGGAAGCCAACGAGGTTCTGCAGTGCTACGGGTTCCCGGTGCTCAAGAGCCGCCTGGTTCAGGATCCCAGCCAGCTCGGGGAGGCTTTGGAGGAAGTCGGGCTCCCGGTGGCGATGAAGATTTCCTCTCCCGACATCGTCCACAAGTTCGATGCCGGCGGCGTTCGGCTGAAGGTGAAGAGCCTCGAGGAAGCCAGGAAGGCCTACGAAGAAATCCTCGACCGCTGCAGAGCCTTCAACCCCCAGGCCAACATACAGGGCGTGCTCGTCGAGAAAATGGCTCGCGGGGGCGTAGAAGTGATTCTGGGGGCAACCCGGGATCCGACCTTCGGCCCGATGTGCATGTTCGGCCTGGGCGGCACGTATGTGGAAGCTCTGAAGGACGTCACCTTCCGGCTGGCGCCCATGTGGGAGATCAGCGCCGAGATCATGATCCGTTCGGTGAGATCCTACCCGGTGCTTACCGGCATCCGGGGTGCGCCGCCGTCGGACATCGCCGCGATTCAGGACTGCATCCTGAGGCTTTCCCAAATGGTGAGCGACCACCCCGAGATCGCTGAACTCGACATCAACCCGCTCATCGTGTATCCGGCCGGCCAGGGGTGTGTGGTGGCGGACAGCCGGATGCTGCTCGTGGCCGAAGGGGCCTGAGGGATCTTGCTCAGACCCGAAACCTTCCCATGACTGGAACCGGGCCCTGCAAGGTCGCATCTTCAGAGAGAAGGCCTTTGAAGCAGGTCTCACCACTTGAACAAGGAGGTTTCGATGGTTGCGGTATCTTCTACGATGCTTCCGCTTGGAACGGTCGCGCCTCCCTTTTCGCTTCCCGAGGCCAGAGGAGGAACGGTCCGCCTCGAAGATTTTGCCGGCAAGCCTTTGCTCGTCATGTTTCTTTGCAATCACTGCCCGTTTGTGAAGCACGTGCGGGAAGGGCTCGTTTCTCTGGTTCGGGAATATCAAGCCAAGGGGATCGAAGCTGTTGCGATCAACGCGAACGACTGGACGCAGTATCCGGATGATGCGCCTGACCGCATGGCGGAAGAAGCGAGGCGCTATGGCTATACGTTCCCGTACCTGTATGACGAGTCCCAGGAGACGGCCCGGGCTTACCGGGCGGCCTGCACGCCCGACTTTTTTCTTTTCGACCGGGATCACCGGCTTGTCTATCGGGGACAGATGGACGACAGCCGGCCGGGCAATGGGATTCCGGTGACAGGCCGTGATCTGCGAGTTGCCATGGATGCTCTTCTGGCCGGCCAAAGGGTCCCGGCCGAGCAGAAGCCGAGCATCGGCTGCAACATCAAGTGGCGGCCGGGCAAGGAGCCGGATTACTTCAAGGGCTAATCTCTTGCAGAGGGTCTCTTCAGGACGGTGCTGAATAGGCCTTTCTGAGTGGGGTTGGAGGATCGGGCCGTGCGGATCCTGTACGCCACAGACGTGCATGGCGACCGCCAGAACCTGAAGAGTTTGCTCGAACAGAGCCCGGCCGACCTGTGTATCATCGCGGGCGACCTTGTGCGGGGACCGTTCCGCTCAAATCGTTCCTCCTTCCGTTTCGAGGAACTGCAGAGGTTTTTTGACTTCCTCAAGTGCCGATTCAGGGTCGACGCGCCCACGAAGGTGTTCGCCGAGAGCCGTCTTCTGGCTCCGGACGCGCCAGCCGAGGAGAAGAGAAAGGCCCGCGAGTACCTTCGGCTGTATCTGCGGGCTCACAAGACCCTTATGGATGAGATGGCGGCGTTCGAAGAGTTGTTCTCGGGTTTTCCGGAAAAAAAGATCTTTGTGCTGCCCGGCAATTACGACATGGACCTGAAGGAGACCGCGCTGGCCGGCCGAGATCTGCATCAGCGTGTTGTCGAGATCGAGGGTATCCGAATCGCTGGGTACGGCGGCGCTGAGGTGAGGAACCTCATGGCGCCCGAAGGTCTCGCTGTGGCCTTCCGGGAGGTCAGACGGGAGGGCCGCCTGGAGTCAGAGCCCAGGGATTTTCTTTTGCGGGCTCGGCCCGACATTGCGGTGGTCCACACCCCTCCGTTCGGGTACTTCGACAGGCTGAGGAACTACGGAGCCATGGGCAGCCCTGGCATCCGGGAATATCTGGACGCAGAAGCGCCCGCTATGCTCCTTTGCGGTCACTTTCACGAAAACTGGGGGGTTCTGGTCAAGGGCCGCACGGTTCTTGTCAACCCGTCACACCTGGGGCGGCTTCCGGACGTGATGGGCGTGTGGAGGGGTGGCTTCTGCTTTGAGTTCTTGTTCGAGCAGGGTGCGCTCAGCGTGGGAACCATCCGCCAGGTGGAGCGGGGCAGGATCTACGACGTGGCGGACTTCATTCCGGAGGGGAAAGGCCGGATCCGGAGGCTCGTGATCGATCCCGACCGGTTCGCGACTCTGTCTCGGGAAGGCGCGCCTCGGGGGCCAGGCCTAAGGCCTATTCTGGAATTCCGTGAGGTCAGGGATTTCTTTCGGAGGTACGAGACCGAGGAGACCAAGAAGCGAATCGCGGACCTGCGCAAGATTTACAGGAGCCTTGAAAAACGCGGCGAGGAAGTGGCCTTCGACCTGTTGGGATCGGCCAATTTCGGAATGATGGAGGAAGGGTCGGACGTGGACCTCGTCCTGTACCGGCGGTGCCCCTGCGACCACGCCCTCCCGGACCGGGCCTGCAGCCTTCCTCGGCTCCTGGGGGAATGCTTCAAGAGCCTCGAGGAGCGCTATCGTGTGGAGGTTACGGACTGCGTCAATCTGAACCGTGTGGAAGAGTCGATCCGACAACAGGATCCGGGATGTCCGGCTCTTCAAAGATTTGTTCTGTATCGTTCGATCTGTAGGCCCGTGAATCTGAGGCTCATCAGGAAGACCGAGTCTCTGCTTTCGGAACATACTAATTTAAAAAGAAAAATTGAATATGAGATCAGAGATTACTTTAAGTCCATGGCTTTTGCCCCAAGTAACATTTATTCGTTCAAGAAATACCAGGCCAGGCTGAACGACCAGGGTGTCCGGCTCCCGCCCCGCATCCTCAGGAAGATCGATTCCTATCTCAGAATGCCGCAAGCTGGGAGATGACTTTGCTTCTCGTGACCACACGGGAAGGTGTGGATCTGCGGATCTCGGCGGCGTTCTTTCTCAAACTTCTGGCTCGTCCGAGACAAGGTGTCTGAGGGCTGTCTCGAGTCCCGGATAGCGGAACCGGAAGCCCGCATCAAGAAGCTTCTTCGGAACTGCCCGCTGGCCTGTAAGGAGGATCGAGCTGACTTCGCCTGCCAGGAGTTTAAGGACCGTAGCAGGGACCCGGGGCAGGACGTGAGGCCTGGCCAGCATCCGGGCCAGAGCTTTGGTGAAATCCCGATTGCGGACGATCCCAGGGGCTGTGCAGTTCACCGGACCTTCCAGCCCGGGCTCGGAAAGAGCAAACAGAATGACCCTCACCAAGTCCTGAATGTGGATCCACGGAAACCACTGAGCCCCGCTGCCGATGGGACTGCCGAGCCCCAGTTTGAAAGGCAAGAGCATGGTTCGCAAGGCTCCGCCGGATCTGGCCAGCACGACGCCGAACCTGCAAAGGACGACCCGAGCTCCTGCGGCTCGGGCTGCAAGGGCCGTCTCTTCCCAATCCCTGGCGAGCAGGGCAAGGAAGTCATCGCCGGCTGGCGCGGACTCGTCCACTTCCTCGTCTCCCCGGGAACCGTAATACCCGACGCCGGAAGCGCTGACCAAGACGGCTCCTGGGCGCTTGGCGCGGTTGAGAGCCTCGGCGACGTTGCGCGTCGTGAGAATCCGGCTGTCGCGGATCCTGGCTTTGGTTTGAGGGGTCCAGCGGCGAAAGATGGGATGGCCCGCCAGATTGACCACAGCCTCGTGCTCGGCAAGGAGATCCTGCCAGGCTCCGGGCCTGGTGGGATCCCCTGAAACACAGGCGACGCCGGGCGGGAGTTGCTGGCCGCCAGAGCGGGTGAGTACCGTGACCTGGTGACCCTGAGAGAGGGCATGTCTGGAAAGATTTGAGCCCACAAGACCGGTTCCTCCGGTCAAGAAAATTCTCATGAAACCGTCTCCCTCTGGTAGTCCTGCATCGGGCCAGGCGGAACCCGGGCCAGCGATCGAAACGGAGGCGTCGGGATCCCCGAATGCAGATTGGCCGCAGAGACTTTCCCTACCACGATTCTGAGTTTCTGTCCACCGGTCGTGCCACAAGTCGTGCGATCGGCCAGGGCGGCAGGCAAAGGCACGGATCAAGAGGCCGACAGAGCCTGCCGCTTAGCCCGCAAGGTTTTCCAGGAAGTCAGGCCGGCAACACACGAGGCAGACGGATCAAGATCTCCTGCCGGTCTCGGTCTGTCGTGGCTTGAAAGTCCAAGTCGAACCGGTCGTTGCGGAACCCGAAGGCGATCTTGGCTGTGCCCGAGTCTTTCTCCATGCCGGCCATGCACCGAAGGATTTCGATCATGCGCCTGGCCATGCCCGTAGGCGGTGAGGGCAGCCTGACCTCATGGCCGCCGATCAACCGGCAGGCTCCGTTCATGGTTCCCTCGGACTCGATGGTCAGATGAGAGGCTCCCTGGTTGATCCCGTGAAGGATGCACAGCGCCAGGTACTTGAGAGCCACTTCGGTCAGGTCCCCTGTCGGGTCTCCGCCTACACCCTTGGCTTGGATTTGCCTGAGCTCGGACTCGAAATCGGTTTCGGCGAAGCAGTCGGCATATCCCTGCAAGCGAAGCTGAAGGCTGTTAGGGTCCACCATTTTCATTTCCTCCTTTTCTCTTGGCTCGTCAGGCCTCCGGGGAGTCTCGGACCTGGCCGCGCCCGGAGGCCGTTGCGTAGAATCTTTGTTCTCCCCTGTTGTGATGCCGGATCTGGCTTCGGGGATTTGGGGGCAGAGGGTTCCAGCATGGGAGGCCGTTGCTTTAAGCCGACAGAATAAGTAAATGATTACGTGGCACGCCGGTGTGGGGAGGGGGCGCCTAACAGCGCCTGAGGTCCCCTTTCCCCTCCGGGGCGTGCGGAACAAAAGGGGGATCGGCCGCATCGTTATAAAGAGCGAGTGGAGGCGCGGTTTTATCGTGAAAAGAAAGGGATGGACATGACGGACCAAATAAGACCCGTACCGGTTCGAGGGTTAGAGGACGTGGTGGCCGGAGAGACCCGGGTGGGGTACGTGGACGGAGTGAACGGCAAACTGTATTACGCAGGCTACGAGATCAGCGACCTGGCCCGGTACTCGAATTACGAGGAGTGTGTTTTCCTTCTGTGGAACCAGCGGCTTCCAACCAAGACCGAACTCGATCGGTTCCGGGCCGAACTGCTGCCCGAGATGGAACTGCCCGCCCCTCTGATTCAGTGGTTCCGGCGCGTGCCCAAGGGGGTGCATCCCATGGTCATGCTCAGGTCCGCTGTTTCGGACTTGGCCCTTTACGACCCTGAGACCGAAGACAACTCGGCCGAGGCGAACCGACGAAAAGCTGTGCGGCTTGTTGCCAAGGTGCCTTCCATCATCGCAGCGTTCCACCGGATCCAGAACGGCGAGGACTTGATCCCTCCGGACCCAAAGAAATCCATTCCGGTCAATTTCCTGAGAATGTTCACGGGCCGGGCCGTGACCAAGGACGAGGCAGAGGCCATCGAGCTCATGTTCGTCCTTCACGCGGAACACGGGTTCAACGCATCGACGTTCGCGGCCCGGGTGACGGCGAGCACGCTGGCCGACATGTACGCGGCGATCACGACCGCGATCGGCACCCTCAAGGGGCCTTTGCATGGAGGGGCCAACCAGCGGGTGATGGAGATGCTCGAAGGCATCGGTTCGCCCAACGATGTGGAAGAGTACATCGATGGCATGCTGGCCAGGGGGCAGAGGATCATGGGCTTCGGCCACAGGGTGTACAAGGTCGAGGATCCAAGGGCCCGACACCTTCGCAAGTACGCGGAGAAACTGTGCTCCGAGGACAGCCAATCGTGCCGTTATTACGAAATCAGCCGCAGGATCGAGCAGAAGGTGAAGCAGGCCAAGGGAATGTACCCGAACGTGGATTTTTATTCGGCCACGGTGCAGCACTGGCTAGGGATTCCGGTCCAGTATTACACGGCCGTTTTCGCGGCCTCCAGGGTTGCGGGGTGGACCGCCCACGTGATGGAGCAGCATGCGGACAACAGGCTCATGAGGCCCAAGAGTTCCTTTGTGGGCAAGTACCCCCTCAAGTACGTGCCTTTGAGCAAGAGGAAGTAAGCACAATACCTGTCAAGGCGCGACCCCAGGGCATAAGGTCAGTAGGCATGGGCATGAAAAAAAACGTGGACCACGACATCAAGGGTCAGATCCTCGAGATTGTCGAAGAGCTCGCCGCCTCGTACGCGGAAGGGGATCCTTTGGCCAACGTCGGAGACCGGCCGATCCCTTCGCGGGAATCGGTGATCCGGATCCTCGAGGATCTCGAGCAGGTGCTGTACCCGGGCTATTTTGGCAGCATGCCCGTGGACCGGGTGAATTTCCGGTACTACCTCGGCGCCAAAATGAATGAAATCTACGAGGGGTTTTCCGAGCAGATCGCCAAGAGCCTCCGGCACAAGTGCGAAGGGGCCCACGAGGTCTGCGACCTGTGCATGCGCAGGGGAAGGGAGGAGACCATCCGGTTTATGCGGCAGATTCCGAAGCTCAGGCGGCTTCTCAGGGGGGACGTTCTGGCGGCCTGGGAGAACGATCCTGCCGCGTCGAGCATCGACGAAATCATCTTCAGCTATCCCGGCGTCAAGGCCATTACGATCTACAGGATCGCCCACGAGCTTTACCACCAGGAGATCCCGGTCCTTCCCAGGATCATGACCGAGTACGCCCATACCATTACGGGCATCGACATCCACCCGGGCGCCCACATCGGCGAGCACTTCTTCATCGATCATGGAACTGGGGTGGTGATCGGCGAAACGTGCGTGATCGGGGACCGGGTGAAGATTTACCAAGGAGTCACCCTAGGCGCCCTCAGCCTTGCCAGGGACGAGACGGGGGAGCTATTGAGAAACACCAAGCGACATCCTACCGTCGAAGACGATGTGACCATCTACTCAGGAGCGACGATTTTGGGCGGGCGGACCGTGATCGGCGCCGGATCGGTGATCGGGGGCAACGTGTGGCTCACGGAATCCATCCCGCCGGGCACCAAGGTGATTATCGAGCCGCCGCGGCAAAAATTCCGGGACAACCGCATTCTGAGGAAAGAACAGGTCTTAGACTTTCAGATCTGAGAAAAAGGGTTTGAAAATGTGGGATTACACTGAAAAAGTCATGGATCACTTTAGGAATCCAAGGAATGTCGGAGAAGTCGAAAACCCGGACGGAATCGGTGAGGTGGGTTCGCTGGCGTGCGGAGACGCGCTCAGGCTCACTTTCAAGCTGGACGAAAACGGCCGCATCAAGGAAGCGAAGTTCAAGACCTTCGGGTGCGCCAGCGCCATTGCTTCCTCGTCAGCCCTGACCGAGATGATCAAAGGCCTGACCCTCGAGGAGGCCGAGAAGATCACCAACCAGGACATCGCGAACTACCTGGGGGACCTGCCCGAGGAAAAGATGCACTGCTCGGTCATGGGCCGTGAGGCGCTGGAGGCCGCCATCGCTTACTACCGGGGAGCCTCGGCCAAGAAGCAGCCGGCGGACGTGGTCTGCAAGTGCTTCGGAATCACCGCGACGGAAATCGAGCGGATCGTAAAGGAAAACGGCCTGACCACGATTGAGCAGGTCACGCATTACACCAAAGCCGGCGGAGGATGCCGCACCTGCCACCCGGAGATCCAGAAGATTCTTGACGCGGTCAACGGCACCCTAAAGACCGAGGCCGACGAGAAACGGGGCCCGGCGCCAGGCCGACGGCTTACGAACATCCAAAAGGTGAAGCTGGTGGAGGAGACTTTGGAAAAGCACATCCGGCCGACCCTGAAGCGAGACGGCGGGGACATCGATCTCATCGATATCGACGGCAACAAAGTATACGTCGGGTTTCGCGGCCTTTGTTCCTTCTGCCCGAGTTCCGAGTACACCCTGAAGAATTACGTCGAAAAGACGTTGAGGGAATTCGTCACGCCCGAGATCGAAGTCGAGGAAGTCACGCCATGAACAAGACGATCTATTTCGACAACAACGCGACGACCCAGGTCGCGCCCGAGGTCCTGGAGGAGATGCTGCCGTACTTCCACGATCTCTACGGCAACCCGTCAAGCATGCACAGCTTCGGCGGACAGGTGAAGAAAAAACTGGAAGAAGCGCGTGAAAAAGTCGCGGCTCTGCTTGGCGCCCATCCCGAGGAAATCGTCTTTACGAGCTGCGGAACTGAGAGTGACAACGCTGCGGTGCGTGGAGCCCTGGAGGTCGTGCCGGAAAAACGGCACTTCGTGACCACGCGAGTGGAGCACCCGGCGATCTGGAATCTCTGCCCTTATCTGCGCAGGCACGGCTACAAGGTCACGGAACTTTCCGTGGACCGCAAGGGACGGCTCGATCTCGACGAGGTTCGGCAGAGCCTCACGGACGAGACCGCGATCGTAAGCGTCATGATGGCCAACAACGAAACCGGTGTCATCTTCCCGGTGGAACAAATCGCGCGGATGGCCAAGTCCCGGGGGGTCCCGTTTCACACGGACGCAGTGCAGGCCGTGGGAAAGATCCCTCTCGACATGTCCAAGAGCGCCATAGATCTATTGTCCCTCTCCGGGCATAAGCTTCACGCGCCCAAAGGCATCGGGGCCCTGTACATCCGCAAAGGGACGCCGTGGTCGCCCTTTCTTTTGGGAGGACACCAGGAGCGGGGGAGAAGGGGAGGCACGGAAAACGTGCCGAGCATCATCGGATTGGGGAAAGCGGCTGAGCTTGCCATGAAGAATCTTCGGGACGAGACCACCCGGGTCAGGGCCCTGCGGGACAGGCTGGAAAAAGGGATCCTCGAGCGGATTCCCAACACTTTGGTCAACGGCGACCCGGACAGCCGGCTGCCGAACACCTGCAGCCTGAGCTTCGAGTTCGTCGAGGGCGAATCCATCCTCATGATGCTCAACGACCTCGGCGTGTGCGCCTCGTCTGGCTCGGCCTGCACCTCGGGTTCCCTGGAGCCGTCCCACGTGCTTCGGGCCATGGGGGTTCCCTTCACGGCGGCCCACGGATCGATCCGCTTCAGCCTGAGCGTGTACAACACCCAGGACGAAGTGGACTTCGTGGTGGAGCGCTTGCCCTCGATTGTGGAAAGGCTCAGGGCAATCTCACCCTTCTGGAAAGACTTCCAGGAAGGTCGGCCCATCGCCCTGGGCCGGCCGGCCTAACGGGCCGGCCGGGTTTCAGGCCAAGGTTTTTTCGGCTGGGTCGAAAGACAAGGGTTCAGATGATCCTTGCTCTGGCCTTTTTCGCCGCAAGCCGCCTGAGGAGCAGAATGGTAGCGCCCGGAGCGAAGAGAAAGGCAATCGCGAAGTTGTAGCTTTCTGAAGTCCTCGCGGGCGCCTGGCCTGAGATCGATGCCTCGGCTTCGGTTCCTCCCACAGACCAACCCGGAGCGGACGCGCAGTCCGGATCACCCCCATCTGCGAACCCGTCGCAATCGTCGTCGATCCCGTTGTTGCAAACCTCGGCTGCTGCGGGGTTGACTGCGGGGTTGCTGTCGTCGCAGTCGAGTTGTGGCTGAGAACAATCCTCGCTCGCCGGATTCCCCCAGCCGTCCCGGTCCAGATCCTGGCAGAGCAGGACGCCGACCTTGATCTCAACCTTGCTGAGCTCCTGGCTGTTGCTGAATGGGCCTGAGAGCACAAGGCGCCCTGTCAGGACAAAGCCCTGGCTGAAATCGTAGCCGACGACTGTCCAGTCGGACCATTCCGATGCCGTGAAAGAACCCAGGGAGTGGCCGTCGAGATAAACCTCGTTCAGGCTGACTGAGGAAGTCTGTGAATCCGGGTCCCTGCAGACGACCGAGATCTGCATGAGGTTGAGTCGGTCAGGCCCGAAGGTCTTTCCCTTTAGAGGCAGTTGGGTAGAAAAATTTGGGTAGGTGAGCGTGAACGTGGTGGTGGGGCTGGTCTTAACGACAGTGTGAAGTTCGTCTTCAACCGGGTCGTAACGGAAAAAGATCTCGTTTTCAGAACCCCAGCCTTTTGTGCCGAAATCCCTGGCTGTCCGATTCTCCGCCAAGCCGAGGTCCGGGATGCCCAAATAAATCTCATCACCTCCGGTGTTGCCGAAAGAACGGTAGCGCACGGCTCCCAAATCCTCGTCATGGGGGATTTCGCCCTGAAGCACGGTCTGGGCAGGTGTCGGACCTGAACAGGTGAAAACAAAGAGAGCGGCAAGAAGAATTGCGGCGGCGGTCCTCATGTTCCCTCCTCGTGGTGCGGGGAGCTTTGCGACAACATGGATCTCTCTTCCCAAGACCGGCGGGTTTGCCGTAGGGGGAGCCCCTGGACTTAAACCCCTTGAAGAGGCGTGCAAGAGCTGCGCCCGAGGGTGCAGGGGGCCTTCTCGATCCACTAGACGGGGAATGGAATGCTTCCAAAAGAGAATTCCGGTTCTATATAGAACGACTTAAATAACTGCGCATAGTCGTCTGAGTGTGTGATTCGGCCGTGACCAGGTTTCGAACTGAGAGAATACCCTTTCGACCAGATCATCGAGTACCGGAAAGTATTGATT